>Ga0310120_10001032_pt1 | contig 21081 bp, 22 predicted proteins | sample CB27_AW_983_MG_FD_203506 | JGI IMG/M metagenome (GOLD analysis project Ga0310120, IMG submission 203506) | Marine microbial communities from Western Arctic Ocean, Canada - CB27_AW_983 | ecosystem: Environmental > Aquatic > Marine > Oceanic | place: Canada: Western Arctic Ocean | collected...
ATAAGAAGGGTTTAACGATAAAAAAGAATAGTTGGCTAACTTCTAAAGCTTGGGCAGAGGATGAGCAAAAACAAATTTCTTTAAAAATACAGACATTTTTTGCTAATCTGCCTCAATTATCAGTCCCCAAAACAAACTTCACCTGGCAGGAGGCTTTCAATCAATATAATAAGGGAGACAAGGTGAAGGCTATGAATGCCTTAGGTCACGTTCTTCATTTATTACAAGATGCTTCAGTACCTGCTCATACACGTAACGACCCTCATGTTGAGGGAGATTCTTATGAAAAATTTGCTGGGGAGCAGAAAACTATCGATTGGCAGGGTCGGAAGTTGGTAGAGCTGGATAGTTTAGCTAATTATTTTGATGATTTAGCTAATTATTCCAATAACAACTTCTACAGCAAGGACACTATTGGTTTAAAAGATTATAAAGCCCCACAACCTGATTACTTAAGATTTTATCAGGGTCATTATTATGGAGTGAAGAGAGATGGACAGGGAGAGTATTTCCTTTCTCGTAAGTCCGGATCAAGCCTATTGTTTGCTAATCGTTATGACATAACTATTGATACGCCTATAGTACTTCATGATTACTGGCAAAGGCTTTCTCCTAAAGCTGTGAGTTATGGAGCTGGGGTGATTCATTTATTTTTAAATACTCTTGGTGAAAAATTAGAAGTTACTCAAGAAAAAGTGAGTGATAGTAAAAAGAGTGCTGTAGATGAAGGTTTTCAAAAAAATGAACCAGATAGCAAGCCAAAAGATCTTTCTGATGAGGAGGTGATAGAGGGGGCTATGAAATCATTGGAGAATGCTCGTTTAGCCCTTTTAGACTTGCAAAACAGATTGGGTGGGGTAGGTGGAATGGTTGTTGAAGATTTTGAAGAAGAAGTTATAAAGGATACAAAAGAAGAGGAGATTAAAGAAAAGCCTCAAGACGAGGCTGAATCTTTGCCTGAAGAGAAAAAAGATGTGGAGCCTGAGCCACAACCAGAGGAGATGGTTGAGGATGCACCGATTGTTCGTAGTGGTACTACGGTTTCTAGTGATCCAGTAGTTTATATTAAAAAAGACTTTAATGGTCCTAAAGCTAATAATATAGTGATTAGCGAGTTTTTGTTTGATGTTGAGGGAAATGATAAGGGGTTTGAGTTTGTTGAATTGTACAATCCTACAGAGGAAGTGATAGATCTTTCTGAGTGGTCTATTCAGACAAGTTCTAAAAAGAAGAATTTTGAGAATGACAATATGATTGCTGCTAAAGGTTTTTTCTTGATTTGGTTGGGAGATAGTGAGATAGCTAATATGATTTGGAAGAGTGGTAGTTTAAAAAATACCGAAGACTCTATTTATTTAGTTGATAATCAGGAGATTGTTATCGATAATAGGGATCCTAATATCATTGATTTAGTTAATTATAGAAAAGAAGATTTTCAAGGTTTTGTAGCTGGAAGTAGCTTGGAGAGGGTAGCTTGGCAGAATAATGTCTGCTTAGGTCAACAGGGTATTGGCGGTATGGTTGGGGATGTTTGTAATAGTGGAATAGCAATGGATGATTTTCTTGTACAGAAATCTCCAAATCCTCAAACAACTGAGGTGGTTTTAGCACCAGAAGCCGATTGGTTGAAATCTCTAACATATTTCAAGGACCCTAGAGATGAGACGACTTATTTAATAGATATAACATTTGATGAATATCCATTTATTCCTGGAGAATATGATGGCTGGAAGATAATAGCTTTTTATAAAGATAGTAATCCTACGGCTGATGAAACTATTAGTACTAGTGATGCTTGGGCTCCAACGGATACAGATAATCTTTTATCCGTTAGATTTCCTAATTATTATGGTACTTCAGTTAGGAAATCTTTAATTCTTCCTAGTACTAGTGAGGGATTTGGTAATGGTGGTGGTGTTATGAACGCTGCTTATAATCTCAATTATTTAGAAGACAATCGCATTAGGCTAGAAACCGATGAAGAGGTTGATTATCTCACTCTAGCTTTTTATGAGTTTGTTAGTAGTGGAGCGGGAAGTCAGAATTTCAAGTTAATAGGAGTTAATACTACGAAGCATTATAGAGAGACTGGTTTGTCAGGCCTTGTAGCTCCGCTAATGACTGGTGATGTGGTAGTGGAGTTTGATAGGTCAGAGTCTATCTTGTTGATTAGCTGGCCCGAGGCTCGGGATGATGATACTCGGGATGCTTTGTTAACTTATGAAATAAAAATTAATGATTTGAATACGGGTGAAGAAGAGGTGATAACAACTAGTGCAACATCTTATAAGAAAAGAGTTAAGCCGGGGGACAGCTTGATTATAGAGGTTAGAGCAGAGGATGAGTTTGGAGCGATCTCAAGTTCTAAGTCGGTGGAGTGGAGCTATCCATTGGTTGAGTTAGTTATTGATCAAGATCAGGCTAATGGTTGGAGTTATAAGGTAGGTAATAAAAATCCCAACTGTTCTCATTGTCCAATCAAAGCTAGTTTGCAGAGTGTTAAATTAACAGCGACTCAGACGATAGACTTGGTAAATATTAAATTAATTCAGAGCGGGACATATGGTGGTGGTGCACGTCTTCAAGTATTTTCTGATTTAGATGGTGGGCCTGATTTTGGCCAGTTGCTAGGCTCAAGAACTTTGCCTAACATTTATGTATCAGAAGATGAGTATCAATTAACATTCATATTTGATCAGCCAATAACTTTTAAAAAAGATAAGCTTTATTGGTTGGTCTTGGATAGTAGATACTCTGATGGTAGGGCGTATTATCGGAGCTTTATCAAGAATGCTGTTGCTACAGGAGATCTTTACACCTCAGGAGTTCTTGGTTTAGGTCATAGCGGTGATTGTGCTGACCATGACTCAAATTACTGCTCCTTTGTTATCCCTTATATAGAAGACGTTGATTGGTTTATGAAAATTGGTTTTTTCAAATAAAAAAGGCGACTAACTAGTCGCCTTGGGCTATTCTTCGCAACCCTTGTTTTTTTCGATTTCCGCTTCGATTGCATCCTGTACTTCTTTTCTGTGAATAGATACATCTGCTGGAGCATCGATACCGATACGGACTTTTTCTCCGACAAACTCAACAATGGTGATTATTATGTTCTCACCAACGATTATTTTCTCATTCTTTTTTCGGGAAAGAACTAACATAATAATCTCCTTTTTTGTTAGGTGGTGAAAGTGTAATGAAGGACTGGTTGTAAAATACCTTGATTAATAATATTTGTCAAAAAAAAAGGGGGTATTTCTACCCCCTTATGGTTTAGTTAGCGAAGATTGACTGTCGTCCTATTAGACAACTTTGCTGTCGTTGCTGCTTTTCTTCCGCTTCCTTGATGGCCTTGAAGACTTCTTCTCGATGAACTGGTATTTCTCTTGGTGCATCGAATCCAAGCCTTACTTTACCACCACGTATATCCACAATGGTGATGGTAATGTTATCACCAATCATAATTTTTTCGTCGACTCTTCTGGACAAAACAAGCATTTATTTCTCCTTTTTGTGTATTTAGGTACGCTCTCTCCTTCCATTGGAATGTCTAGTGCTATAAATAGATTAACATGCTTGCTTTAAAAAAGCAAGTGGCATACAATCTAGTTACTATGATCGCTATTCTTAACAATATTCGTAGCTTACATAATGTCGGTTCTATTTTTAGAACTGCTGATGGAGCAGGAGTTGATAAGTTGTATCTTTGTGGATTTACACCCTCTCCTTTAGATCAGCTTGATAGAGTTCGTCCTCAGTTGGCTAAGGTTGCTTTAGGAGCAGAAAAAATGGTGTCTTGGGAAAAATGTGGTCAAACTTCTCGATTAATAACAAAGCTAAAGAAAGAAGGGTATAGTATCATCGCTTTAGAGATTAACAAAGAATCAATTCCTTATTATAAGATTAAAAAAATAAAGAAGAAAACGGCTTTGGTAGTTGGGCATGAGGTCAAAGGTCTCCCCAAGTCGGTTTTGGACAAGTGTGATAAGATTGTAGAAATACCCATGAAAGGAGATAAAACTTCTTTGAATGTTTCGGTAGCTTTTGGGGTAGTAGCTTTTGCTTTGCAACAGAAATAAATGATAGGAAAAACAACTTTTTATTTAATAATTATTATTAGTATAGCCGCAGTTCTCGTTCTTCTTAACCAATTAGTTGAGCGTAGTTGGTGGGTTTTGAATAATAAAAATCCAGCAGATGCTATTAAGGACTCTTTTAATTTAGTTGAAAAAAAAATGGCTGGAGAAATTACAATCAATCAGAGTAAGTGGCAGTTTGATTTAGCTGACACAGCTATGACGCGAGCTAGAGGATTATCAGGAAGAAAATTTTTATCAAAAAAAGAAGGAATGCTTTTTGTTTTTGATAAGCTAGCTATCCATCATTTTTGGATGAAGGGCATGTTATTTCCTTTAGACTTTGTTTGGATAAAGTCTATTAACAAAAATCAGGGCGTGGTAGTTGGTGTAACTGAAAATGCACCACCTTTGAAGATTAAAAATGTTCAGTTTTATTCACCACCAGAACCAGTAGATTTAATGCTAGAAATTAGAGCTGGCTTGGTGTCAGAGAGGGGTGTGAAAAAAGGGGATGTTGTAAGGATAAATTTTTCAGACTAGAATTAAGTTAATGAGTCCTAAGAAGGCTAAAATTGCTATTAACGGATTTGGTAGAATCGGTAGGTTGTTTTTTAGACAAGCTTTTAATAAGTTTGATGTAGTGGCTATTAATGATCTTAGCGATATTGATAACCTAGCTTATCTTTTAAAATACGATACGGTTTATGGAAATTTTGATAAGACTATTAAGGTAGAAAAAGGAAGGAGAAATTATTTAGTAGTAGGAAGAAAAAAAATACTAGTTTTACAAGAAAGAGATCCTCGTTATCTACCTTGGCGAAGATTAAGAGTGGATCTAGCAATAGAGGCCACAGGAGCTTTTAATACTTATAAACAATCAAGAGCTCATCTGCGAGCTGGTGCTAAAAAAGTAGTTCTAACTGCTCCCTCTAAGGATGAGGAGCAGAGAGATGCTAAGACAGTCTTATTAGGAGTTAATGAGGAGGAGTTTAAGACTTGTAATATAACTTCTAATGGTTCTTGTACTACCAACGCCTCTCATCCACTATCAGCTATTATGGCTGAAACGGTGGGAGTGGAGAAAGCTTTTCTTAATACTATTCATGGCTATACAGCTACTCAGAATTTAGTAGATGGTCGCTCTAGAGGAGGTGATGTGCGTCGGGGTCGAGCAGCAGCTATGAATCTTATACCCACTACCAGTGGAGCTAGTATCTCTGTAGCTAAGGCGGTTAAAGAGCTGGAAGGTAAGTTTGACGCTATGGCTATTAGAGTGCCGGTGATATCAGGATCGATTGGCGACTTTACTTTTGTTTCTAAGAAGAATACTACCGTTGAACAGGTTAATAGAATATTTAAAAAAGCAGCGAAAAGTCTGCGTTGGAAAGATATTTTGGCAGTTACCGAAGAGCCGGTTGTGTCTTCCGATATCATTGGTCAGCCTTATGGGTCTATCGTTGACCTCTCTTATACAAAAGTAGTGGGGGGTAATTTGGTTAAGATATTGACTTGGTACGACAATGAGTGGGGTTATGTCACTACTTTGGTTAAACATGTAGAAAAATCAATTAAAACATTATGATTGTATATTTAGCATCTGATCACGCCGGTTTTGAGTTGAAGAAGCAGTTGAAGAAATTTTTGACTAAAAAAGGTTATGAGGTTGAAGATATGGGGCCTTTTACCTTTAAAGCCAGGGATGATTATCCAGATTTTATGCATCCATTATCCAAGATGATTTCTATGAAAAGTGATGAGGCGAGAGGCATTATCATCGGTGGTTCTGGTCAGGGAGAGGGGATGGTAGCTAATCGTCACAAGGGGGTGAGATCTGCTGTCTATTATGGCGGAAGACCGGAGATAGTGAGGATTTCTAGGGAACATAACGATTCTAATGTTTTAGCTATTGGAGCTAGATTTGTTAAGAAAAGAGAGGTTTTTAAAGCGGTGGATGTTTGGTTAAAAGAGCCTTTTTCTAAGGCAGCTAGGCATGTTAGAAGATTAAAAAAATTAGATAAATAGGGGAGAGAAGTTACTACATAGTCCCTTTTGCTGGGGATTTTTGTATAATTAAAGAATGCAGGTTATTCCATCAATTAATGTTTCTAACTTTGAGGAGGTAGAAGAGTTAGTTAATAAGGCAAAAAAGTTTTTGCCACGTACTACAGGCTGGCTTCATTTTGATATTGGTGATGGGGCTTTCTCCTCTATCAAGACGTGGGATAACGTGGCGGAGTTTAAAAAATTGAAACTGGGCTTATTAAAGTCGGAGGTTCATTTAATGGTAGAGGACCCAGAGGTAGTAGCTAAGTCTTGGTTGGAGGCTGGAGCGAAACGATTAATTATTCATTTAGAAGAGGTGCGTAATTTGGAGATTATCTTAGATCTATGTCAGCAGTATAAAGCAGATCTGATGTTAGCTATTAATCCTGAGACGATTGTGGAAAACCTACTTCCCTACCTTGATGAGATAAAATACTTTCAGATTCTTGGGGTAACTCCTGGAAAAGCTGGGCAAGAGTTTCAAAAAGGTGTTTTGGAAAAGATTGAGTTTTTGCGAGAGCAGGCCCCTAGTGTTAAAATAGAGGTTGATGGCGGCGTTGATTTGGAGACCGCTAAATTAATAAAAGTAGCTGGTGCGGATATGATAGTATCGGCCACTTATGTGTTTAATAATATCAACCCTAAGGAAGCTTATAATCAATTAAAAGCTATCTAATGATGGATAGATTGGATGATAAAAAAATAAAATTTTTAGAGGAGAAGGCGGCTGAGATTCGTTACGACATTATTAATATGGTTATTAAAGCCGGATCTGGTCATGTAGCTGGTCCTTTAGATATGGCTGACATTTTCACTGCCCTTTATTTTCATATTTTGAATCACAAGCCTAAAAAGCCTGATTGGCCTGATCGGGATAGATTGATTTTATCAAATGGTCATATTTGCCCGGTACAGTATGTATCATTAGCCCACGCGGGTTACTTTCCAGAAAAAGAATTAAAGACCTTGAGACAGTTAGGTACTCGCCTTCAAGGACATCCTCATCGTTCTGCTTTACCAGGCGTGGAAACCACTTCCGGACCTTTGGGTTCGGGATTGTCTCAATCTTGTGGAGTGGCTTTAGCTGCGCGTTTAGATCAAAAGAAATATCGCACATATTGTCTGATGTCCGATGGTGAGCAGGAGGCGGGTAATACTTGGGAGGCGGTTATGTTTGCTGGCAAGAATAGGTTGAGTAATCTGACGGCGGTTATTGATCGTAATAATATTCAGATTGATGGTATGACCGAGGATATTATGCCTCTGGAACCATTAGCAGATAAGTACGAAGCCTTTAATTGGAATGTTTTAGAAATAGACGGACACAATATAGAGGCTTTTGTAGATGCGGTTAATGAGGCCAAAGCTACTTACGAAAAACCAACAGTGATTATCGCCCATACTATTGCTGGTAAGGGGGTTGATTTCATGGAAAACGATTATCACTGGCATAGTAAGAAATTTTCAAAAGAAGAAGCTAAACAAGCTTTGGATGAATTGAGAACATTAAAAGGTCGAGTAAAAAGTGAACATAAATAAAAAAATGAATAAAAATAAAATTTTTGGTGGCTGTGCCTGTTTTGAGTGTTTCTTTGGTGTTTTGCTATGGATTGGTTCAGCAGCATCAATAGTAGCTGCTTGGATGTCTCGAGGTGAGATGTTGGGCATCTACGAAATGGACTCTCTTGGATGGTTGTTAACTGCTATTGCTTTAGGAGTATTAGCCATTCCTTGTTTAACTAGAGGCGCTAAATGTAAAGATTGTTCTAGTTGTAATGGTAAAGGGTGCAAGACTTGTAAATAAATACTAATTAAAAGTGTTAAATTCAGAAGCAAAATTAAATGCGAAAATGTTCCATAAGTCAGTGGAGCAATCACCAACTCGTAATGGTTATGGCGAGGGTGTGGTAGTGGCAGGTGAGGCGGATCCTAATGTTGTGGTTCTGTGTGCTGATCTAACTGAATCTACTCGCTCTCAAGATTTCGCAGAAAAGTTTCCAGATCGATTTATTGAGATTGGAGTAGCAGAACAAAACCTGGCTGCAATAGCTGCTGGCTTGGGTATTAGTGGAAAGGTTCCCTTTATATCCTCGTACGCTACTTTTTCACCAGGTCGTAACTGGGAGCAAATAAGGACCACTATCGCGTACAATGATTCAAATGTGAAGATTGTAGGTTCTCATACTGGAGTTTCGGTTGGTCCTGATGGCGCAACTCATCAGGCAACGGAGGATATGGCTATTATGAGAACCATGCCTAATATGAGAGTTTTTTCTCCTTGTGATGCGATTGAGGCAAAAAAGATGACTGAAGCGGTGGCTCAGCTTTGGGGTCCTTGTTATATTCGTTTTGCTCGAGAAAAGAGCCCAGTATTCACTACCGAAGAGACACCTTTTCGACCAGGAAGAGCGGAGATATTCTGGTCTGTTGATAAGCCGGAGGTAGCTGTTATTGGTTGCGGTCCTTTAGTTCATAACGCTTTATTAGCTGCTAAGGATTTGGCTAAGGATGTAAGGGTTATGGTTATTAATTCTCATACTATTAAGCCTCTAGACGAACACTTATTGTTAGAGGTGATAAAGAAGTGTGGAGCGGTGGTAACGGTAGAGGAACATCAGGTTAAAGGTGGTTTAGGTGGAGCTATAGCTGAATTGGTAGCTCGTGAGCATCCAGTACCGATAGAGTTTGTTGGTATGCAAGATACTTTTGGAGAGACGGGTGAGCCAGAAGAATTGATTGAAAAATATGGAATGGGGGTAGAGAGTATTAAAAAGGCGATAAAGAAGGTTGCAAAGCGTAAATAATGTTTGATGTCATTACAATAGGTACAGCTACTCAGGATGTTTTTTTGAAGAGCAAGCTTTTCAAGAAGGTTAAGAGTAGTAGTTTTAATAAAAAATCTGGCTTCCCTACCGGTGAGGCAGAATGTTTTGCTTTTGGGGGCAAGTTAGAGATTGATAATCTAGTTTCAGCTAGTGGTGGTGGTGCTACTAATACGGCTGTTACTTTTGCTCGACAGGGATTGAGAGCAGCAGCAGTTTGTCGAGTAGGTGATGATTTGTTTGGAACGGAAATTATTAATGAGCTAAAGAGAGAGAAGGTTAAATCCTTTATTATTAAAGACAAGAAGAGACCAACTGGTTATGCCACTATCCTTCTTTCTCCAACTGGTGAGCGTAGCGTTTTGGTTCATCGAGGGGCGGCTGAAGATTTAAAAGCAAGTGAAATCCCCTCTCATTTGAAAAGTCGGTGGTTGTATGTAGTGCCTAGTCATATTTCTTTATCGGTAATGAAGAAGGTTGTTGATCAGAGTTTAGCCTCAGGTGCTTTGATAGTGATGAATCCCTCACGTTTTTATATAGAAATGGGAGCGGTTAAGTTAAAGTCTTTATTACAAAAATTAACGGTAGTGATTGTTAATAGAGAAGAGGCTTCTTATCTAACTGATATCGATTACAAGAAAACTAAGGATATTTTTAAAGCTTTGGATCAGATGGTGCCGGGAATTACTGTTATGACCGATGGATCTAAAGGAGCTTGGGTTTCTGACGGTACTTATCTTTATCAGGCTGGTATTTTTACTAGCAAAAAGATTTTGGATCGTACGGGAGCTGGGGATGCTTTTGGGTCAGGTTTTGTAGCTGGCCTTGCTAAGAAGGAGAATGTTAGTCAGCAAGAGGCTATTGAGTACGCTATTCGTTTAGGAAGTGCTAATGCTACATCCGTGGTGGAGGCGATTGGTACCAAGCAAGGAATTTTGACTAGAAGTAGTTTTGAAAAAGAGAGGCGATGGCGGAAATTGAATATTAAGATAAAGAAGTTGTAATGGCTAATAATGAGTATCGGCAAAAAATAGCTCGAATATTACGTGTTCCTCAATCAACTTTGATTAAGTTGGAGGAGGCTTTAGATGTATCTACAGGTAAAGCTGGTATTTTAGAAAAACTAGCTATTGAAAACGAAGACCTGGTTAACAAAAAACTAACAGAGCTGGGATTAAAAAGAGATTCTAAGTCTCATGAGATTTTTGATTCTTTAACTAGCAAGATTGAAGCTGATGATTTAGCTTTATTGAAAATCATTGGTCACTCTAACTTGAGGGGCTATGAGGCGTCGCAAAAGGTTTGTCAGTTTGTGAAGCAGATTCATCCTGCCCCTACCGGTTTTTTTCTAAAAAAAGAAAAAGCTAAAGAGTTGCTAATGGCTGAGCCACCAAAAAAGATTATGGCTGCCTTGGGTTATACCAAGGTTGAAGATTTATTAGAAAATGAGGATCTCTTAGAGGTTTATAGCGCCTTACGTTTTCTAGAAGATAGGGAGTGGCAGAACAATATTTTCTTTAAGCAGTATGAGAGTTTAATGCCATCTGACTTTGAACAACGACCTTTAGAGATCAGAGCACTTAATGAAAAATGGGCGGAGGCGGCGGAGAAGTTTGTGGCCAAGAAATATCATAATGTTAGTCATCTGAAGGAGATGGGGGTTATTTTTGTGATTCCAATCTTTCTAGGTATTTCAGGAGAAACTTTACGATTACTCAGTCTCCTACTTCATTACGTTCATGAGATTAAATATTACTCCGATATTTTTTATCACAACTTCGCTCCTAATGAGAAGGCGTTTGCAGCCAATCTAATTTCCGCTTTACGAGGTGATGTTATTGAACATCGTATACCGGAACCGATAGAGGAAGCTCAGCGTCCAAATATATTGGTTGTGCAACGTTATTTAGCTAAAGACGATCAAAATGATTGGCGGCTTTTTGAGCCTCATATTAATCCTGAGGCTTTGCATTGGCAGCGAGCAGAAAATGAGATTGTTAAACTTAACCATGGTTTAGCTTTTTGGTCGGGGTTAGGTTGGACGGGTGATTTCTTTAAATCAGAAGCAGGGGTAGATATTTTGGTCAGTTTTAACTTGGTAGATACGGTGATGGCTTTAGTTAAACAGAAAGAACTGATAAAATATCTCTACCATCACCAAGAAGCGTTGTGGAACAAGATCTTTAGCGAGTATTTCAGCATTGAGGAGTTGGAGAAGTTGAGTAAGGATTATATAGTTAAAGGGTGGTTTGAAGTTTAATATGAAAACCTTAAAACAAATAATTAAAGCAGCAGAGAAGAATAAGGTGGCAGTGGGGCATTTTAATTTTGCTGAGATGTCTGTTTTGCGAGCTGCGGTGGATGTAGCTGAGAAGTTGAAGGTTCCGATAATAATGGGTACTTCTGAGAGCGAGAGAGCTTTTATGGGTCCTGATCAAGCGGTAACTTTGGTGAAGAGTTTGAGAGCAATGGGCTTACCTATTTTCATTAATGCTGATCATACTAAATCTTTGGAGAGGGTAAGAGAGGCAGTAGCAGCAGGTTATGATGCCATTCTCTTTGATGGTGGAAGTTTATCTTTTGAAGAGAACGTTAAGTTGACTAAGGAGGTGGTGGAGTATGTAAAGTCTATTAACCCAGATATTATAGTTGAGGGAGAATTGGGTTATATAGGGTCTTCATCAAAATTACTGAAAGAAGTCCCTGAGGGAGCTGCTATCACTAAAGAACAGCTCACTACCATTAAAGAAGCTAAGGAGTTTGTTGAGGAGACTAAGGTAGATATGTTGGCTCCAGCGGTGGGTAATATTCATGGTATGCTGGTTAATGCTCCAGAACCCAATCTTGATCTGGCTCGAGTAAGAGCAATTAAAAAAGCTGTGGGTATTCCATTGGTATTGCACGGGGCTTCTGGCAATACGGACAATGATGTGAAGGGAGCTATTAGGGGTGGTGTTTCAATTGTTCATGTTAGTACTGAGATCAGAGCTGCTTGGCGCAAGGCCTTGAATAACTCTTTGAAAGTTGATGAGGAGGAGATTGCTCCTTATCGAATTCTTAAGGCTCCACGAGAGGTAGCGGGAGAGGTTATTGAAAAGAAGTTGAGAGTGTTTAATAAGTTGAAAAAATAAACCTTTCGTGTTATAAAATTAGCCTATGCAATTAACCGCTGAAAAAAGAGAGGTTCTTGGTAAAAAGACCAAGTACTTAAGAAGTGAGGGTAAGGTACCTGCCGAATTATACGGTCGAGGTATTGATAATGTTCATTTATCAGTTTTAACTGATGATTTTAAGACCGCTTATAAAGAAGCGGGTAAAAATGCTGTTATAGAGCTTAAATTTGGTGATGAGAAAAGACCTGTGATGGTTTATGACGTTCATCGTCATCCTGTAACTGGTGATATTCAGAATATTGATTTTTATCAAGTTAAGATGGACGAGGTGGTTCAGGTTGATGTTGCTTTAGATTTCATTGGTGAGTCATCAGCTGTTAAAGACAAAGATGGTGTGTTGGTTAAGGCCATGCAATCACTTAGTGTTGAAGCTTTGCCAGCTAACATTCCTCAGAATATTGAGGTTGATATTTCAGTATTAGAAGATATTGATCAGAGCATTACCGTCAAAGATCTTCCTCTAGCTGATCTAGAGAAGAAGGATGTGAAAATTTTGGTAGAGCTTGATAGTGTAGTTGTTACCATCAAAGCTCAAATGACTGAAGAAGAGGATCAAGCCAAAGCTGAAGAGGGTGCTGATATTGAAGGAATAGAAGTTGAAGGTGGTGAGAAGCAAGAAGAAGGTGAAGCAGGAGCAGAAGAAGATAAGGCAGAAGGAGGTGAAGAAAAAAAAGAAGAAGTTAAAGAGGGGTAATATAGAGGATTAATATTAGAAAAACAAAGCTTCCCTTATAGGGAAGTTTTTGTTTTAATTAAGTACATGAAGTCTTTGGCAAAAAATGTACTTCTAGTTTTTTTAACCGTATTTTTATTGGTATCGGTTGTTTCAGCTGCTCCACCAACTCAGGCTGAAAGACGAGAGTTGGAAAAACAATTAATAGAGGTAGAGAAGAAGATTGCTGAGACAGAAGGCATTGTTGAAGGATATCAAGAGCAAGGTAAAACATTAAAACGAGAGATAGGGAGATTTGATAATGATATTTATAAAACCACTCTTCAGATTAAGGCCATTAACTTATCAATCAATAAGTTAGATGGCGATATTAGAACTAATCAGGGTCAGGTAGCTCTTACCGCAGACAGGCTATACAGTCACAAGAAGGCTTTGAAAAAAGCTTTACAAGGCATATATGAACAGGAGAGTGAAACGGTGGTAGAGATTTTATTACAAAGCCCAAGTCTTTCTCATTTTTTCTCGGGAGTTAATGGTTTGCTAGAAATACAAGAAGGATTAAGAGACTCTCTTCAAGAAACTATTGATGTTAGAGATCAGTTGTTGGATGAAAAAGAATCTTTAGCTAATAGTAGGTCTGATGAGTCTAATCTCAGATCATCTCGTAGTGTGGCTAAGAGGAGTTTGCAGAGTAAGAAGAATAAGAAGAAGGGCTTGCTAAAAGCTACTAAGGGTCAAGAAGCTGTATATCAAGAGGTGTTAAGAGAGTCACGAAAGACAGCGGCTCAGATTAGAAATAGAATTTTCGAATTTCTTGGAGGTGGTCAGCTAACTTTTGAGCAAGCTTACAAGTTAGCCAAAAGTGCTGGTGACTTAACTGGTATGAGTCCAGCCTTAATACTAGCGGTATTAGATAAAGAATCGGCTTTAGGAAGAAATGTGGGGAGGTGTACTTATAAGACGTCTATGCATCCTCGACGAGATATACCAGTTTTTCTTGAGATAATGAAAGAGCTTGGTATTAGTCCTGACTCGGTAATGGTTTCTTGTGCTATCAGTTACGACGGAGCTTATGGTGGAGCTATGGGGCCAGCTCAGTTTATCCCTTCAACTTGGAAGATGTATAAAAATAGAATTGCTAAGGTGACTGGTAGTAGCCCTCCTTCACCGTGGCGTAATCTTGATGCTTTCGTGGGTACCTCTCTTTACTTAAAAGATGCTTATAGCTCTAGAGCTTGTGTAGCATATAGTAAGGAACTACCTAATCAAACTAGAACCTTGCAGGAGAGATGCGCAGCTGCTAAATACTATGCCGGTAGTCGTTGGAGGCGTTATCGATGGACTTATGGAGAGAGGGTGGTGAAGAGAGCTCGCCGCTTTGAGGCTGATATCAAACAGATTTCTTCTTAGTCGTACTGACGAATCTTCTTTGAGAATTCAGGGTCATCAGCATACTTTAAAGCTTTTTTATTAATAAGGAATTTAACGCGAGCTTCTTCTAGGGATAACTCGGTATCAATCATACCTAACTTGTAGGCGAGGGCATCAGAGTTTTCTGGTAGAAGTAGACTAATATCCCAAGGAATCTTATTAGGTGTTATTTTATTAACATGACTAGCGATGTTAGTAGTGCAAGTGTTAGTGATTGTATTATAAAATTCAGGCTTCTCTTTTAGGTTATTAGCCCTAGTCAGCATATCTACAAATAATTGCCTTCTTTTTTCTTTTGTTGATTTGACAGGGTAGACGAGTACGGGATCCTTGCGATAATTTGAGCGTAGTTTAACAACATCTTTTTCGTCAGCGATAACATATGCAAGCTCATATCGCTTGAGAAGGCCTTTAACAGCTGAGAAGTTTTCTCCTTTTTCTTTACGAATTTCAATAGAAATGGCTAGGTAGTTGTTTGGACCAAATCCAAAGCTTATAAAAGTATGAGCAGCACCAATATTACCAAAGGGTTCGATTATATAATAAATAGACTCTAACTTATTGAGATCAAAGGTTTTGTCATAATAGTTGATGTCAAAGTCATCAGTGGAGCGGTAAGAGAAGTTTCTTATATTATAGACATCAACTTTATCTCCCTGGAATTTTGCATAAGGGAGGATTGATTGATCAATAGCCCAATCTCTATCGTTAGAGGGTTTGATTGATATATGCCAAATCAAGGCTATTACGATTAATGATATAACTAGTCTCTTCATCTAGTCATTATAATATCATTTATACCTTAGGATTTCTTCTTAGCTTTAGCTGCTTTTCGAAAAGCTTTGACTATTGCATCAAAGTTACCGTCCAATACTTTTTCAATATTATGGATTTTTTTTCCAATTCGGTGGTCGGTAATACGATCTTGAGGGAAGTTATAGGTTCTTATTTTTTCTGATCGGTCAGCAGATCCGACTTGCTCTTTACGTATACCACTGATCTCAGCTTGCTTTTCAAACTGTTGTTTTTCGTATAGTTTAGCTCTCAAAACATCCATGGCTAACTCGCGGTTTCTTTGTTGTGTTCTTTCGGCTTGAGAAGAGACGATAATACCACTTGGTTTGTGATGAATGCGTACAGCAGTTTCTACTTTGTTCACGTTCTGTCCTCCAGGACCAGAAGAGCGGAAGAAGGAGGTTTCTAAGTCTTGGTTATTAATAGTTATCTCGGTTGGTTCAACCTTAGGTAGGATAGCTACCGAAGCAGTTGAGGTGTGAATACGACCCGATTTTTCAGTTTCTGGAACTCTTTGCACTCGGTGAACACCAGATTCTTGTTTCAATTCATCGTATACGTGCTCACCACTGATCTCAGCTACAAAGCTTTTATAGCCATTATGGGTAGTTTGATTAGAATCAAGAACACTAAAACCCCACCCTTTTTTGAGAGCGTAGCGTTGATACATGCGAGCGAGGTCACCAGCGAAAAGCGCAGCCTCATCACCGCCAGTACCAGCCCTGATTTCTAAAATAATTTTTTGTTTTTCAGTCATTTATTTCTCTTCTTTCTTCTTCTTACGAGCAGCTTGCTTCACTTTTTTACTGCGAGGGGCAGTGGTTTTGGCTTTGGCTTTGCGAGCTTTAAACTTCTCCACCTTACCAACAGTATCAAGAAGCTTCTCTTTACCAGTATAAAAAGGGTGGCAGTTGTAACAGATTTCTACCTCAATCTCTGGCTTGGTTGAGCCAGTAACAAATTCATTACCACAAGCACATTTAACTTTGGCTTCGGTAGTGTATTTTGGATGAATTTCAGTTTTCATAATATGTTTAAAATATAGTAAAAAGCATCTTTAGTCAATAAAAAAACCGGCTAATTTAAAGAATATTAGCCGGGCAGATCTCATGGTAACATCTTCCAGATGCTTTTGGCCGTTGTCGTTAAGAGAAAGGCTATAGCTCGGAAAGGGTAGGTTACTATGGATTTCACTATTTTTTGGCTGGTTTTTAAATACCATTTACCAGCTTGAGGCCAGACGCCCGAGATAGTGACTGATATTCCATAGACCATCAACCAGAGAACGGCAAAAGCGGTCAACAGGCTCGCAAGCTCATTCATAGTGAACTCCTTTAGATGAACTGCTTGTATTATAGTGAAATATATGATTTTTGTCAATAAGTATGAATAGGAGTTTTTTTAATTGACAAACTTCTTTTAACCTATACAATGAAGTTGTGAATTAGCTAGCACTAAATAACTGAAGTGAAGCATCTGCTTTTCTAGTTAGTGAAAAGGGGGTGTATTTTTTTCAGAGCTAGCAGTGACTGTATTTTGACAAATAGACATCGCTAATATAAAACAAACAAAACAAACAAGAAAAACAAGAGTTTTCTAGTTGTTCCAATATTTCTTTGATTTAAGCGTTAAGGTTAGGCAACTAACCTTTTCATTTAAATCTATTTACTGAGGATTTGATCCTGGTCCAGGATGAACGCTGGCGGCGTGGATAAGGCATGCAAGTCGAACGAAATGATCTTCGGATCATTTAGTGGCGAACGAGTTAGTAACACCTTCGCATCTACCCCATACTTGGGAATAACTCGGGGAAACCCGGGCTAATACCCAATGGTCCCGCAAGGGTAAAGGTTGTCGCAAGACTTCCGGTAAGGGAGGAGCTTAGGTCCTATCAGCTTGTTGGTGAGGTAACGGCTCACCAAGGCTATGACGGGTAGGGGGGCTGAGAGGCTGATCCCCAACGACGGCACTGAGACACGGGCCGTACACCCACGGGTGGCAGCAGTCGAGAATATTCCACAATGGGCGAAAGCCTGATGGAGCGACGCCGCGTGCAGGAAGAAACCTTTCGGGGCGTAAACTGCTTTTCCTAAGGAAAAAGATTATTTATAATTTGATATTACTTAGGGAATAAGGGGTAGCAAACTTCGTGCCAGCAGCTGCGGTAATACGAGGACCCCAAGCGTTATCCGGATTTATTGGGCGTAAAGCGCACGCAGACGGCCAAATGCGTCTGTTGTTAAATCTCAGGGCTTAACTCTGAGGCTGCAATGGATACGGTTTGGCTAGAGGATGCTAGAGGTTACTGGAACTCACGGTGTAGGGGTGAAATCCGTTGATATCGTGGGGAACACCAAAGGCGAAGGCATGTAACTGGGGCATTCCTGACGTTCAGGTGCGAAAGCGTGGGGAGCAAAGAGGATTAGATACCCTCGTAGTCCACGCCGTAAATGATGTTCACTAGCTGTTTCGAGTATCGACCCTCGGAGTGGCGAAGCTAACGCGTTAAGTGAACCGCCTGGGAAGTACGGCCGCAAGGCTAAAACTCAAAGGAATAGACGGGGACTCGCACAAGCGGTGGATCATGTGGTTTAATTCGATGATAAACGAAGAACCTTACCAGGGCTTGAAATCTAGACGAATTATTTCCGAAAGGAAATAAGTCTTCGGACGGCTAGACAGGCGCTGCATGGTTGTCGTCAGCTCGTGGCGTGAGCTGTTCCCTTAAGTGGGGTAACGAGCGCAACCCTTATCCTGTGTTACAAGTGTCACAGGAGACTGCTCCCTAACGGGGGAGGAAGGTGGGGATGACGCCAAATCAGCATGGCCCTTTGATGCCCTGGGCTACACACATGATACAATGGTTAGTACAGAGGGTTGCCAAGCCGTAAGGTGGAGCTAATCCCAAAAAACTAATCTCAGTTCGGATTGAGGGCTGCAACTCGCCCTCATGAAGTTGGAATCGCTAGTAATCGTAGGTCAGCTATACTACGGTGAATACGTTCTCGAGTCTTGTACTCACCGCCCGTCACATCAAGGGAGCTGGTAGTGCCTGAAGCCTTGCATTAGTGGGGTTAGGGTAAGATCGGTGACATGGATGAAGTCGTAACAAGGCACGTGTAGCGGAAGCTGTGCGTAGAACAATTAATTAAAAGAAGATACAAGGTTTTGATCGAGGAGCCTCAAGTCTCGATTTGTTGGGACAGCTAGAAAGTTTTTGTTATACTTGTAACTATATGGCACAAGTACTATTGGTAGAGGACGACCCTTTTTTGTCGACTCTTTTAAAAAATCGCCTTCAGAAGGAAGGCTTAGAAGTTTTATTAGCTAAAACAGGCTTAGAAGCGCTGGAGATATTAAAAAAATCTCAGCCGGATTTAGTTTTGTTAGATCTTATTTTACCTGAAAAATCAGGCTTTGAGGTTTTAGAGGATATGATCTCTAATCCTCAGTATGGCAAACCGCCAGTTATTATTATTTCTAACCTTGGTCAGGATCAGGATATTGATCGAGCTAAGCAATTAGGGGTGGTAGATTATTTTATTAAAGCTCAAACACCTATTGATGATTTAGTACAGAAGATTAAGAATTATTTATCCACAGTGCTAAAAAAATAAAATTGGTATAATGATAAGTAACAAAAAGTCGAAATAAAAGATAGTTAAGTTTTTAATTGTTATGACAAGAACAGGTTTTACTTTAATCGAATTGATTATAGTTATCGCTATTATTGCTATTTTAGCAACAACAGTTATTCTGGTGCTTAACCCAGCTGTTATTTTGGCTGAAGCTCGGGACTCTCAAAGAATCGCTGATCTAAGTCAGGTGAACTCTGCCTTGGGATTGTACTTGGCGACTTCTGGCGGAGGTAGCTTGGGAGATGCTAGTAAATGTCACGTTCAGAAAACAGATCCTGTTGCTACTGCAAAATGTGGTGGTCGGCATGAAAAAGAGACTTTTGCCACTGACAAAGGAAGAGCGGTTAATGGCACTGGTTGGATTCCAGTTGATTTTGGAGCCATTTCAGGAGGATCTCCTTTGAGTGCTTTGCCAGTTGATCCAACTAGTAACGGTACTTTTTTCTACAGTTATGCTGTCAATCCTCTTACTTTAACTCAATATGAATTGAATGCTAATATGGAGAGTGCTCGATATGGAGCAGGCGGTAATGATGATATGGAAACAGATGATGGTGGTAATAAGCCGGATCTTTACGAAATTGGTAGTGATCCAGATTTAGATCTATAATCAATGAGTGTTTTATCTTAATCTCATTATTATAGGCTTTCTATGGGGAACGTCCGTCTTTGGCGGGCGTTTCTTTTTGTTGAAAAATAGAAAGCCTTTGTTAATGATATTGATTTTGGTTCAAATAGCTGGCTTGTCTTATCTTTCCAGAAGCCAGTTTTTTCTTTGGCAAGAAAATCCTATTAGCAAGTTTTTAATACCACCCTATAAAAGCTTGGATTATTTTATTTATTATGTTGGGACTAGATTCTGGTTGCCTTATCTAATTTCTTTAATAATAGCTCTTTTGGTGTTGTGGATTGCTTTGATATTTAATAAAAGAAAAGGAGGAAGATTTTTTCAAAAAGAAGAACCTTATTTATTAGCTTTAGCTATCTTTGCAACCGGCCACCCAGGTTGGATTGTTTATTTTCTTTTGGTTTTGTTTGTGACTTTGACCTGGGGGATTGTTTCAAGCGTTCTTTTCAAAAAGATGGAGCGTATTTCATACTATTATCTTTGGTTGCCAGCTGGAGCAGCAACTCTTATTTTAGGTAAGTTATTAGCAGGTTCTGAGTGGTACTCAAAATTGCTTTTGTAGTAGAATAAAGAAGTGCTACAAATTCCTGAAGATAAATTAAAAGACCTCTTACTAAAAGACGGTATAGTTGCTGAAAAAACTTTTGATGAGGCTGCTCAAGATGCTGATAGAATGGGCCAAGGAGTGGCGGATATTTTAATATCTAAAAACATTATTACCGCTGATTATTACTCCAATCTTATTGCCGAGTTTTTTGGGGTAGAGAAAGCTAGTTTATTATCTAGAAAAATTGATGAAAAGGTAGTTCGTCTTTTGTCAGAAAAAATAGCTCGAGAGAAAAGAGCTATTGTTTTTGGTCAATTAGAAGATGGTATTTATCAGGTGGCCATGGGTGATCCGAGTAATCTGGAGGTGATTGAGTTCTTAACTAAGCATTTGAAGGGCAAGGTTAAGCCTTACTTAGCTTCTCGAGATGATTTGAATAGAGGTTTTTCTTATTACGGTCGTCAGTCGGCTGAGGAATTTAAAAAAATTATTGAGGATAATATTAAGAATAGTTTGCGTTCTAAGGCTACCGGCATCAAAGAAGTGGCTTCTGACTTACCAGTGGTGGCGATTGTTGATAATCTTGTTGCTTACGCTATTTCCTCTAGAGCTTCTGATATTCATATTGAGATTCTAGATGATGGAGTGCTTATTCGTTATCGAATTGATGGTATTTTACGTGAAGTACTTAGAATACCTAAGAAGGTTCATCCTTCGATAGTGGCTCGTGTCAAGTTATTAGCGTCTTTGAAGTTGGATGAGCATATTAAACCTCAAGATGGTCGTTTCAGGCATACTATAGGGAAAGATATTATGGATGTTCGTGTGGCTATTATGCCAACTTTTTATGGAGAGAAGGTTGAGATGAGGCTTCTTTCAGCTACTGAGAGACCTTTATCTTTAGAGGAGTTAGGCTTTTTAGAAGATCACGCAACTGTGGTGAGAGAGAATGCTAAAAAAACTTACGGCATGATCTTAGTTACTGGACCAACTGGTAGTGGTAAGACGACTACTTTGTATTCGGTTTTAAATATTCTTAATAGACCAGAGGTTAATATCGTGACCATTGAGGATCCGATTGAATATAATATGAAATATATTAACCAGACTCAGATCAATCCAGCCGCTGGTATCAGTTTTTCTAGTGGTTTGAGAGAGATTGTTCGTCAGGATCCTAACATTATCATGGTTGGTGAGATTAGAGACCAAGAGACTGCTCAGATATCGGTTCAAGCAGCATTAACTGGTCACT
>Ga0310120_10001034_pt1 | contig 21075 bp, 14 predicted proteins | sample CB27_AW_983_MG_FD_203506 | JGI IMG/M metagenome (GOLD analysis project Ga0310120, IMG submission 203506) | Marine microbial communities from Western Arctic Ocean, Canada - CB27_AW_983 | ecosystem: Environmental > Aquatic > Marine > Oceanic | place: Canada: Western Arctic Ocean | collected...
GTCTTCTCCGTTGCTGCTGGCAGTGTTGTCGTGCAGCGCAACAACCAGGTTGGGTTGGTCGCCTTCGATGACGTGGTCCACACGCGCGTCCCGGTGGGGCTGCGAGAGCAGCGCTGGGACATCGCCGCCGCGGTTGAAGAGCTGCGGGGGGGCTACCGCGCTCTACGACGCAATCAAGGTGGCGATCGAAATGAGCGACGCGGCGGAGGGCGACGCCAACGCCATTCGTGCCGTGTTCGTTCTGACCGACGGTCGCGCGACCGGCAGCGAGACGCGGCTCGATGACCTGGTCGACGTGATGTCGCGCAACGAGGTCCCCGTCTCGCTTGCGGGCTGGCAAGGCGAGTCGGGCGCGCGCGACAAGGAGGGGAACAGCGTCGAGAAGCAATCGCTGATCGGCACCGGACTCGCCATCCCCACCAGCCATCCGGTCCAGGTGTTCTTTATCGGCATCGGCGACGACGCGGATCTAGACATCGGTCGCATCCTCGCCGGCGCGACCGGGGCCGAGTTCCAGGGGGTGGCGGAGGATGACCTGGCGAACGTGTTGGCCGAATTCAGCGAGTACTTCTCTAGACCCGGCGGAGGGTCCGGACCGGCGCCGCGGCGCAACCGCGGAGCGAGGAGGGACGCAGGTGATACAAAGTCAGGCGCTCGGACTGTTGGTGCTCATGGCGAGCCTTCTGCTGGCAGCCGGGCTTCGCTTGCCGGCGCTGGATCGCTGGTCCGGGCTCGTTCCCTGGGTGTTGCTCTGGGGCCTGATCGCTTTCGCCGGCTTTGTCGTGGTGGGCGATCGTCTGGGGCCACACTCGTCGTCCGTTGGCGCCGAGGGCGGCGCGGACGAGCGCGCGGGGGAGCAGATGCGGCCTGCGCCGGGGGGTAACTGGCCTGCCGGAGATAGCGCGAAGTCGTCCCCGGACACTGCGCGTCGAACACCGTGGCGGCGACTCGTCCTCGACTCCCATGCGTTCTCGCGACTGATTCATTGGCTGGATGCCGTATTGCGGGGTGCCATCGGCACCCCGTTTTGCGTTGCGTGATGGAGCGGCCGGTCGGCCCAGGGCGGCTCCGAAGGCCCCATCGTTCCGGGGCGACTTGCTTCGTCCGGAGTGGGTTCGGCGGTCCGGAACACCGCAGGGCGCGAATTTTCGTGGGCTATCGGTCCAGTTCTGGGGCACCGACGCGCGGTCCGCTGATCTGCGTGATACGGAGTTCTTCAGTTCGGACCTGCGGGGCGCGGATGTGCGCGAGGCATCGATCATTGCCATCGGGTCCGAGACGACGCTGGAAGGGGCGCGGGTGGATGGCGTGGTCTGGAGCGGAGAGAGGCTGTTCGACGTGATTTGCCCGAGCGGCTTGCTCAGCGACGCCAAGCTCGGTACCTGCTGCCGGCAGCGGCTGACGCGGACGATTGAGGGCTCTCCGCCGATCGCGCGCCGCCAGTCACCCCACCTCGACCGATGCAGCGCTCTGGCATGATCCGCTTCACCGGACCACGACGGGTGATCGTCGCCTAAGGCTCGACGATCACCTTGATCGAGGCCGACGACTTGTCCGCCGCCGTCTGGAAGGCCTCCTCCGCCGCGGCCAGCGCGAATCGATGCGTCACGAGCGGTGTGAGCAGCTCACGGTCTCGGTTCAGCAGATCGAGCGCCATCTGTTGGTCCGCATGCGGTCCGCCGTACGAATACGCGAACGGCACGACGATCCGCGGCTCCTTCAGCGTCAGCCCCTCCGCCGGCAGCCGCGGGTCCGAAGTGAATACGCCCAACAGCGCGATCCGGCCACCTCGACGGACGATCCGGACCGCGTCGGCCAGCGTGTCGGCGCGCGCGCCCACTGTCTCAATCACCACATCCACGTTTCGACCTGCCCACTCGTCGAGTGCCGCCTGGCCCTCCGCGTCGCTGCTGAAGACCGCATCCGCGCCCAGCCGGCGGGCGGCTTCGGTCTGGTGCGGATACTTTGCCGTGATCGCCACCGCCGACGCACCCGCCTCTTTCGCGTAGTACGCTGACAGCAGCCCGATGATCCCCGCTCCCAGCACGACGACACGCTCCCCCGACGTTGGCCGGTCTGGATCGAGCCGCGCCGCCAAGCGATAGCCGTGGATCGCCACCGCCAGCGGCTCCCACATCGCTCCCAGCACAAAGTCGGTGTCGTCGCCCAAACGGAACAGCGAACGTGCGGGGACACCCAACTCCTGTGAGAAACCGCCTGGGCGGGTCAGCCCGAAGAGGTCGAATTCCGCGTCGCACAGATGCCAGCGCCCAGATCGACAGTTATCACAGCGCCCGCAGGTCAGGCCCGGGAAGACCGACACGCGGTCCCCCGGATCCCACCCCTCTACGCCTGCCCCCAGCGACTCGATCTCGCCGCTAAATTCATGCCCCGGCACATGTCCGGCCCGCCATCGCGCCGGCTCGTGCATCGCGTGCAGATCAGAGCCGCAGATCCCCGTCGCCCGCACCCGAAGATTTACCCAGCCGGGCTGAGGGGCTTCGAGCGCCGCCTCCTGGATCTCGAACCCTCCGACCTCAGCCGTGCTGACAGCCTTTTGCATCGGTCACCCCAAAACAACCTGATCCGTGATGCGCGTTGAGTCGGAGACGAGACTACCAGGACGCCGGTCGTGAACCGCGCGTGCACGGTGAGGATCGCCCGGGCCGGCATCCACAGTCTTGGCTGCGCCGGTTCGAGGGGCCTAGGACACGATCACCTGGATCGCCACCGCCACCACGGACGCCCCCTACGGCCTCGGCTTGACCGGGAGCACTCCAATTTCCACAGATGAGCTGCGAACAGCCACCGATGCCGCTCTGCACGAGGCTCTGAATGACGCCGCTTTGCCTGCACTGCTGACGACGCTGGCGCATCTCACGGGAGACCTGTCGCCGTTGCGCGATGAACTGGTGCCCGATCCCGGCTTTCTCGCCGGTGAGCAAGGTGGCTGGTCGGAGGAACAGCAGCAGCAGGCGCGACCCCTCGCCTTTGAGGTGCTGGCCGCCTTCCGCGACGGCGGCTGCCAAGTCGCCCCGTCGCCATCCGAGACCGACTTGCGCACGATGCTGGACTTCCTCACCGGCACGCCGACCTCGGCGGAGTACGTCCCGCTCCTGATGGCGGAACTGGCGTTCCCAGACAGCGACCCGCGCGCACCGCAGTGGTCGAAGAACGAACTTGATGCTGATCGGGCTTTTGAGGTCGTCATCATCGGCACCGGCATGTCCGGCATCCTCGCCGCCTTCCGGTTCAAGCAGGCCGGTGTGCCCTTCGTGATCGTGGAGAAGAACGCCGACGTCGGCGGGACCTGGTTCGAGAACACCTACCCCGGCGCGCGGGTGGACTCCTCCAATCACTTCTGCAGCTACTCTTTCGCGCAGAAGGCGGACTGGCCGTACCATTTCTCCACCGGCGATGTGCTGCTGGAGTACTTCCGGGACTGCACCGATCGCTTCGGCGTGCGCGACCAGATTCGCTTCAAGACAGAGGTCACGAGCGCGGTCTTCGACGAGTCGCAGGACGCATGGTCGGTTGCGATCCGCAGCGCGGACGGCGCGGAAAAGACGCTCACGGTCCAGGCAATTATCAGCGCGGTGGGACAGCTCAACCGCCCCAAGTTCCCCGACATCCCCGGGATTGAGAGCTTCACCGGCCCGTCGCTCCACTCCGCCAGGTGGGACCACGATGTCGAGTTGGCTGGCAAGCGCGTCGCGGTGATCGGTAACGGCGCCAGCGCCTCGCAGTTCGTCCCGATCGTGGCCGAGCAAGCCGGGCAACTGGAGATCTTCCAACGCACCCCCAGTTGGTATGTGCCGGTGCCCAACTACCACGACGAGGTGGAGCCGGGCCTGCAGTGGCTGCTTCGGTATGTGCCGCGCTACGCCGGGTGGTACCGCTTCTGGTTGTTCTGGCAGATCACCGATGGCCTGCTCCCGGCCGCCGCGGCCGACCCCGCCTGGGCGGACACGGGACGCTTCGTCAGCGCGGCCAACCAAGAGTTCGCGCAGCTACTGACCGACTACATGACGGCGGAGCTCGGGGACGACCCGGACCTCCTGCAGCAGGTTTTGCCCACCTACCCGCCTGCCTCGAAACGAATCGTGCTGGACAACGGCGCCTGGCCGAACACGCTGAAACGCGACAACGTGAATCTCCACACGGACTCGATCGCGAAGATCACGCCGAACGGCGTCCGTACGGCGGACGGGCGGGAGCACGAAGCTGACGTGATCATCTTCGGCACCGGCTTCCAGGCCTCGAAGTTCCTCACCCTGATGCGGATCGAAGGGCGCAACGGAGTCGACCTCAACGAGCAGTGGGAGGGCGACGCGCGCGCGTTCAAGGGCATCATGGTGCCGAACTTCCCCAACTTTTTCATGCTCTACGGACCGAACACGAACATCGTCGTCAACGGCAGCACCACTTGGTTCGCGGAGTGCGAGGTGATGTACGTGATGGGCTGTCTGCGCCTGCTGCTCGAAGGTAAGCACAGCGCGATCGACACTAAACTCGATGTCCACGACGCCTACAACAAGCACGTTGATGTCGGCAATCTGGCGATGGCGTGGGGTGTCGCGGAGGTCCCGAGCTGGTACCGCAACGAGTTTGGGCGCTCCGCTCAGAACTGGCCCTTCACAATGCTGGAGTACTGGCAGCAGATGCGGGAGCCCGACCCGGCGGACCACGAGTTCATCGAGGTCTAGTTCCGGCGGGCGTCAGCCCTGCTGGGCTCCGAAGCCCGCGGCCGCGATCAGAAGCTCGGCTTCGTCGCGGCCGGAGTGAGCTGCAGTTCGTGCGTCCAGCAGGACTGGTCCTGGGTGTGGAGGTAGTAGAAGGCCTCCGCGATCTTGACGGGGTTCATCACGATCTCGGGCCGATCCTGCGCCATTGGCAGCGCGCGCGTGCCGGGCGAGTCGATCAGGCCGTCGATCACGACATTGGCCACGTGGACGCCGTGCTCCGAGTACTCCTCGGTTAGCACCTGGGCCAGCGTGCGCATCATGACGCGGGGGTAGTAAAGCGACTGGCCCGTCTGGCGCTTGCGCCCGCGTAGCGACGCCGCGTTGTTCGAGATCAGGAACGAGCCCGCCGCACGCTCACGCATCGCCGGCAGGACTTCCTGTGCGACGAGGAACGGCCCGCGGCTGGAGATGTGTTGCGCTGTCTCGAGAATCTCCAGTGGGACGTGCTCCAGCAGATCCTTCTCGGGCGGCAGGTCGCGTCCCTCCAAGTAGCCGGCGTTGTAGATCAGCACGTGCGGATCGCCGGCTTCGTTGCGGATGGTCGCGAACGCGCCGGAGATCGAGTCCGCCGATGTCAGGTCCAGCTCGACGGTCATGCTTTCGCCGTTCTGCGCCTCGATCGCGCTCTGCAGAGCCGCCGCGTTGGCGGCCTTCCGCGTCGTCAGCACGACGAAGAAGCCCTCCCGCGCGAACTTCTGCGCCACGGCCCCGCCGATGCCCCAGCGCACTCCGACCGGCAGCTCGCTGTCGTCGATGTCGCGGCCGTGGACGAGTCGGGTGTTGGGGCCATCAGCCTGCCACTTTGAGGTCGCCCCGATCACCACGGCGACTGGCTTCTGCGTCGCGTTCATCTGCGATCCGCCTCTCTTGGAGCCCGGCCCACTCGGCGCCAGTCCGGGATGTTCGATTGAGAGTCTGAACCGCGGCCCGGGCCACGGCACGAGGGCCCAAGCTAAGCGATCGGGGGCTCTGCCGGGCGACTACCCAGACGTGTTCCCCCCGAACGCGCTCGTTCACCTACCCTCCGCGCAGGAGCATCAAATGAAATTCCACTGGTTCGCTGAGGTCACGTACGACGATCTTCCGGCCGACTTTCCGCAGAAGCATCACAGTGCCTGGGTCGACACGCCCACGCAGCTCGTCGATTCGAATCGGATCGGCGAGATCTACCGCATGTTTATCCGCCTCATGACGCAGGCTGACGCTCTCGGCTTCGACGGTCTAGCGGTGAATGAGCATCACCAGACGGCGTTCGCCATGACACCGTCGCCTAACCTGCTGGCCGCTAGCTTGGCCAGCAACACCGAGAACGCCGCCATCCTCGTGATCGGCGATTCCCTAGCGCTCTACAACCCGCCCATCCGCGTCGCTGAGGAGATGGCCTACCTCGACTGCCTCTCGGACGGTCGCCTGATCGCGGGATTCGTCTTCGGCACGCCGATGGACTCCGTCTTCTCCTACGGCAACCCGCCGGTGGAGCTGCGCGAACGCTTTCACGAGGCCCGCAAGCTGATTCTGCGGGCGTGGGAGACGGAGGAGCCGTTCGCCCACAACGGCAAGTATACCCAGCTGCGCTACGTCAATCCTTGGCCGCGGCCGATCCAGACGCCGCCGCCCATCTGGGTGCCCGGCGCCGGCAGCGTCGAGACCTGGGACCTCGTGATCGACGAGAACTACTGCTACGGCCACCTCTCCTTCTCCGGCCTGCAGTCCGCTAAGCCGATCGTCGATGGGTTCTGGGACTACGTCGACAAGCGTGGTGGCGAGACCAACCCCAACCGCATGGCCTTCACCCAGATCTGCTGCGTGGCGGAGACCGATGCCCAGGCCGAGCGCGACTACTACGAGGCCGTCAAGTATTTCTACACGCACAACCCCGTCGCGCCCGGCTTCATCTCGCCTCCTGGTTACCAGACCCAGGACTCGCTCAAGGCGGCGATCGAGCGCGGCGCCGGCGGGATCAGCGCGGAGGATCGCGAGCGCGCGGCCAAGGGCGAGATGAGCTTCTGGGAATACGACGAGAAGGGTTACATCATCGCCGGAACCCCCGAGCGCGTACGAGAGCGGATTCGCGAACTCGCCACATCGCTGCGCGTCGGCCAGCTCATCCCCACCCTGCACATGGGCAACTTGGCCGAGGAAGTCGCGGCTAAGAACACCGAGCTATTCGGGACGCAGGTGATCCCGTACCTGCGCGACCTCTGGGCGGACCTGCCGGACCATTGGACGCCCCAGGTGAGTCAGGATCGCGTCGCCGCGATCAGCCCGGAAGTCGCGCACGCGGCTCCGGCCGGAGACTAAGCGGATGCCCATCGATACTCTGACTGTCCGCGACGCCGAGATCCGCGTCTGGAGCCAAGGCGACGGACCCCCGCTCTGCTATCTGCACGGCTTCGAGACCCACCCCGGCGAGGCCGGGTTCCTGCAGCGTTTAGCGGAAGACCATCGTGTGCTGGCGCCAGAGCAGCCGGGCTACGGCGAATCGACCGGCTTCGACCAGATCGACGACATGCTCGACTTGGTCCTCGTCTATCGCCAGCTGATCGAGTCCTGGACGGCCCAGACCGGCGGCGACCGGGTGGACCTAATCGGCCATTCGCTGGGCGGGATGATCGCCGCGGAGTTTGCCGCGCTTTGTCCGCAGCTCGTGCGGCGGCTGGTCCTCGTCGACCCGTTCGGCCTCTGGCTGGACGACGAGCCGCTGGTCGATCCGTTTGTCTTGACGGCCGACGAGCTGAAGCAGGCCAAATGGCACGACCCCGCGGCCGCTCCGGACCCCGAGCCTTCGATCTTTGTGCCCGAGCCCGAGGACACCACCGGCCCCATCCTGGAACGCGCGAAGAATCTCAGCGTCGCGACCAAGTTCCTCTGGCCCCTCCCGGACCGTGGGCTGCGCAAGCGACTACCGTTGATCCAGGCGCCGACCTTGATCATCCATGGTCAATCGGACGGGCTCGTCTCGACGTCCTATGCGGAGCGATTCGCGGCCCTGGTTCCCGGCGCCACGATGGCCGTGATTCCGGAGGCCGGCCATCTGCCGATGATCGAGCGCGAGGACGCCTTCCTGGACGCGGTTCGGCCCTTCCTTGCTGGCTGAAGCCGCCGCATAGTGCCGAAGAGACGCCTCAGCGCTGCCTTGATCCGCGGCAGGGGCGTGATAGCATTTACCGTGGTACGCTCGTAGCGAAATGTTTCCCTGAGGGAAGTTAGATGGCAATCGATCTGGCGACGGCCGGACTCCTTGAGCAGATGGCGTCGGGCGGCGGTAAACCGCTGCACGAAAGCACGCCGGAAGAGGCGCGCGCCTTTGGCGAGGCGCTGGCTGCGATGGCCGGCCCGGCGCCTGCGATGGCGCGGGTGGAGGAGCATCTCGTCGCCGTGGCGGACGGCGAGGTTCCCGTGCGCGTGCTGGTCCCGCTGGACTCACCCGCGGGCGTGATCGTCTACTACCACGGCGGGGGCTGGGTCATCGGCACGCTCGACGAGTTCGACACGGTGGCCCGCAAACTCGCCGAGCGCACCTCGTGCGCGGTGGTGCTGGTGGACTACCGCCTGGCACCGGAGCATCGTTACCCAACCGCCGCCGACGACTCCTACGCGGCGCTCGAGTGGGTCTCGGCCCACATGAACGACATCGCCGGCCCGGACGTGCCGCTGATGGTGGCCGGGGACAGCGCCGGCGGAAACCTCGCTGCCGTGATGGCGGTACGGGCCCGTGATCGCAACGGTCCGTCGCTCGATCTCCAGGTCCTGATTTACCCCGTCACCGACGCTGACTTTGAGCGCCCAACCTACGTCGACCCCGAAAACCAACTGCTGCTGACTCGCGACGCCATGATCTGGTTCTGGGACCATTATGTGCCGGACGCCTCGCGTCGAAGCGAGCCGGATGCGTCGCCGCTACAAACTCCCGATCTCAGCGGGCTGCCTCCGGCCGTTGTACTGACCGCGGAGTACGATCCACTGCGCGACGAGGGCGAAGCATACGCTGAGCGTCTCGAGCAGGCTGGGGTGGCGGTGGATTTCAAGCGCCACGAACGGCAGACCCACGCCTTCTTTACCCTTTTGATACTGCCCGGCAGCGAGTCTGGGATGCAGCAGGTAGTCAAAGCCGCGCGCGCCTGCATCGTGCAGCGATCGAAGTCGGGCGCGGCCGAATCTGCCTGAGCCGACGCCTCTAGCGAGTTCAGCGAGGAGACAACGATGACCACGAGCACACAAGCGGACTTCGGCGCAATCGTGATCGGCGCGGGCTTCTCCGGCCTCTACATGCTCTATCGCCTGCGCGAGGAGCTGGGCATTTCCGCGCAGGTCTATGAGGCCGGGGACGGCGTGGGGGGAACCTGGTACTGGAACCGTTACCCCGGCGCGCGCTGCGACTCCGAGAGCTACATGTATTGCTTCTCCTTTGACAAGGACCTGCTCCAGGACTGGGAGTGGAGCGGGAAGTATCCGGAGCAGCCGGAGATCCTGCGCTACCTTAACCACGTGGCGGACCGCTTTGATCTGCGCCGCAACATCCAGTTCAGCACCCGCGTCACCTCCGCCCATTACCGCGAGGAAGACGACCTCTGGGAGGTGGAGACCGACCAAGGCGATAAGGTCACCGCGCAGTACCTGATCACCGGGATCGGCTGCATCTCCACTGGCCAGATCCCGGAGATCCGGGGCCTCGATTCGTTCAAGGGCGAGTCGTACCACACGGGCGCGTGGCCGCACGAGCCAGTGGACTTCACGGGCAAGCGCGTGGGCGTGATTGGCACCGGCTCCAGCGGGATCCAGTCGATTCCGGTGATCGCCGCGCAAGCCGGCCACCTGACCGTCTTCCAGCGCACCCCGCAGTACACGGTGCCGGCGCGTCACGAGACCGTCGACCATGAGTTCCTCCAGAACGTCAAGGCGAACTACGACGAGATCTGGGATAAGGCGCGGCACTCGGTCGGCGGAATTCCGGTGGACTACGCCGAAGGCTCGGCGCTGGATGTCAGCGATGAGGAGCGCAAGGCCGCGTATGAGGCCGGCTGGGCGCAAGGCGGCTTCAACTTCGTCTTTGGCTCGTTCGAGGATGTCGCCACCGACCGGCGCGCCAACGACACGGCGTCGGAGTTCATCCGCTCCAAGATCCGCGAGATCGTGGACGACCCGGAGACCGCGGAAAAACTGGTGCCGCGCGACCATCCCTTCGGCTCGAAGCGCGCCCTGATCGACACGAACTACTTTGACACCTACAACCGCGACAACGTGACGCTGGTCGACATCCGGCACGGGCCGATCGAAGAGATCACGCCGACCGGTCTGCGCACCGCGGATGAAGAGTACGAACTCGACATCATTGTCTTCGCGACGGGCTTCGATGCGATGACCGGGACGTTCTTCAAGATGGACATCCGCGGCCGGGACGGCCTGCCGCTGAAGGAGAAGTGGGCGGAAGGGCCCAAGACCTACCTGGGTCTTGCCACCGCCGGTTTCCCCAACATGTTCATGATCACGGGTCCCGGCTCGCCCTCCGTGCTGAGCAACATGCCCGTCTCCATTGAGCAGCACGTGGAGTGGATCTCGAACTTCATCGAGACCCTGCGCGAGCGGGATGTGAACGTGGTGGAGGCGGACGCCGAGGCGGAGATCGCTTGGGTGGACCACGTCAACGATCTGGCCGCGGAAACGATGTTCATGCTGGCCGACTCGTGGTACCTGGGCGCGAATATTCCCGGCAAGCCACGCGTCTTCATGCCCTACCCGGGCGGCGTGGGCGCCTACCGCGAGAAGTGCGACGAGGTCACGGCCAGCGGCTACGACGGATTCGTGATGCAGGCAAGCGAGCCGGCCGAAGCCACGGCGGGCTCCTAACCGCTGCGGGCTCCGAGCCCGCCCGGCAGGCCTGACCGAGCGATCGGGACTGACGCTAGTGGCGTGGGCGATCCTGATCCGGCGGAATCCCGCTAGCGACGACAGCGGTTGCCTGTCGGTGGATTGAGCTACAGCGCAGTGCGGCCACTACGACCTGGCTGCAGTACCGTCGGTAAATGCCCAACACGCATTTCCCGGTGGCGGCGCGCTGATCGTGACGGCCTGTGGGGGCGGATCAGAATCCCGCGCGACGGTGCTGGCGGTCGATCTCGTGGCAGGGGCTGGGGAAGTGACCTACGTTGTGGGTGCCGGCCCCTCGGAAACGGTGCGGGGGTCGGTGCCGTGTGCGCAAGAGGTCGCGGTCGGTGAGCCGATCCGGCCCTGCGTGCTGAACTATCCATGGGAGGCGGACGTGGACCCCGTTTGGTCCCCCGATGGCATCCGAATCGCCTTCGTCCTGGACCGCCTCGGGTGTCGCGGCGCAAGACCCCCCGCAAAGCGGCGCAATCCCGCTAGCGGCCGACGGCTATCGGTCGCTGGATTGAGTCAGCGCGAAGTACGGCCAGAACGACTTCGCTGCGGTACCGTCAGTGAATGCGCAATAGGCATTTCGACGCCGTGGCGCGATGCTGAGGCTCGTTCGCGATGAGTCGCTACGCGGGCTCGTCGCCGTCTTCCTGATCGGCGGCGGCATCACCGCACTGTTCATGTGGATCGCGCTGGGTGACGGTTGGGTCTCGCAAGACGACGTCGCGCGGGAGTTCGAGAGCGGACGCGCGCGCGGCCTCTTTTCCGGCTTTCAGGACGCGCGCGACGAGGGAATCGCGGCGGGCGTCGAGGCGGGACGGCTTGCCGGCGGGGCACAGACCGCTGCCGGCACGACGCTGGAAGCCGCCGACGCGGGCTTCGCCCAGGGCTGGAACGACGCCATCACGCGCGCGATCGATATGGCCATCCCCGCCCGGCTCGGCTTAGTGGACGCGTTGGCGGAGTGGCGCGGGCTGCGCCTGCCGGTGCCCGTCGCGATCCCGCCGCCGCCGGCGTTTGAGGAGCTGGAGCCATGAGTCGCGACTCCGATCGCCCCCGCTCCGGACTGACCCGTTCGACAGGGCGGCGGAGCTTCGACCTGTTGGGGGTACCCGGCTTGCTGGCCTTCCTGGCCGGGGTCGTGGTCGTCGCCTTGGTGGGCATCGTGATCGACCCGCTTGGCTTCCCCAGCCGTGCCGATGCGGTTCGCTCCGGCGAGCGTGGCTTCGAAGAATCCTATCTGGAGCGCCAGCCGGAGGGCTTCAGCGAGGGCTTCGACGCGGGCTATGCGGGAGGGTTCGCGTTGGGAGTACTGGGCGCGGCACCTGGGCCGTACCGTGATGCGTTCGCGGAGAGCTACCAGCGGGGTTGGGACGAATCGGTCATTGCTGCCCAGGAGGCGGCTCGTGCGATTCCCCTGCCCGACGACGCGACCGAGTTTCGCGTCCTCTCCCGCATGCCAGACGGCGCCAGCGCCGTCGAGCGCCTGGCCAGTGCCCCCGACCCCTAGGGGGCAGTGTGGGCAAGGAGTATGCCGTGAGCTTGCCGTTGAGGTTTGGAATTCTCGCTCCGCAGGTGGTGCCGTACGCGGTCCAACTCGTCCGCTGGCGGGAGTTAGAGGCGTACGGCTTCGACAGCCTTTGGCTCGCCGATCACTTTGTGAACCCCAATATGCCGTCGGGACGTTGGTTCGAGGCCTACGCGATCTTGGCCGCAGCCGCCGCGCAGACGAGCCGGATCCGGCTTGGCGCATTGGTCACGTCGATCACGTTCCGCCATCCAGCGCTGTTTGCGAAGGAGGCGCTGACGATCGATCACATCTCGAACGGGCGGTTCGAGTTGGGACTCGGAGCCGGTGGAGCTCCGAACGACTTTGAGATGACAGGCCTGCAAGGCTGGGAGCCGCCCGAGCGTGCCCGCCGCTTCAGCGAATTCGTGCTGATGGTCGACACGCTGCTACGCCAGGAGCCGGGCCCGGGGGCCTCGTTCGAAGGCACGTACTATCAGGCCACCGACGCGATCATGAACCCCGCACCGGTCCAGCAACCGAGGCCGCCTCTCACGCTCGCAGCCGCCGGACCGGTGACGATGAAGTTCACCGCGCTTCACGCCGATTCCTGGAATCAGGTCCCCAGCCAGATGGGTCGGGACCAGCGGCCCCCGACTGCGGCAGAGTGCGTAGAGGCGGTGCGCTCTCGGAACGCGCGGATGGACGATTTCTGCGCCGCTGTGGGGCGAGATCCGGACACCCTTCGCCGCTCGATTCTGGCCGGCGGCGGCGTGACGCCGGACGCCCTCTGGTCGTCTCCCGAGGCGTTCCGCGACTTTGTTGGTCGCTACCAAGAGGTCGGCGTCAACGAGTTCATCTTCTATTACCCCTCTCGCGTCGAGCAGGCTGACGGTCACTACGAGCGAATCGCCCGGGAGGTCATTCCGGCGCTGAAGGAAGCGGCCCGCGCGTAACGCGAAACGAAACCGAAGAGTAGCCTGCCGCGGCGGCTTGGAGTGCGCCCGCGAAGGCGGAAACGGACGACCGGGTCGCCAAGTTCGGCCGAAGCTGACTCTTGGCCTCTCAGCACCGAGACTGCGGCCCTGCCCGCGCACGACGCGATGGGTGACGCGGCGCAAGCACGAGGGACAGTCATGGCATCACTCAACCGAGTTCTGATCAGCAATCGCGGCGAGGTGGCGATCCGCATCGCCAAGGCCGCTTCCGCCCTTGGCCTGGAGTCCGTGGGGGTCTACCCCCCGGCCGACTCGCTCTCGCTGCACACCCGATTCACGACGGAGGCGCGCGAGATTGGCCAACCGGGAGGCGGCGCGAACGACGCCCTGCGCGCCTACCTCGACGCCGAGACCCTGGTGCAGACGGCGAAGCTCAGCGGCTGCGATAGCGTGCACCCCGGCTACGGCTTCCTCTCGGAGGACGCCGACTTCGCGGCCCTGTGCGCCGACGAGGGCCTGACCTTCGTTGGTCCACCGCCCGCAGCCCTCAGCCTGTTCGGCGACAAGCTGCGCGCGCGACAACTGGCACAGTCGCTCGAGATCCCCGTCGTGCCTGGTAGCGCCCAGGTGCTCAAGTCGGCGACGGAGGCAGAGGAGATCGCGCGCGATCTGGGCTACCCAGTCATGCTCAAGGCGGCGGGCGGGGGCGGCGGGCGGGGGATGCGCGTGGTTGAGGGATCGGAAGGGATGGCGGAGGCGTTCGACCGCTGTCGCAGCGAAGCCGAAGCCGCCTTTGGCGACGGCGCCGTCTTCGTCGAGAAGCTGGTCCAGCGGCCGCGCCACATCGAGGTCCAGATCCTGGCCGACGCCGGGGGCAACGTCGTGCATCTGCATGAGCGCGACTGCTCCGTGCAGTTGCGTCACCAGAAAGTCGTCGAGGTTGCGCCGGCGCCGGCGCTGGATGCAGCTCTGCGGGCCGACATCCTGGCCGACGCAGTCAAGCTGGTTCGCGCGGCGGAGTACGTCAACGCCGGCACGGTGGAGTTCCTCGTTGTGCCCGAGAGCGGCGAGCATTTTTTCATCGAGTGCAACCCGCGCATCCAGGTGGAGCACACGGTCACCGAGCAGGTGACGGGGATCGATCTGGTCGAGGCGCAGTTCCAGATCGCGGCCGGTGCGTCGCTTGCGTCGCTCGGCCTGGCCGACCAGGCCGCCGTCGGTGCGCCGCGCGGCTACGCCGTACAGGCACGAGTCGTCGCGCGAGGCGCCGGCACACTCACGGCCTACAAAGAGCCGTCCGGCCCGGGCGTGCGCGTCGATGCCTGCGGCTACGTGGGCTACGCGATTCAGCCCCAATTCGACCCGTTGCTTGCCAAAGTGATCGGCTCGTCGAATTCGAAGGCGTCCTACGAGTCCGCCCTCGATCGCACCTTGCGCGCGCTCGACGAGTTTCATATCGCCGGGCTGTCCACCAATATTCCGCAGCTCCGTGCGATCCTCGTGCACCCGGACGTTCGGGGCGGCGACGCTCGCACCTCGCTGCTGAGCGACGAGCCGGAGTTGACCGCGACGCCGGCCAAGACGGTGCACGGTGCCGCAGTCGGGCTGCTTGAGCAACAAGCGACAACACTCGGTCGTGTCCCCGGTGCGCCGGCGGCCGGGGGTGCCGCGATGGCACCGCTGCCGCTGCTTCCGCCCCTGCCGGTCGAAGAAGGCCGACAAGGTGTTGCCTGTCCGATGGACGGTGTCGTCGTCGAGCTTCTCGTCGGCAAGGGCGATCACGTCGCGGCCGGCGACCCGCTGCTGGTGATCAGCGCGATGAAGATGGAGACGGTCGTCGCCGCCACGTGCGCAGGTGTCGTCACCGCCGTTCTGGCGCTGAACGTCGGCGATGGGGTCGCGGTCGCCCAAGTCATCGCCGTGATTGCGCCGCGCGAGGGCGACCTCCAGGCTGCCAGCGACGACTCCGACCGCGCGGGGCCCTGGGGCCCCACCCTCGATGCGGTCAGCACACTGCAGGATCTCGCCGCGGACCGGCTGGCACCGGGCTCGTTGGAACCGGGCGTCGTCCGCCAACGTAGCCGGGGCAAGCTGACCTGCCGCGAGCGGATCGATCTACTACTCGACGACGACTCATTCCGCGAGGTCGGTAGCGTGGCGGGCTTCGCCTCCTACGACGAGGACGGCGGCGTGACCGACTTTACCCCGGCCAACCATGTCGGCGGCTGGGGCACGATCGATGGGCGCTCGGCGATCGTCTGCGCGGACGACTTTACCTCGCGCGGGGGCCACGCGGACGGTGCGATCGGCGCCAAGGCGGGCTACCTCGATCGCCTCTCGATAGAGCTACGCGCGCCGTCGCTGCGTCTGCTGGACGGCTCATCCGGCGGCGGCAGCGTCGCGGCCATGGTCCCGCAGCAGAGGAGCGACGGGGAAAGCAACGCCCGAGAGAGCCACGGCGCGATCAAAGCTGGCCAGCCCCGCGTGACCGGCGGCGGCGGGTCGATGCTGCCGGGTCACCTCGGCAGCACGATGTACGCCGAGCAGCTCTCGACGGTGCCGGTGGTCAATCTCCTGCTCGGCAGCGTCGTAGGCATCGGCGCGGCGAAGGCGGTGTTGGGCCACTTCTCGGTCATGGTGCGCGACATCGCCCAGCTCTTCGTAGCCGGTCCTCCCGTCGTCACGCACATGATGGGCTACGACATCAGCAAGGAAGACTTGGGCGGCTGGCACATCCATTGTCGCAACGGCTCCGTCGACAACCTGGCCGAGACGGAAGAGGAGGCGGTCGAGATGACCAAGCGCTTCCTCTCCTATCTGCCCTCCAGCGTCTACGAGGCACCGCCGGTTCTGCCGCCAAACCCCGCCGACCCGGCGGGCCGGCGGGAGCAAGAGCTCTCCACGCTCATCCCGCGCAAGCGCACGACCACCTTCGACGTGCGGCGTGCGATCACGCTGATGGCGGACAAAGACTCGTTCTTCGAGATTGGCTCGCTTTGGGCCACCGACCAGGTGACTGGCTTCGTTCGCTTCAACGGCTATCCACTCGGCGTGATTGCCTCCGACAGCCAGCACGCCAATGGCGGCGCCCTGACGGCCGACGGCTGCGATAAGCTGACGCGCCACCTCGATCTGTGCGACCTCTTCCATATCCCCGTGCTCAACCTGGTCGACAATCCCGGCTTCGCGGTCGGGCTGGAACATGAACTGACGGGCACTATCCGCCGCGGCGGCGAGTGGATGATCGCGTTCGCTCAGGCGAGCGCCCCCATCTTCACGGTGCTGATGCGGCGCAGCTTCGGCGTAGCGGGCAACAACTATGCGACGCCCCGCGCCCAGCCGTCGGTCCGGGTCACCTGGCCCGCCGCCGACGTCGGAGGCATTCCGCCCGAAGGCGGCATCGAAGCGGCCTACAAGCGCCAGCTCGCGGGGGCGGAGGATCCCGAGGCGCTGCGCCAGGAGCTGATGGACCGCATCGAAAGCGCCCGCGGCCCGCTCGGGCCGCTCTCGCGCTTCCAGATCGAAGAGATGCTCGACCCGGCGGACACGCGCCAGTTCATCTGCGAATGGGTCAAGACTGCCTATCGCATCGTCTCGCAGCCGGACCAGCTCGGCCCGCGAGCGCTGCAGTTTCGCCCGTAGGCGCCCGGCGTTTCAGTCGGCTGCTGGTCCAGATCGTTGATGCCGGGACTGATCCGAGCAGCGTGAACATCGGAGAATCCACACGAGCCAGGAACGCTTCGCCGAGGTCATGCGCCTCTCTCTGGAGGAGGCCGTTGGCAAGGGCAACCTTGACGTGATCGACACCTTCACCGCCGATGAGTTTTCGGCGGGGGCGGGGCCCGGCGGCGAAGTCTGGCCGGCGGTTCAGAACCTGCTGCTAGCGGCTCGTGCGCTCGGTTTGGGAGCGGTCCGAACCACGCTTCATGGCCGGCCGTGAAGCAGTCCAGGGCGTAGTCAGTCTGCCGGAGGCGATCGTTCCGCTTTGCCTGATTTCGCTAGGGCACCCCACGGGCGACTTTGGGCGTCATGCGGCGTTCCGCGACCGAGGTCATCCACGGGGACCAGTTGAGCTGACGAAGGACCGTCGGTCAGTGCGCTGCGGTAGATCGCCAGCGAGAGCGGCCCGAGCGTGACTGTCAGCGTCGATCCCACCAGCGACGTGGGGATTGCGCCCTCCGCCGCGCGCGGGGATCGGGATCCAGCGCGTCCGCCAGCCGTTGCAGGAAGCCGCGCCAGCGCTCATCCCACGGCACCGTCGCGGCGAGCGCGAGCGTCATTCCGCCGGCGACGGCCAGCGCGATCATGACCGGTTGCCAGGCGCGCCGAACCCAAGCGGGACTGCGCGCAGGGGGCTGCGGTGAGGCCAGACGAGGCGATCTGGTGTCGGTTTCGACGGCGGCCGCGCCGTTCGCGGCTGCGAGGGGCAAAGCGGCGGCGCTCGCTGCGGGGCGCTGAGCTGCGCCAAGGGGCAGTGGGGGCGGTGGCTGCGGACGCGCAGCAGGCGTTTGGGCTGCTTCTGGGTCGGCCGGAGAGGTCGCCGGAGTTTTTCCGCTGAGTCGATCGGCTTCCGCTTGCGTCAACTGCCCCGAGGCTACCCGAGTAGCGGCCTGCGCCGGCGAGAGTTGTACTTGGGTGAGCTGTTCGACGCGCAGCCGGCGCAGCCGCGTACTGAGCAAGAAAAATAGAATTACGGTCGCCAACAGCACGATCGAGGAGCCGAGTACCGCCGTCTGGGCACCGAATTTGTCGGCGGCGATCGTGACCGGCAGGACGCCGAGCGGCATCAGCCCGAACGACATCATCGTCACCGACATCACCCTTCCGCGTACCTCGGCTGGGAGACGGGCCTGGATCACGGTCTGATTCGTGGTCTGGAAGACCATGCCGCCGATGTTGCCGATACCCAGGAAAATCAGTGCGGGCAGGAACGACGAGGTTTGCGTGAAGACGATGAAGAGAAGCGCCATCCAGACGCCACCGGCGAACATCAAGCGGCCTTTCATGGGGAAGCCGTGCATCCGCGCTGCCAGCGTCGCGCCGGTCAGCCCGCCGACCCCGGTCGCCATCGCCAGCAGTCCCAGGCCGGTGTCGGGCCGTCCGAAGACGTCGCTCGCGAAGACCGGCAACATCATCTGCAGCGGGAAGGCGAAGAGCGGGAACACCAGCCCGAGAATCAGGAGCTGTGCGATCAGCCGGTTCTGCGCGATGTACCGGAAGCCGCCCATGAGGTCTTTGCGGAACTTCTGCGGAGGCCGCGTGTTCTTCATGCCGTGTTTCGGCAGATGTAGCTCTGACACCGTCGCCAGCACGAACAGGACGAAGGTGACCATATAGGCCCAGCCGACGCCGACCGGGGCGATCAGAAGCCCGGCCAGCGCCGGTCCCAGGATCCGCGTCACGTTCATCCCGGCCTGCTGGAGCGAGACCGCATTCATCAATTTGTGCTGTGGAACCAGCTGGGGCACGATCGCTTGGCGGGCCGGCATGTTGAATGACATGAACAGACCCGACACCACAGACACCACGGCAAGCTGCCAGAACTGCACGTCGCTGGTGAGAATCAGCAGGCTCATGATCAGCGCCGAGAGGGCGCTGCCGGTCTGCGAGACCATCAGCAGCGTGCGTTTGTTGACGCGGTCGGCCAAGGTTCCCGCGATCGGCGCGGAGACCAGCATGGGGATCGCGGCCGAAGCGGAAATCACGCCCAGGGCCGTCGCCGCGTTCGTCAAGTCGAAGGCCAGGAAGCCGCGCAGGATCAGCTGCATCTGCATGGCCATGAAAAAGGCCATGGTGCCGGACAAGTACCAGGCGTAATCCCTCTCCGCCAAGGCGGTGAACATCGACCCTCCACTGTGCGGCGTGGTCGAGTCAGGGCGCGCTGGGGCAGGGGCCTGGGCGGTCATGGATCTCGCTTCAATTGGGATGAAAATCCCTGCTTGCGAAGGTGATTATCCGTCTAGTAGAGATATTTCGCTACTCATGAGTTACTTTCAGGCCCGCTTCACGACGGCGCGCTGGATTCTGGCTCTGAGGCCCTGAGCCGGGCCGGCGAGTAGGCCGGTCCCACGGCTCCGGCGACAGACGTGCGAGTCCTGTCGCCGGAGCCGCAACGCCGCTGCGGACCGGATTGACCTGACCTCGCGCGGTGGTCAAAGATCCGTATCACCAGAAATATCTCGACTACGCCAATGTATGATCTGCGGTTGACAGATTTGGCATGGTTACCGACCTAACTTTTTGAGGAGCCATCGGTCAGGGCGATGCGGGGAAAGCGAGGCGTTCCGTGGCTCGGTTGCCGGACTTCAATCCGCAGGACGCGGCGTTCCTCGCTGATCCGCACGGCACCTTCCGCGAGATGCGGCGCTTGGAGCCGGTGCACTGGAGCAGTCCCCTGCAGTCCTGGATCCTGACGCGCCGCGCTGATGCCCTAGCCGTCTTGCTCGATTCCGAGACGTTCGCGATCGGATCGGCCCATGCTGGCGGCGCCGTGGGACGCGACATCCAACGATCGAGCGCGGGCGCCCCGCTGCCGCCCACGGCGATGCTGACCGAGCTTGATGGACCTGCGCACTCCAAACTGCGTCAACACATCGCGTCCGCATTCACGCCCCGCGCACTCACGCCGGTCCGGCCCAATGTCCGCGCCACCGCCGCGGGAATGCTTGAGCGGAGCGTGGGTGAGCCCTTCGAGTTCGTCGAGAGTTTGGCCATTCCGCTGCCGATCTTGGCGGCGTTCGCTCTCCTCGGGATCCATCCCGAGGACCAAGAACTGGTCTACGCGCGCGAGCATACTGATGCGCGCGATGCAGTACTCCGACCCGCGGATGCGCGACCAAGTCGCGCGGGCGCGCGACGAACTCGACCAGCTCGTGCAGACCGTGCTTCCCCGCCGCGTCCGGCGCCCCGGCCTGCTGGCGGATCTGCTCGACGCCCACGAGGCCGGCGATTTGACGCAGGAGGAGCTGCTGGGTCTGATCACGTTCCTCTGCACCGTCGGCCAAGCCCCAACGGCGTTCGCGCTCTCGATGGCCGTCCTCTCCCTGCTGCGTCACCCCGACGAACTGGCGCGGCTACGGGCTGAGCCCAAGCTGCTCAGCGGCGTGCTCGACGAGGCGGTTCGCTTCGATAGCCCCACCCGCCTGATCCGGCGCTTCGCGACCAGCCGGACCGAACTCGGTAGCGTCACGATTGAGGCTGGCCAGCAGATTCAAATCATGGTGCCGGCCACCAATCGTGATCCGGAAGTGTTCGCGGACCCGGATCGATTCGATATCAGCGGCGGCGCGCAGCAGCATCTCAGCTTTGGCTGGGGCAGCCATCTCTGCATGGGGCCGCACCTGACCCGGATCATCGCCGAAGAGGTGATCGGCCTGCTGCTGGAGGAGTTCCCAGCCTTGGCCCTGGGCGAGCGGCTGGAGATGGCGACGGGCCTCTTTCACGGGCCGGCGGTGATGGATCTCGTGGGTCGGCGGGGGATGCAAGTCTCGCTGCAGGCTCGGCCGGTGCCCATCGCGAAGACCGGCCGCAACGACGCGTGCCCGTGCGGCTCCGGCAAGAAGTACAAGCGCTGTCACGGCGCGGCCGCGTAGGTGCCAACCGTCGGCAGGCCGCCATGTCTGGGCACATGCGAGCCACGTTCTCCGGCTAGACTCGCGACATGGTTGCTCCTCTCGACGGACTTCGGGTGCTTGATCTGGCCCAGGGCCTTGCTGGGCCGTTCTGCGCCAAGTTGCTGGCGGATCAGGGTGCGGACGTCGTCAAGATCGAGCCCCTCGGCGGCGATCTCGCGCGGTCGTTTGGGCCTTTCCCCAGCGACAAGCCGGATCCCGAGGCGAGCGGCAGTTTCGTTTTCGTCAACACCAGCAAGCGGGGCGTCACGCTCGATCTCGATTCAAGCGAGGGCCGGGCGGATCTCCAGCGATTGCTCGGCCGCTACGACGTTGTGATCGCGGGCGAGACGGAACCCCAGCTGGCGGCGCGCGGGCTGGGCTTGTCGCAGCTGCGGGCC
>Ga0310120_10001036_pt1 | contig 21062 bp, 14 predicted proteins | sample CB27_AW_983_MG_FD_203506 | JGI IMG/M metagenome (GOLD analysis project Ga0310120, IMG submission 203506) | Marine microbial communities from Western Arctic Ocean, Canada - CB27_AW_983 | ecosystem: Environmental > Aquatic > Marine > Oceanic | place: Canada: Western Arctic Ocean | collected...
ACCGTGACGTTGTTGGGAAAGCCCGCAGTGTGGCGGAGGATGTCACGGACAGTCATCTCGTTCATTGCGGGGGCAGTGCCGACCTTCATGGCGTTGGCCTTGGGAACGTATTTCGAGAGGGGTGCATCCAGTTCGAGTTTGCCCTCTTCAACCAGGATCATGGCGGCCACGCTGATGACGGCCTTGGTCATGGAGTACATGCGCACGATGGTGTCCCGCTCCATGGGTTTGTTTCGGGCGCGATCGCGCATTCCGTAGGTGCCGAAATGGATGACCTTGCCGCGGCGGGCGACGAGCACCGAGGCGCCTGCGAGTTGTCCACCCTCGATGAACTTCCTGGCCACGATCTCGTCGATCTTCCCGAGTTTTTCGGCGGACATGCCCGCTTCAGCGGGAGTGGCAAAGGGGAGGCGCTGGTCCGCAGCGCCGGGATCGGTGCAGAAGAAGAGGAGAAGAGGACAAAGCGGGCGAAGGGTCATGGGCAGGATGCTCGGCGGCCTCCTAATAGACAGGTTGCGACCCTGTTTTGAAGTTCGTAGTGGGTTCTCTTCCCAAGGCCCGGTTGCCGCCAGGGAAACGGGGGGGATCACACGATGATTGGGAGAAGAGCGAGACTTTCTCTTTGCACGACGGGCGCTGGGGGTGATTCTACCTCCATGAATCCATTACGTGCTCTGATCGTGGGAATCTCGCTGACTGCCGGAGTTCCTGCCGTGAGTGCAGACGAAGGCCGGGCCCTCTTTAATGGAAAGGACCTGGCGGGGTGGCAGGGGATGCAGGGTCCCGCGGACAACTGGGGGGTCAAGGATGGCATCCTGACCTGTACCGGCGGCAAGGGTGCCCATTGGCTCGCCACGAAGGAGGAGTTCTCGGATTTCGATCTCAGCCTCGAGTTCAAGTTGCCGGTGAACGGCAACAGCGGGGTCTTCATCCGCGCTCCCAGGGTGGGGACTCCCTATGTCGACGGGATGGAGATTCAACTGCTCGACGATTACGGTGAGAAGTGGAAGAACCTGAAGCCTGATCAGTTCACCGGAGCAATCTATGCCGCGGTCGCTCCCTCCAGGCGCGTGACCAGAAAGGCAGGACAATGGCAGACGATGCGGATCCTGTGTGTCGGACGCAGGTGTTCGGTGTGGGTCAATGGCGAACAGATCATCGATGCCGATCTTGACAAGGTGGCGGAAAAATTCGGTCGCAAGGTGCCCGGCCTGAAACGTGACTCCGGACTGATCGGAGTGCAGAACCACGGCGATCCGATCTCCTTCCGCAGGATTGTCATCAAGACAGTCGAGGACAGGTAATCAGAGGTTACCTGTCCTCGCGCGAGACGCTCCACCGGCCGGTGGAATCGAGGTGCACGGTGACGGTGCCGATCGTTGCGGTAGCGGTGCCGTCCGGGTCCAGCAGGGTCTCGATCCCGGCCGCAATTTCCCGTGCATCCGTTCCTTCATTGAAGGGGCGCAGGACGCTGAGCCAGAACTGGGGTTTGCCGGGCTGGAGGGTGGCCCGTGCAAAAGTGTTCCGGACGTTGCCGCCCCCGATGTCCTGCGAGACCCGGTGTTCAACCTGCCCGATTGTCAGTTCCTTCTGCTGATGGAGGTGGAGGACAAGGCGCTTCCGTCGGGTCTGCCACCAGGCATGATCGCGGGCGGGTGCTTCGAACCAGTTGGGGCCGCTCTGGGTGTTCTCTCCCGCTGAAATCAACCAGCATGGGGAGGCGTGGTAGCCGGCGACATCCCCGCAGGGGAGGAATCTGTCGCGAACGACAAGGTAGCCTTCGGAGGTGAGGACGGACTCCCGCGTCCATCTGCTGCGCGCCCCGTAGTAATTCCTCATCGTGAAGCGTCCGAAGGAGTCATCGCCCTTGTTTTCAGCCCGGAGGTCCTCCTGGTCGAGAAGGGCACCCCGGTGCCAGAGGGGGGTGAAATAGCGTGGATTGATGCGCACGTTTGGGGTGATGGAGCCCCCCTGTGCTCCCTTGAAGTCGTAGGCCATGCGGGTGTAGCCGGTCTGGCCGTTGAACTTCTCGTCGAGGTTCTCAAGGGTGAGGAGAAGAGAGACCCCCTCGCCAATATCAGACACCTCAAGGCAGGCTCCCGGGCGGCGTCCGCCTGCTACGAAGCGACAGGCCGCTTTGCGCAGTTCGCCGGTCAGTTCCACGGTGTGCTCCCCGTGCCGAAGCTCCACCTTCATGTTGGGCGGGAATTCGTCGAGGGGGGCCAGGATCTTTTCGCCCCTGGGGCCTGCCAACCGAATGTTCTGGACCCGGGTTCCGGCCGGAAAGGCACCGATCCGCAGCGAAGTCAGGTGGTAGTCGTCGTTGAGATTCCAGTAGCCGTCCATGTTCCCGTAGGAAAAGCCGAGCTCCGGTTCGTCACGACGGCGAAACTTCTCGATCTTGTCGTCGAAGACCCAGTTCTTCGAATCGGGACCCTCGCGGCTGGGCAGGGTCACCTTGATCGACATGGAAGCCATCTTCCAAACCTCCCCGGAGGGGGAGTCCATTCCCTGGCCCTCTTTCGTCGGGAATCTCATGTCGGGCGGCAGGACGGTGAGAAGATCATAGGCCCCTTCGCCGATGCCGGCGCGACCACTGGTGTATTTACCGCTGGTGTGGAGGAATTTGGCCCCGTCGACACAGTATTCGTAGAGCTTCCCGTCCGAGTCGTCGCAATAGTGCATGTAGTTGTTGTTGCGATCGTAGATGTAGAAGGAAGCGAAGGGCTGGCCGCTTTCCCTCCCGGGACCAAGAAAGAGGCGCTCGGGTTTGCGGTGTTTGTGGGCGCTGTGGTAGCCAACGGCCGAACGGCCGGCCGGAACCCTGGGTTCGATCCCGCGTTTGATGAACCAGGCGTAACGGAGCTGGTAGGCCTTCTGGTATCCTGCGGGCACGGGAACCCCCGCCGGTGGACGTCCTCCCAGGCAGGCCTGTTCGGAAGCCCAGAGAAACTCAGGATCCTTGAACTCCTTGGCGAAGAGATACCAGATGTGGCCGTCCATCCCTCCGGCTTCGTCGAGGAGATAGCGGGAGTTCCAGGGATCAGCGTAAATGCGGGCCCGGGCCCCCTCCTCCTGGTTGATCCGCACCCCCGAATTGGGATTGCCGCGCACCCCGCCGCCGTGGACATAGGAGAGGTAGCGGCGGAGATGCCGGTGGAGAAAGTTCCGCTCGGTCTCGAACTTGTCCATGCCCTGGGCGATATCGTAAAGCCCCTGCAGGTAGAGGGGACCATAGGGGTAATAGTTTGTCTCGGTGGTGTCGCCATATTCCACCAGTTCGCGCCACAGCGCGTTGAGCCAGGGTTGGTGCCGTTTGCAGAGAGGATGGTCGGGAAACATCTTTACAGCGAGGGCCGGCCCGCCATTGATCCCGTAGGGCCGGTTGTTGACGCCACGCTCAAGGGTGGAGTAATCTGGAAAATCCAACCGGAGGCTCTGGGTGACAAGGGTCTTGAACTTCTCCTGCTCCTCCTTGGTGAGGGCCTTCTGTTTCACCAGTTCGGCAAAGATGCGCATGCGGCCGCCGCTGCCCCAGGACCTGTGGTTATAGAAGAGGGTGAACTGCTCACCCTTTTCGGTGGCCTGGTCGTAGCGGTCCAGAATGCTCATGAAGTAGGCCTTCAGGATCGGTAGTGCGTTCTCTTCCAGGCGGCCATTGTCGAGGTAGCGGGAGAGGAGGCGATCCCACTCCCAGCCCCCGCGATGGATCTGGGGGGTGCTGCGCCGCACCTGGCCGGCAAGCGCTGCGATTTCGAGTTCGGTATAGTGGTCGTAGGAGGGGAGCGGGTGGGTGAACTCAAGATTCCGGGATAAGGCAGGGACCTGGGCGAGGGTAAGAAGGATGAGAGTGAGAAATCTCATGGCTGATGGAGGGTGAGTTCGATTCGGTTGGAGATGCTCAGGCCTCCGGTTCACGGTTGGCAGAGACCATTTCGAAGATGTAGCCGTTGGGTTCCCTGAAGAAGAAGCGTTCAAAGGGGGTTTCCCGGATGGGATCGATGAGCTCGGCACCGTGGGCCAGGAGGCGCTCCTTGAGAGCGGGGAATTCGTCGAGGGGGTAGTCAAAGGCGAAGTGGCGGCCGAATTCGGCTTCGAATGGCGAGGCTTCAAATCCTTCTTTATGAAGAAGATGCAGTTGCTGACCGTCTCCGATATCGAGCCAGGCGGCCTGGATGTCGATGTTGCCCGGACGGTGAATCTGTTTCCAGTCGAGGGTATTGAGGAAAAAATCGAGGGAGGCGATCACGTCCCTGGTAGCCAGGGTCAAGTGGTGAAGGCGGGTGAGGGGAGAATCGTTCACGAATCCAGTCTGACAGACGGAGGAAGGGCGGCAAGAGCTGTGTCCTTGCGTGGAATACGGGTGGGGGCGATAGTGTCGGCATGGAGAGAGCGATTCCTGTCCTTGCGCTGACCATTCTGCTGTGTCCCTGTACGGTGCAGGCTGACGAGAAACCTGCCGCCCGGATCCGGGCGCCCAGGTCCGATGAGAAAGTGGACTACCACTTTACCGCCAAGGGACGGTCCAGCAATATTCCCGAGGGGCAGGTCGTCATGTTGTTCCGGCCGATCGGAGAGTCGGGCTTCCTCTTCCCGCTCAGCGAGGAGTTGAAAGGGAACCGTTCCTTTACGGAAAAGATCCATCATGAGATGAAGGATGAAGGGAGGCAGGTCATCCAGGTGCGCATGTTGTCCGCCGATCTGGCGGCCAAGGCGGTCAAGTACCGCCGTGAGATTCTCAAGTGGTATAACGGGGGAAAGAATGGGACGCAGCCGAGTCTGGCTCCCGGCCTCCTTGAAAAGGCCAGGCGTCTTACCGAGGTGGTCTACGAGTTGGAGAGGGAGTAACCTCCAGGGGGCTCGCTATGCGAGAATCTCTTCAATCACCCTACCGTGAACATCGGTCAGGCGGTGATTCCTCCCCTGGAACTTGTGGGTGAGGCGGAGGTGATCGATACCGAGGAGGCGCAGGATGGTGGCATTGAGGTCATGGACGTGCACGGGATTCCGGGCCACGTTGTAGCTGAAGTCGTCCGTTTCGCCGTGGGTTGTGCCAGCCGCTACTCCGCCGCCCGCCAACCACATGGTGAAGCAGCGGGGGTGGTGGTCCCGGCCGTAGTTGTCCTTGGTCAATTTGCCCTGGCAGTAGATGGTGCGCCCGAATTCGCCGCCCCAGATGACGAGGGTGTCGTCCAGCATGCCTCGCTCTTCGAGGTCGATGATGAGGCCGGCGGTAGCCTGGTCGGTATCCAGGCACTGCCTGCGGTGATCGCGCGGGAGGTGTTCGTGCTGATCCCAGCCGCGATGGAAGAGTTGCACGAAGCGCACGCCCCGCTCTACGAGGCGGCGGGCTTGCAGGCAGTGGGCCGCGTAGGTGCCGCGTTGGCGGGCGGCTTCCCCATAGAGTTTCCAGGTGTGCTCGGGCTCGTTTTCGATATTGGTGATCTCAGGAACGGATTCCTGCATCCGGAAGGCGAGTTCATACTGGGCGATCCGGGCGCGCAGTTCCGGATCGTCGCCTTCGGCCAGGTGCAGGCGATTCAGGGAAGCGACATCGTCAAGGATCTGGCGGCGTGTTGTCCGGGACAGGCCGGGCGGGTCGTTGAGGTAGAGAACCGGAGAGCCGGATCCACGCAGACGCACGCCCTGATGCTCGGTAGGGAGAAAGCCGCTGCCCCAGAGGCGTTTGTAGAGCGGTTGCCCGTTGGTTATGGTGGCCGAAGTCATGACCACGAAGGCGGGAAGGTTTTCGTTGAGCGATCCCAGTCCGTAGGAGAGCCAGGCTCCGAAACTGGGGCGGCCCGAACGTTCCGAGCCAGTTTGGAGGAAGGTGATGGCCGGATCATGATTGATGGCATCGGTGTGCATCGACTTTACGAAGCAGAGGCGGTCGGCAATGCCGGCGGTGTGGGGCATGAGTTCGCTGACCCAGGCCCCGGATTGGCCGTGCTGTTGGAAGTTGAAAGCCGAGGGCGCCACCGGAAAGCGCTTCTGTCCGGAGGTCATGGTGGTGAGGCGCTGCCCCTTGATGACGGACTCGGGGAGGTCCTGATCGAAGCGCCCGGCCAGTTTGGGCTTGTGGTCGAACAAGTCCATCTGGGAGGGGCCTCCTGATTGGCAGAGGTAGATCACGCGCCTGGCCCTGGCCGGGAAGTGGGGCAGGGGGGAGGACGTGCCGGCAGCCGTGGCGTCTTCCCGCAGTAGGCTGGCGAGGGCGGCGGTGCCCACGGCGATGCCGGAGTGCTGAAAGAACAGGCGACGGGTGCAGGGATCCAGGTTCATCTACGGCCGGGTGATGGTCTCGTTGAGGTTGAGGAGCGTGTTGGCCGCCGCAGTGTAAGCGGCCAGTTCGGAAGCTGAGAGGTCACTGGCAGGTAACGATTCCCCCACGTCGATGAGTTTTTCCGCAGCGTCCTTCTGCCCATGATAGGTCTCGAGGTGGCGCTGGAGGGAGCGGAGAAGGATTGCAAGTTCCCTGTCCTGAGGGGTGCGGCCGGTCACGAGGCGGAAGCCGTAACGGATTCGAGCCTGCTCGCTGCCGCCTCCTTCCTTGATCATGCGGGCGGCAAGCCCCCGGGCTGCCTCTACGAAAGTGGTATCATTCAAGAGGACGAGGGCCTGGAGGGGAGTGTTGGTGCGTTCGCGGCGACTGTTGCAGACCTCGCGGGAGGGGCTGTCGAAGATCTGTAATCCCGGAGGGGGAATGGCGCGGCGCCAGAAGGTGTAGAGGCTGCGTCGGTAGAGGGCTTCCCCCTTGTCCTGGAGGTAGCCCTTTTCGTAGGCGGTAGTGGTCGGCCCCGCGATCTCATTCCACAGGTTGGCAGGCTGGTAAGGCTTGACGGAAGGACCCCCGGTCCGTTCCACGAGGAGTCCGCTCACAAAGAGAGCCTGATCGCGAATGACCTCGCCCGAGAGACGCAACCGGGGTGCGTGGGAGAGCAGCAGATTCTCCGGGTCGATCTGGCGGGCTCGCGGGGAGGAGAGGGAGGACTGGCGGTAGGTGGCGCTGGTGACGATCATCTTCTGCAGGGCCTTGACGTCCCAGTCCAGGCGGATCAATTCGGTGGCCAGCCAGTCAAGAAGCGCGGGATGAGTCGGGAAGTCGCCCTGGACGCCGAAGTCTTCCGAGGATCTGACCAGGCCGATCCCAAAGTGGTGTTGCCAGATGCGGTTGACCGTGACCCGGGCCGTCAGGGGATGCTCCGGGTCGAGCAGCCAGTGGGCAAGAGCGAGGCGGTTCCTCTCAACCCCGGAGGGGAGAGGGGGCAGGCTGCGGGGCACTCCGGCTTCCACTTTCTGGCGGCGTTGATTGTACTGGCCACGCTCGAGAATGAAGGTGTCACGCTTCTGGGAGTCCTCCATCACCATGGTGGCGGGGGAGCGATCGAGGAGACGCTGGCGTTCTTCCTCAAGTTTCTTCAGCTCTTCATTTCCGGCCTGTTCAAGTTGTGCCGCAATCTCCCTGAGGCGTTGTTGGTCCGGGCGGGTGGGGACCCTGAGGAAAGGCTTGGCATTGCGGCGATAGGTTCCGGGTTCCGGGGTTTGATTGAAGAAGGCGAACAGGGAGTAGAACTCGTCCTGCGAGACAGGATCGTATTTGTGGTCGTGACAGCGGGCACAACCGGTAGTGAGTCCCATCCAGACCGATGAAACCGTTTCCACTCGGTCCACGATGTACTCGACGCGGAATTCTTCGGCGATGGCCCCTCCTTCTCCATTTACGCGGTTGTTGCGGAGAAAGCCGGTAGCAAGCCGTTGTTCCGGGGTTGAATCGGGAAGCAGGTCGCCCGCCAGTTGCTCCAGGGTGAACTGGTCGAAGGGCATGTTGTCGTTAAGGACGTCAATGAGCCATTCCCGCCAGCGCCACATGGTCCGTGGCTCGTCGTCCTGATAACCGTCGGTATCGGCATAGCGCGCGAGGTCGAGCCAATCGACCGCCATGTGTTCACCATAGCGCGGAGAGGCCAGAAGACGGTCAACCACCCTCCCATAGGCCTGAGGGGATTTATCGGCAAGGAAGGCGTCGATTTCCGCAGGAGCAGGAGGTAAACCAGTGAGGTCGAGGGTCACCCGGCGCAGGAGCGTCGTCTTATCGGCCGCCTTGGCCGGCTGGAGGCCTGTTGTCCGCATGCGCCGGAGGACGTGCTTGTCGATTGCTCCTGCTCCAGGCCAGGGAGTGTCTTCGTTTTCCGGGAGCGGAGGAGGGCGCAGGGGCGTGAAGGACCAATGCGGCTGCCAGTCGGCTCCCTGGAGGATCCAGTTCTTGATCTTTTCGATCTCCGCCGGGGTGAGTTGGCGCACTTCCTCCGCGGGAGGCATCTGCTCTTCGTGGTCGGGATGGGTGATGCGTTCAAACAGGAGGCTCTCCCGGGGATTGCCGGGGACCACGATGGTTCCTCCTTCACGTTTGGCGAACCAATCCTCTCTCTGATCGAGACGCAGTTTGGCCTTGCGCTTGGAGGAGTCCACCCCGTGACATTTGAAGCAGGTGTCGGAGATGATGGGCCGAATCTCGCGGGCAAACCCAACGGGTTCGTCAGCCCGGAGAGGGATCACTGATTCACCCGCACTAAGTGCTGCGAGACAGGCGACGGTGCGGACAGGTAAACGGTAGAGCATCACCAAGGAGGATGTGATATAACTCCCCATAGCACTCAACCGGTCAAGCCGAAGTGCTCAGCGTGGATTGATGAGGGCCCGGGCCACCCGGAAGCCGAGATTGCCGAGTTCGAGTCCGGGATTGCTGTAAAAGTGGCCGGCAGCCTGGCGGTTGTTACCCTGGAACCAGGAATTCGAGCGTATTCCACGGAAGAGGACTCCGCCCCGTGACTCGGTCCAATCCCAGATCCGGTGATCGATATCCGCCATCCCGTAGGGACTGGCCTTCCATTTTGTCCCGGGAAGGCCTGAGTTGAACACGGAAGCAATTCCTCCGAGTCCGCGCCGGAAGTGGGCGTAGTTCTTCTTCCCGGGACCATAGTAGGCGGCCTTGTACCATTCATCCTCGGTGGGAAGGAAGATCCTGGCCCCTTTCGTGCGTGGGCTCGCTTTCGTGGCATCGGAGAAGTTGTAGGCTCCGCGTTCGATTTCCCCGCCGTGGAGCCAGTTACAGTAGCGGGCCGCATCAAACCAGGAGACGTAGGTGACAGCCAGATACGAAGTCCCGCGATCAGGGCGGTGATCGAAGGCCCCCTGCTCCGTCTCGGAGCGGACGCGCCGGATGCGCATCTTCGGATGATGGAGGCCATGGGGATCTTCTTTGCGCGCCACCGCGTTGAGAAAGGAGCAGTAACCTGCATTGCTGACCCGGCGTGTTCCGATTTCAAAGGTGTAATCGACTGTCCCGTGGGAGCCTACGCGGGGCCGTTCCTCGTCGGGCTTGTTGCCGGGATCACCGATGATGACAAAGGATGCCTTCGCGGGAGAGGGTTCCTCCGGTTCCACCGCAACTGGTTCCTGCCAGAAGGATTTACCTTTCGGGGGGAGGCGCTGGTAGAAGACGAACTCGGCAAACTCCAGGAGCGATTTCCAATCCTCATTCGAATAGGAATGACCACCCCGACGATAGATCAGGCCGTTCAAGTGGGCGCGATCGTGCAACTGGAAGACCGGCATGGCCGCCCTGCTGGTCGCGTGAGTGCCCACCGGGTTGGCGAAGAGATCGTCGGAGGACTCCAGGCAGAGGAGTGCGCGGGGGGCGACCAGAGCCTTGAGAAAATGCTGGTCGAAGGGGAGGTGGGTTTCTCTTTCGGCGAAGAGGAGAATGCGCTCATGGTACCAGTTCGGCTTGTCGTTCATGCCGATAGATTCCGCGCCCGGTCCGAGGATCCGGGAGGAGCCGGCTCCGCCTGCTCCCGACTGGCAGGGCACCACCAGGTCAATGCGTTCATCGAGAGCGCCGGCAAGGAGGGCGGCTTTTCCGCCGCGCGAATGCCCGGTGATGGCGATGCGGTCATGGTCGACGTCGGGTCGTGACTCAAGGTAGTCGACCACCCGCATTCCGCCCCACGCCCAGACGGCCAGCATGGCCCAGTCAAATTCGGGGTAGGCCTGTTGGGCGGGACCGACGTTCCCTCGCTTATCGGGGGCCAGATCGCCCCGGGCGTATTCGATGAAGAGGTAGTTCTTCTTCATGAACATGGCGGCATTCCTGCTGCCCCCGAGGGAGCCCTCTTCCTCGATGATTACCGGGTGGGGTCCCCTGGTGCGGGGGACATAGGCCAGGATGCGCATCTTGAGCTTCTTCCTGCTGTCGATGACCAGGGTCATCCACTCCTCGGTTCCAAGCCCGCTCCCGTGCTCGCGCACGCGGTCAACCCGGACGGTGACGCGGTCGGGCCTGGGAGGCATGCGGCCGTACTGATAGAAGAGGAGGGGGGGGATCAGTTCGGCCCGGCGGTTGCTCCAGTCGGCAAGATTTCCGACCCTGCTTCCGTCCTCGAAGGTGAGGAGGTCAGGGAGACCGGTGGTGGGGGGAAGTTGGGAGAGATCAGCGGGAAGTTCAGCATTCGGGTCCGGCAGTTGGGCGGTATTGCCCGGGTTGACTTCATCAGCCAGGAGGGAAAGGGCAGGGAACAGGGAACTGACAAGGAGGGCGATTCGCATCGGTGATCTTCGTGGGTGGGGAGTGGTTGTAACGCTCAGTCCTTGTAGAAGAAAAGAGGGAATCGCCGGGCTTTCTCTGCGGAGCCAGAAGGGCCGTTGCGCCATTACTAAAAGGAAGGATTTGATCCGTCCAAAATGCAGGGTATTGCTGGTGGTGAAGGACATGCCGGTGTGTTATCCCGCAAAAAAACAAAAGTCATGAAATCAGGATTTATTATTTCGACGCTGGTGGCCATCATCCTGGCCGTTGTGGTGGTGGTTGGATGGGGGCAGGTCTCCGAACTGAAAAAGGAGATGAGTGCCCTGAAGGAGGAAAAACCTGCCAAGAGCGTTGGGAGTTCAACCCGAACTGGCACGGCGTCCCGGAACGGACGGCTTCAGTCTTCCTCTTCCCGGGCCAGTGGTCCCTCAAAGAGCGAGCGGGCGGTCGTCGAGAATGATGACTCGGAAGAGGAACAGAGAAAGGCGTGGGAGGAGAATCCGCAGAAGATGCTGGGGGGACTGATCAAGGCCTGGTCGGAGAGCGATTTCGGTAAGCGAATGGAGCAGGCTGAGAACAAACGGAAGGCCAGCCGGCTTTATGGTTCGCTGGTGGAGAAACTTGGCCTGAGTGATGAAGATCGGGATTACTTTCTGGGGCTGGCAGGGGGGGGATCGGAGGATAAACTATGGGGTGAGCTCATGTTCGCGGGGCAGGAAGACCGGGAAGCGGTCCTGCAGAAATGGGAAGAGGCGAACGATGAACGCGAAGCTGCCATGCGCGAGTTCCTCAATGACGAGGCCGACTGGAAGCGCTACCAGGACTACGAGTCCAGGATAGAAGAGCATGAGCAGGTCCAGGGTGACATTCGCCGTGCGATGGAAGGGGCAGGAGTGCCTCTCACCCCGGAACAGGAAACACAGCTCGTGGAGGTGATGCATGAGGCCCGGCAGCAGGGAGGCGTCAATGAGAAGTGGACGGGACGGGGCGTGCTGAATCAATTCTCCGAGCCGGGGATTGCCGATCGACTTGAAGCGGACTGGCAGGCGGGCCAGGAGGCGATGAGCGCGGGGGTGGCGAATGTGCTGTCACCGCAACAGGTGGAGGCTTTCAATGAATCCCAGAGTCGTCAACTCCGGGGGGCGACGGAAGGGCTGCGCGCGATGGAATCCTTTATTGGTGGAGGTCAGCAAACTGAGTGAAGATGAAGATGATGAGGATATTCGCAATCCCAGGCGTGTGCCTGTTTCTGGGCCTTTTTTCAGGGACGCTCTCCGCGCAGACGGAGGCCGGGAAGATTCAGGAGCGGAGCTATGAGTTCAAGGAGGCAGGCAGGGAAATCGACTACACTCTCTACGTGCCGCGTAGTTACAAGAAGTCCAGGAAGGCTCCCCTGCTCGTCCTGCTCCATGGCCTGGGGAGTAATCCGGACCAGGTGATCCGTTACGAGGGGATCACGGATGAAGCGGAGGAGCGGGGTTATCTGGTGGTCGCCCCCTACGGCTACAACGAGCGGGGCTGGTATGGCAGCCAGGGAAAAGGAAAGGGCAATTTTCTGGGTGGGAGACCGGAGGATCCCGAGAATCTGGGAGAACTCAGCGAGAAGGATGTTCTGAATGTTCTCGGGATTGTGCGGAAGGAGTTCAACATTGATCCGCAACGCATCTATCTGGCCGGCCATTCGATGGGAGGAGGCGGAACGATCTATCTGGGGGCGGCACACTCCGGTATCTGGGCTGCCCTGGCGCCGATGTCCCCGGCCTATATGGGAAGTCGTGACATCCTTGAGAAGATCAAGGCCCCCGTCATGATTGTGACCGGGGAGAAGGACACGGTCGTGCCGGTGCAGATGGTGCGCCCCTTTGTCCAGCGGATGAAGGAGCTCAAGATGAACCACATCTACAAGGAAATCCCCGGTGGGAACCACGGCCCCACCATCCACAACAACCCCGGATTGATGGCTGAGATCTTTGACTTCTTCGATCGGAACTCCCTCCAGAAGGAGGGACCTGGAGAGGGGGCAATAGAGGCTTTCCGCACCTTCACCAACAAGGCGGGAAAGACGATTGAGGCGCGGATCGTGAGCAGCAAGGGGGAGACGGTGACCATCGCCCGGAAGGACGGTAAGACCTTTACGATCAGGCTTAGTTCCCTGAGCGAAGCCGACCGGGGCTACGTGGTCGGGTGGGCAGAGAAGGAAGGGCCCTGAATCGGAAGCGGCTTATCCGAACTTCTTGTGGGCCTCATCATGGTCGATGAGGCGGGCACGGATCAATCCATCGTCCAGTTTTTCTCCGAAGGGATCAAGGTATAGCCTGCTGGTGCGTTTCTTGCTCTGTGGCGAAACTCCAAAGACGTGGATGTTGAAGATGAAGGCCGGTTCATCCTCGGCCTTGAACCAGTGGACGTTGTCCTTCTCATCGGAGATGCTGGAAGACTGGCCCGGGCCGAACTTGGAATCGATGGTGGGCTTGATGATCATGTGCTTCTCCTCATCGGCAACGCGGTCGTAATGGCGTCCGTGGAAATTGCCTTTTAGAATCAGGAAGGAGGTGGCCATGTTATTGTGGCCGTGGGGCACGACCGAACAGCCCTTCCTGAGGGCAAAGATCTGCTGACCGAAGACGTAGCGTTCCGGTCCTCCCTGTAACTTGGGCATCCTGGGTCGATGGCTACGCGCGCCGTTGTCCATCAATTTCGGGTTCTTTGCGATGGCCTCGAAGTTGATGAGTTTGAGCAATTCAGGAAGGTTGATCTGATTGCTGAGGAGGTCCTCCACCTGTGTCTGCCACTGGGTCTGCTTGAGCTGCTGCCCCTTTACGGAGAGCCCGATCTCGTTGACCTGGCTGAGCCACTTTTCAGTTGTGAGGCGCGCCTCCTTGGCCAGAAGATTGCCGCTGCACAGGTGCTCAAGGAGCGAGACGGTGAGCAGGGTCTGAATCGACCGCCTGCCAAAGTCACGGCGGGTGGTGATGAGGGCATTCTCATGAGAGTCTTTCATGATGGCGCAGCTTGGGAGTGATGGCGGGCGGGGTCAAGCTCAGGAGGTTGGCGGGTCATGGTTGCGTCGTTTCAGGATCTTTAATTCCCGGAGATCCCGGGTGGATCTGCCAGATAGGCTAATTTGCCCCCTGGGCGATCCAGCGGACAAGAAGATCGATCTCTTCCCTGGTAAGCATTTCGCCCTCCGGCGGCATATGGCCCTCGGACACCATGTCGAGAAGGAGGCTTTTTCCCGGTTTTCCAGGGACCAGGGCCGGGCCGCTTTCCCCGCCTGCGAGCATGAGTTTTACGGTGCGGAGATCGAGGCCCGCTTCCCGGGCTTCCTGCCCGTGACACGCGAAGCAGTAATTGGTCATCAGAGTCTTGAGATCTTTTTCGAAGGTGAGAACGGGACCGTTCATTGGCCCTTTCAGGGTGCATCCGCTGAGAAGAAGCGGTCCCAGCCAGGGAGCGACCAGGAGGCGGAAAAAGCTCATCGGATTCCGGGATGGGTCGGGATTGACGGCCTTTGATGGCCGATGAGGAAATCGTTTCTGCCAGTGCGATCCTGGCCCCGGACGATCCAGATTGGGCGCGTGGAGAAGTCGACCATGTAGCCGGCGCTGGCGTCGGCCCCTCCGCTTTCACGATCGAAGAGCGAGGTGGCCGGCATATAGCGAATGGCCAGACCCGCACGGCGGTGAGGGGAACGATTGGGGTTTGATCCGTGGATGAGGTAGACGTCGTGCAAAGAGAGTTGCCCCGCCTCCAGCTCGATATCCACCGCAGAATTTTCGTCAAAGTGGCTGTTCTTCACCCGCTGGTTGAGAACGACATCCTTGCGGTCCTCCACGAGATGGGTGTGGAGGTGCTGATCCAGATGTGAATCCGGGATAACGCGCAGGCATCCGTTTTCAACGATGCTGTCGTCGATGGCAATCCAGGCAGTGACAGTGGCGAGAGGGTTGATGGGCCAATAGTGACCATCCTGATGCCAGGGGACTTCCATTCCATCACCTGCAGGCTTGCAGAAGGCCTGGCATCCCCACATCACGATGTCGGGTCCGATCAGTTGCTCAATGAGGTCGAGAATCTGTCTGTCCCTGGCCAGCTCGAGGAACATTTCATCGCCCACGACTCCCTCCACGCCTTTTTCGCGAGTATGGACACTGATCAATTGTTCCGGGCGTGTTTCCGGGTTTGCGGAGATGACAATCCCTAGGGCAGAGCGCAGTTCAAGGACACGCTCAGGGGAAAGGCGAAAGGAAGGGACGACATAACCGTGCTGGCGATAGTGCCTGACTTCGTGCTCGGAGAGGACGCCCATGGATTCCCTCAGTGGTGGATGCGCAGGGGGTTGGCGGTCAATCCAGGAAGTGTGGTTGTGAGCACGCCCGACACTAGTCCTTCCGGACAGACGACGGGAAGGTCCGACTACTTGTTGCTGGATCCTCCACCGGGTTGTCCGTCGGGGGTGGGATTACGAGCGGGTGCAGGGGCAAGGCCTAGTTCCTCTCCGAAGCGCTGCCTGACTTCGGGCGGGATATCGGCTGTGCTCAGGGCCTGTTGCGCGGCAGGACGATCGACCTCGCTCCACTGGGTGAGGGTGTGGTGCATGAGTCCGAAGCGGCGGTCGTTCTCACTGACGCTCTCGGCCCAGGCGAAGGCCGATCCGGGATCGGTGTGGGCAGTCATATGCACCACCCGTTCCGAGGCGCCGTCCCGCGTATTGCCAGCTGGAAGGGAGCGGATCCATTCGCCAGCTGCCATGCTGTCAATGCGCATCCACTGTTCAGTCACATCGCCGACAGCGCCCCGCTGGATGGAGCCTCTTTCCGGGAGGGTCATGGCCCATTGCGCGGCGTCTGCCGGACTGGAGGAAGACCAGACGCGGGCAACCTCTTGGGCCATGTGGCGATACTCGCGGTTGATGGGGCCGGCAGCAGGCAGGTCATTGGCTATTTCGTGGTAGAGGGAGGCGGCCTCCGAGGGATTGTGCTCAGCCACCGTGCGCAGGACGGCCCGGGTGGCCCTCTGCTGGTCGCCGGGTTCGAGGTCGCGGGCCCACTCCAGGGCTTCCTGCAGATCCCGCTCCGCCCAGCGGCGCGCCACCGCCTCAAGGACATGGTGACGCTCATCGGGGCTCTCCAGGGAGTCGGTGGTAAAAGCGGCGGCCTCGGCGGGGTCATGCTCAGCCCATGAGGAAGCAACGCCCCGGAGGGCCCGCATCCGCAGAGCCGGATCATCCAGCGCCATGCTCCATTCGAGGGCTGCACTGCGATCGGTTTCCGCCCAGCGGTGGCTCAGGTCGCGCAGGAGGTGGAGGCTATGCTCGGAACCGGGTAACTGGGCGACATAGTCTGCTGCGGAAGCAGGGTCCTCCTCGGACCAGTGCCGCAGAATATCCTCCATGGTTGAGAACTGGTCCCGGCCGGTGAGGCCTTCACTCCAGCGCAGGGCGGCGGTGGGGTTGCTACGACCCCATCGAGAGGCCAGGCGATGGAGGGCCTCACGCCGCCGGGGACCGGGCGGCATGGCCAGGATGGTTCGGGCTGCGGCTGCGAAATTGGCAGGCCTGCCCTGTTCCAGGTTCTCAATGAGATTCCGGAGGACGTCGTTTTCTCCTTCAGGGTTGCGTTGTTGCTCCGGATTTTCGCCGGGGTTCTCCCGGGTGGACTCCCCGGATCGGTTGCGATCCGAGCTGCTCTTGCGTGCGAGGGTCAGCGCTTCCGTTGTCCCCTCCCTTTCCGTTGCTCCCGATGATGAGAACAGAAAATGATCCAGGGCCATTCCGATTGAGAAGGCTCCGGCCGCAACGAGCAGGAGAGTGACTTTGGCTGACATGAAAAAATGCTGGTTCAGTATGTCACTTTGCCTGACCGAGGGCCACCTTGTTCTTCTCGATTCCGGAGAGACGACGCTCGGCCAGTTTTTGCAGAGTCGAAACTCTTTCAGGATGGTCCATGCTCACATCGATTTTTTCCTCGATGTCTTTTTCCAGATTGAAGAGGGCAGGGCCGGGGGCTCCCTTCAGTCCGGCGTGGCGGCGGTCGGGGAAGAGCTTCCAGGGCCCCATCCGGATGGCCTGGAACCCATCACCCCCGTGCCAGTAGAGGAGGTCCTGGCGGGGATGAGGAATGCCCTCTTTCCCCCGGAGCGTTGGCCAGACATTGAGGCCGTCGATAACGGGGCTGTCTTTGCTGTGTTTCCGAAGGTCGATACCGCAGGCATGGGCCAGAGTGGGGAGAAGGTCGATCGCGGAGATGAGGGCAGCGCTCTCCTGTCCGGCCTTGATCGATCCCGGGTAGCGGACCAGGCAGGGCACCCGGGTGCCGCCCTCGAGGGCGGACCATTTTTTTCCCCGGAAGGGATCAGCTCTGGATTCCCTGGTGAGAGGTTCCGGACCGTTGTCGGAGAGGAAGACCACGATGGTGTTCTCCTCAAGGTGCTGCTCCTTGAGGGTGTCGAGCAATTGACCGATGCGATGATCAAGTTCCTCCACCACGTCACCAAAGACGCCGAATTGTGATCGATCCTTCCACTCGGGATGGGCCTCGACGGGAAAGTGGGGAGCGGTGAAGGGGAGGTAGAGGAAGAAGGGCCGGGCTTTGCTGGTATTCACGAACTCGATGGCCTCGGTGGTAAAGATCTCAGTCAGCCGACGATTGTCGAACGGCTTGGCGATCACCTCATCGTCACGCCAGAGTTCCCTGGTCTGGTTGTTACTTTTATTGAGGTAGCAGGTGGACTCGAATCCCTGGCGGTGAGGGCGCAGGGGAGGCTCGTCGCCAAGGTGCCATTTGCCAAACATCCCGGTTCTGTATCCCGAAGCCTTGAAGATTTCGGCCATGGTGAGGGCTTCTGGATTCAGTCCCTGCCCCTTTTTCATCATGTAGCCTACCACGCCCCTGGTCCAGCCGAGGCGGGCCGGGTAGGCACCGGTGAGAAGTGCCATGCGTGAAGGCGTGCAGACCGTGGCACCTGCATAGAAACTGGTCAGTTTGACCCCCTCCCGGGCAAGGCGGTCCAGGACCGGGGTCCTAATCCGGTCGTGGCCGTAGCAGGAAAGATCATGATAACCGAGGTCGTCCGCCATGATGAGGACGATGTTGGGGCGGCGTTGTCCGCCGGTCGCGACTCCCGGGGTGGCGAGGATTACGGCCAGGAAGGAGAAGAGAAGGCAATACGTTTTCATGCAGGGCTCGAAGGCGTCACATGGATATGTTCCATATCCACGGCCCAAGCTAGCAGGGTGGTGTTAATGCGAAAGATCTGCTTTGCAGGTTCCTGCTCCCGGGGAATCGGGATGGGGAGGAAGGTTATTTTCCCGATGCCTGCTCTTTGCTCATGAGCGCGGGTTGCTCCGGAGCGCGATGGAAGGGGCGCCCATACCAGGATGAAAACTTCCGGCACAGATTTCCGACGTCGTCGGCGGTGAGGAGAACGCAGGGGATGAGGAAGAGAGTGATACCGGTGGCGAAGAGGACCCCGTAGGCGAGGGAAACAGCCATGGGGATCAGGAACTGGGCCTGCAGGGAGTTGTCGAACATGAGCGGCATCAGTCCGACGAAGGTGGTGACTGAGGTGAGAAAGATGGGTCGGAAGCGCTGGCGACCGGATTGCTGCACCGCAGCAAGCAACGGAACACCGCGTCGGATCCGTTGGTTGATGTCGTCGACCATGACGAGAGAGTCGTTCACAACCACACCCGCCATGGCGAGAATCCCGAAGAGGGAGAGGTCGGAGGGAGTGATGTCCATGATGACATGACCGAGCAGGGCACCGATGACACCAAACGGAACGACGATCAGGATGTAAAGCGGTTGCAGGACGGACTGGAAGGGGATGGCGAGGAGGGCAAAGAGAGCAAACATGAGAGCCACGCTGCCAATGATGAGCCGTTTCCTGGTCTCCTCCGCTTCGGCCACTGTGCCGGTGAAGACGACGTGGAGGTCTTCGTGGTCACGGAGCAGGTCATCGGTGCGTGACTTGAGCGACTTGGCAATGCGGACAAGGTCAACGCTCTTGTCCTTTGGTTCCGCGCCAATGCGGACGACCTCGGCCTTGTCATTGCGCTCGATGAAGGTGGGGGCCTGCACGAAGTTGGTCTTGGCCACTGTGAAGAGGGGGACTTCCGCGCCTGCGGGCGTGCGGATCTTCATTTTCCCCAGGGTGTTGAAGGTCTCGCGTTGCTTCTTGGGGAGGCGGACCATGACCCGGTATTCGTCGTGGCCGCGGAGGACACGCTGGGCCTCCTCACCATAGAAGGCCCGGCGAACCTGGTAGGCAAGGGCCTGCTGGGTCACGCCCAGTTCCGTCCCGCGGGGGGTGAGGCTGAGTTCGACCTCGGTCTGTGATCGTTGCTGGTTCACCCAGGCATCAGCGATACCATCATAGCCTTCCAACATGCGTTCAATCTGCCTGGCGAGATCCTGTTTTGCTTCCGAGTCAGGTCCCCGTAGTTCCATCTCGAGTGGATCAGTTTCCTTTTCCCCATCGTCACCCCGGGTCTTTTCCGTTCGGATCTTGAGGGTTGCATTGTCCGGAAGTTCACCGATGAGTTCGCGCCAGCGCTCCATGATGACATCATTGCTGGGGCCCGGGTCAGTGCGCAGGCCGTGCGGCATGAGGCCGAGGAAGGTGATCGAGTGTGCCTTGTTGTAGGAGCGGTGGCGGCGTGGGTGGTCGGTGCCGATGAGTCGCCAGTGGTTGGTCACGATCGAGCCTTCCTTGGGATCGACGAACTCGGCGCGCATCTTCTCGGCGGCATCGGTGATGCGGTCTGTGTACTCCCTCGTGGTATCGAGGGAGACATGTTCAGGGAGTTTCAGGACGGCGGAGATTTCGGGACGTTCCACCGAGGGGATGGAGACGTAGCCGAGGCGCCCACCCGCGAAATAGCCAAGCATGAGGAGACCCATGCAGACAAAAAGCGCGATGGTAGCCACCCGGTGGGCAATCACGAGTTTGAGCGCCGGTGCGTAGGCCTTGTCGATGAAGATCTGGAGCCCGGTCGCGGCCACCCGTTGCACCTTGCGAATGGGGCTGCGAACCCTGGCCGTGCTGTTCCTGAGGTGTTTGAGGTGAGCCGGGAGGATGAGCTTGGACTCGACGAGGGAGAAGAGGAGGACAGGGGCGACCACAAAGGGGATCTGGCGTGCGAAATTACCCGTCATTCCTTCGAAGAAGAGAAGGGGCAGGAAGGCGACAATGGTGGTGAGGATTCCGAAGGTGACCGGGACGGTGACAGCCTTGGTGCCATCGATGGCGGCCTCCAGGGGGTTTTCGCCACGTTGGAGGCGGGTGTAGACACTCTCTCCGGTCACGATGGCATCGTCCACCACCACTCCGATCACGATGATAAAACCGAACAGGCTCATCATATTGGCGGAAATCCCGAAGAGCTGCATCACGACGATTCCACCGGCAAAGCTGACGGGGATGCCAGCCACCACCCAGAAGGCGAGTTGCGGTCGCAGGAAGAGGCCGAGCACGATCATGACGAGGAGAGCGCCCTGGAGGAGAGAGCTTCCCATGGTTTCGAGGCGGGACTGCAGGCTGAGAGCGCGGTCGGCATGTGTGCTCAGGATGATTCCTTCAGGAAAACGGCCGCCGGAGTCATCGACATACTGGTGGACCTGCTCGGCAATCTTGAGGGCGTTTTCATTTCCGATGCGTCCCACGTCGATGCGTACCGCGGGACGGCGGTTGTACTCGGAGATGAACTTCTCCTCGTCATTGGTGTCGGTGATGGTGGTGGCGATTTCGCCGAGAGTGAGGCGAGCTCCGTTGGAGGAGCGCACCGTGATGGCGGCGAACTCTTCGAGGCTGTAGGCCTGGCCCTTGGTTCGGATGTCAAGGCGGCCGGTGGGACCGTCAATAGCCCCGGCGGGCAGGTCGATGGAAGACTGCCGGATGGCGGTGGCGACTGCATCGGGAGTGAGGTTGTAGGCATCGAGTTTCTCAGTGTTGAGTTCGATGGCTATACGATGTTCCCTGGGCAGGAAGGCGCGCACGCGGCTGATACCATTCAGCGCAAGGAGGTCGTCGCGGACGCGTTTGGCGGCGGTGTGGAGTTCATCTTCGGGAAGGTCGCCGGTGACCACCACCCAGATGACAGATTTGTAGTCGCTCCTGCTGGGGATCCGGATACGGAAGGGTTCGTTGGGGGCGGGAATGTTGCTGATGGTCTTGAGGAGGGAGTCGATGTCCTCCTTCAGTTCCCGCAGGTCCTTGCCTTTTCTCGCCTCCACATAGATCCGGGCCTGCCCGCGATCGGCATCGGTGTTGAGCTGCTTGACGCCGTCGAGGGATTCCAGGGCGTTCTCGACCGGGACGAGAATCTCCCGCTGGACATCGGTCGGGCTGGCGCCGGGATAACTCTTGGAGATGTAGACCGATCCCCACGGTTCATCGGGTTCCATCTCAAGCGTGATCTGGAAGAAGGCGACGTAAATTCCGGCCAGCAGGATGCCGGCCATGAGGAGGTTGGCAG
>Ga0310120_10001041_pt1 | contig 21020 bp, 16 predicted proteins | sample CB27_AW_983_MG_FD_203506 | JGI IMG/M metagenome (GOLD analysis project Ga0310120, IMG submission 203506) | Marine microbial communities from Western Arctic Ocean, Canada - CB27_AW_983 | ecosystem: Environmental > Aquatic > Marine > Oceanic | place: Canada: Western Arctic Ocean | collected...
ACACCCCATCGAGCGCCGAACGCTTGTTCCAGGCGGCTGCGTCGACGTGGTCGCCCGCGAACCAGATCAGGCCGTGGCCAGCGCGGACGTAACTTTCGAAAGCGCGCGCCTGCTCGGGGGTGATGTCGGGAACATTCTGAAGAATCACGACATCGAAGTTCGCCAGATCCTGGCTCGGCAGGTCAATCCATGGCACCGATTGCACCGAGAAGTTCTCCTGACCCGAGTCGCCACCGCGCGCCCGCAGCGCCGCCGCGATGAAGCTTCCTGAACCGCCAGACTCACCTTCCACGCTCAACACCGACACGTCATCGCGGACGATAGCCACCGTCCGGCGGGTATTGTCCTCGAGCAGCGAGTCCGGCTCCAGTTCGGCGCTGATGCGCACCGGGCCGGCATTGCGAAAATGGACAAATAGCGAGACTGTCTCGGAAGCTCCCGGCGCAATCGCTGGAATCGTCTTGGTGTCGACCGTGATGTCGTCGACCCGACCCTTGACCTGAATATTCGTGACAGGGTTCGTCCCGCAGTTGCGCACGGTCGCGCGATATCGTGCCACCGTGTCCTCTCGGAGCACACCGGAGACGAGTTCGAGGCCGGTGATCGCCAGGTTGTCGGCCCCGCCAAGCACCGGAACAATGGTCGTCGAGGCGCTCTCTGCCAAGTTCGCGAACGCCGCCCCCAGCCACGCGGGTTGCTCTTGCCAGTCGCGCGCCTGCATATCGGTCACGAGGTAGATCTCCTTTTGCGGCGCCTCCATCGACTCAGCCAGCGCCTGCAGCGTCTTTGGAACGCTATCGAGGTCGAGCGATTCCGGGCTTACCCGCTCGGACGAAAGCAGCTCATCGAAGTGCCCAGCATCGAACGCCACGTTGCGCGCGAGCACCCGTTGCTCGGCGCCGAGGAGGACCAGGCTGACAGGATCCCCCGGATGGATATTCTCGGTGATCATCCCGATCTTTTCGATCGCCCGCTCGAAGCGCGTGGACGTGCCGTCGCTGTGCGCCATGCTGTAAGAGGCGTCGAGCGCGATGATCACGCCCGCGCGGCTCTCGCCGATGCCCGAGGGCACCTGTTCCGCGTCTTCCATGAACGGCTTCGCGAGAGCAGCCACCAACAGCAGGATCGCGAGGCAGCGGAGGCAAAGCAGAATGAAATCCCGCAACCTGAGCTGCCGCGAACGCACGCGCACGCTGCGGTTCAGAAACTGCATCGCCGCCCAGTCGGTGCGCTTGACCTGGTAGCGGTTGAGCAGGTGCGCGAGGATCGGCAGCGCCACCCCGAGCGCCGCGAACAGCAGTAGCGGATTGAGAAAGCTCATGGTCGGGCGGCAGCGGATCCGCCGCTGAGGGTCGATTGTCGCTCGTGGAAAAATTCGCTCAGCACGGCATCGAGCGGGCGGGAGGTGTCGATGGTGGTGTAGTCGACGTGGCTCGCCACGCACCCCGCTTTCAGGGCCTCCATGTATTCGCCGAAGCTGGCGAGGTAATCTTCGCGGATGCGTTCGGGCTGGGTGGTCAGTGGCTCCTCCCCTTCCAAGCCCTCGAACTGCCAAGTGCCATTGAACGGGAACTCAAGTTCGTAGGGATCGAGCGTGTGCAGCACCACCACGTTGTGCCCGTCGTGCCTGAGATGATCGAGCCCCGCGCGGATGTCGTCCACGTCGGAGAATAGGTCCGAAATCAGGATCACGAACGAGCGCCGCTTCATCATGAGCGCGATATCGTGCAACTGCTTGGCAATGCTCGTCCTCGGGGTCGGCACAATCTCACGCAGCAGCTGGTCGATCTGCAGGATGACTCCCATCGCCGATCGCGGCGGCAGGTAGGCGCGCACTTCCGAATCAAAGACCGACAAGCCCACCGAGTCGCGCTGCTTGAGCACCACGTAGGCCAGCGAGGCCGCGAGGAACTTGGCATACTCCAGCTTGCTGACCTTTCCCGACGCGTAGTTCATCGAGGCGCTGGCGTCGATCAGGATGGTGCAATCGAAGTTCGTTTCCGCCTCGTAGAGCTTGGTGTAGTAGCGGTCGGTGCGGCCAAACACGCGCCAGTCGATATCCCGTATCGCGTCGCCGGGCGCATACTGCCGGTGGTGGGCGAACTCCGTGCTGAAGCCACGCAGCGGGCTGCGGTGGCTCCCCACCCGCAATCCTTCCACCACCTCGCGTGCGACGAGTTCGAGGTCGCCCAGGCGTTGCAGCACCTCGGGGTCGAGGTAGTTGGTCTCTGGCAAATGTTCAGACATGGATGAGGATCCGTGCTGCGCTAGCTGGCTCTCTTCTTGAGCAGCTTCTCGTCCGCCGGAACCTCTTCCAGAAGCTTTGCGATCAGGGTGTCGGGTGTCTCTCCCTCCGAGCGCGCCGCGAAATTCGGGATGATGCGATGGCGCAAAATCGGCAGACACAACTCCCTGATGTCTTCGATCGCAACATGGCAGCGCCCGCGCAGGGCCGCCCGCGCTTTACCCGCGACGATCAAGTTCAGGGAAGCACGAGGTCCCGCGCCCCAGGCCATGAGCTTCTTCACAAACTCCGGCGCGTCCGGCTCGTCGGGGCGGGTCGAACGGACCAGCGAGGCCGCATATTCGAAGACATGTTCGGAAACCGGGATCCGCCGCACCACATGCTGGAACTCGAGGATCGAGGCTGCATCCGCGACCTCTTTCGGCTCGGGCTCGTCGTCGGTGGTGACGCTGCGCATGATGTCGAGTTCCTCGGCGCGGCTGGGATACTTCACCATGATATTGAAGAGGAACCGGTCGAGCTGCGCCTCCGGCAACGGGTAGGTGCCCTCCTGCTCGATCGGGTTCTGGGTGGCCAAGACAAAGAACGGTTCATCGAGTTTATAATCTTCGCCGCCGGAAGAGATCCGCTTCTCCTGCATCGCCTCCAGCAGCGCCGCCTGCGTCTTGGGCGGCGTGCGGTTGATCTCGTCGGCGAGCAACAGGTTGGTGAAGACCGGCCCCCTCTGGAACTTGAAATGGCGCTCGTGCGTCTCGGGATCCTCCTGCAACAACTCGGTCCCGGTGATGTCGGAAGGCATCAGGTCCGGCGTGAACTGGATCCGCTTGAACGAGAGGGACATCGTCTCTGCCAGGGTGCTGACCAGCAGCGTCTTGGCCAGGCCCGGCACACCCACCAGCAGGCAGTGGCCGCGGGCAAAGATGGCGATCATCATCTCGTCGATGACCTCGTCCATGCCGACGATCGACTTGCGCAACTCGGTTACGATCCTGTCTCTCGCTTCGCCGAGTTTTTCCACGGCCTGTATGTCATCGGATTCTTTTGTCATGGTGAAATTGGGGGAAATCGTGAGTTTGTTCCTGCTTCTTAACCGAATAAACCGACCCAACCTATCGCAATTTTTCTCGCCAACCTGTCACTAAAAGAGCAGGTTTTCCCATGGCGTCATCCGACTTTTCGTCGATCGCGGAGCAAGTCACCAGCCACCTGCGCCAGGAACTGGCCAAGGGCCGATGGCTCACGACCGTGCCCGGGCGCAACAACCTGGCTGTAGAGTTGGGAGTCGGTCACAAAACGGTGGAATCCGCCCTGCGGAATCTCGAAGCGGAAGGACTCCTCACCGGACAGGGAGCAGGGCGTCGTCGTCTCATCACGTCCTCCACAAAACTGGCCTCCGCTCGGCCCATGAGAGTTGCACTTCTTCTCTCAGAGGCAGTCGACCGGAAATATAATTATATGGTCCAACTCGACCGCGAACTAAGCGAGGCGGGACACACGGTGGTTCATCCCGCTCGATCCTTACTAGCCCTGGGCATGGATGTCAGTCGAATCGCTCCATTGGTCGAGTCAACCGAAGCCGATGTATGGGTGATCGGTGCCGCCTCGCAATCGGTCCTCCAGTGGTTCGCGGCGAACCCGACCCCGGCCTTCGCCCTCTTCGGGCGCCGGGAGGGGTTGCCCATGGCCGGCGCCGGCCCGGACAAGGTGCCTGCCTTCATCATGGTAACCCGCAAATTGATCGGCCTTGGACATCGCCGCATCACCCTGCTGGCACGTCCGAGACGTCGGCTTCCTGAACCGGGTACTACCGAGCAGGCCTTCCTCGCCGAACTCAAAGAACAGGGACTCTCCGCAGGTAATTTCAATCTCCCGGAATGGGACGATTGCAAGGAAGGCCTGCAAGCTTGCCTTTCCTCATTGTTCCAAGTCACCCCCCCGACGGCCCTCATTTGCGACGAGTCTGTCATCTTCAATGCGGTCCTGCAGTTTGCTGCCGCCAGGGGACTCCGCGTGCCGGGCGACATCTCCATCATATGCAGTGATGCTGATCCGACTTTCGCCTGGTCCGAACCGTCCGTGGCCCACATTCACTGGGATCCCCAACCCGTCGTCCGCCGCATCGTCCGCTGGGCGGCCAACGTGAGCCTCGGCAAGGAGGATCGGCGCCAGACCTTCACCAAGGCCAAGTTCGTCGAGGGCGGAACAATGGGGCCAGCCCCGAGGAGGACGTGAGGACTCGGCTCCAACTTGATCCCGCTCGTTGCCCGCGGGACGCGGCATCCTCGGTTCGCGATGGAAGCTCCGCTCTTCCTCCAATCTACCGGTGCAACACCGGTGCAATAGAACTGGCAATCAGGCACATTTTGCTGCACTTTGGCTGCAGTTCGGATCCTTCGCCCCTGAAACGGAGAAGGCCCCGAAGTCGTTGAACTTCAGGGCCTTCATTGGTTACGGGGGCAGGATTTGAACCTGCGACCTTCAGGTTATGAGCCTGACGAGCTACCGGGCTGCTCCACCCCGCGGTTTTGATCTGGTGCCCTTGCGGGCGGGGCTGGAACCTAGGAACAGAAGGAGGGTGCTGCAAGGGAAATTCTCCACCCCCGTGCGAGATCCTGCCGGTCCGGGCTGTCGCCCGCGGAAATACGACCGCTCCGGGGCTTGCGCCCTCCCGCAGGATCGCGAATCTCCTGGCATGAAAGCACCCCTGCTTCTGCTCTCCTCCTGGTCACTGGTTCTCTTCCCGCAGATCTCGGGAGCCCAGGACGACCCACGTGCCGCGATCGCTCCCGGTAATCCGAACCTGCATGTGCGCAGTGGGCTCGGCCACCTGAAGCAGCGACTGGAGATGGACCGGAAGTGCCATGTCGCCTTCCTCGGGGGCTCGATCACCCAGAACACCGGCGGACACACCGCGATGGTCCCCGCCTGGCTGAAGCAGAAGTTTCCCGGGGTGAAAGTGACAGTGACCAATGCGGGCCTGGGTTCAACCTGTTCAACAAGCGGAGCCTTCCGCCTCGAGCCGCACATCTTCGGCAAGGGAGAGGTCGATCTCCTCGTGGTCGAGTTCGCGGTCAATGACGACCAGGATGCCGGGCATGCCCGGCGCGAGTGTATCCGGGGGATGGAAGGGATCATCAGCCAGGTCCAGCGCAAGCACCCGAAGTGCGGGATCGTGATGGTCCATTTCGTCAATCCCGGGATGCTGGACAAACTGGGCAAGGGGGAGGCGCCGGTGGCCATCGCGGCCCACGAGGCGGTGGCCGCCCGGCACGGGGTCATCTCGGTCAACGTGGCCGCAGAGGTAGCGGCCGCCACCAAGGGTGGCCGCTACCGCTGGAAGGATTACGGGGGAACCCATCCCGGCCGGTTCGGCTACCGGGTCGCCTCCAACATGATCACCGCCGCCATCGAGGCCGGGCTCGCGAAGGGCAACCAGGAGCCCCGGCGTAAGCTGGCCGACCTCCTCGACGCAGGAAGCTATGGCCACGGCCGCTTCTTCGCTCCGATGGATCCGGGATTCGCGGCAGGCTGGCGCCTGGGCAAGGTCGGACGGGAGCTCCTGCCCCTCGGCGGAATTCGCTCCCAGTATTCGTCGTATCAATTACTGCGCGGCGAGCAACCGGGGGCCAGGCTGATCATCGAGTTCACGGGACGGACGGTGGGGGCCTTCCTCCTCGCCGGACCCGATGCCGGAATCCTCGAGGCCAGCATCGATGGAGGCCCGGCCACCCGGCACGACCTCTACCATCGCTACAGCCGCGGACTGAATTACCCGCGCAGCGTGATCTTCGGCACGGACTTGAAGCCCGGGAAGCACGTCCTGGCCCTGCAGCTGGTGAAGGAGAAAAACCCGGGAAGCAAGGGGACTACCGCGTCCATCCTGTTTTTCGAGGTGAACCGCTGAGCATTCGCTCTCCGCCGGGAAAGTAGCCTGATGGTGGGATGGGCGGAAAATTCAGCGATAGATCGGGCCACGTTTTCACGTTGCCGCTCCACCATTGACCAAGCTATTTCTTCATCATGCACATCAACTGCCGACCCGCCCTTTCCGTTCTCGCCCTCCTCGTGGCCCTGGCCTCCCCCGCCCTGGCCAAGCAGCCCCCCGAGAAAGCGGTTGCCAACCTCGACGTGGGAGAGGGACTGGAAACCACCCTCTTTGCCTCGGAACCGATGATGCTGAGTCCCTCCAGCATCGACATCGACCACCTCGGACGCGTCTGGGTCTGTGAGGTGGTCAACTACCGGGGGCACCGCAACAAGCGCCAGGAGGGAGACCGGATCCTGGTCCTCGAGGACACCAGCGGGGATGGCAAAGCCGACAAGTCGACGGTTTTCTACCAGGGGCGCGAGATCGATTCCGTGCACGGGGTCTGCGTCCTCGGGAACAAGGTGATCGTCTCGGCCGGAGACAACGTCTGGATCATGACCGACGAGGACGGGGACCTGAAGGCGGACAAGAAGGCAGCCCTCTTTACCAAGATCGGCGGGGCCCAGCACGACCACGGAATCCACGCCTTCTGCTTCGGACCCGACGGGAAGCTCTACTTCAATTTCGGCAATGCCTCGCGACAACTGACTGATGCTTCCGGTAAGATTATCACCGACAAGGCGGGCAACGAGGTGAAGGCCAGTCGCCAGCCCTATCAGCAGGGCATGGCCTTTCGCTGTGATCTCGATGGATCGAACGTGGAAACCCTGGGCTGGAACTTCCGCAACAACTGGGAGGTCTGCGTGGATTCCTTCGGGACGGTGTGGCAGAGTGACAACGATGACGACGGCAACAAGGGCGTGCGTATCAATTTCGTGATGGAGTTCGGTAACTACGGTTACCGCGACGAGTTCACTGGCCAGGGATGGAATCACAAGCGCACCAACATGGAGAAGGAAGTGCCGTTGCGGCACTGGCACCTCAACGACCCCGGGGTGGTCCCCAATCTCCTGCAGACCGGGCAGGGTTCCCCCACCGGCATCGTGGTGTATGAAGGCTCCCTGCTCCCCGCGGGATTCCAGAACCAGGTCATCCACTGCGACGCGGGCCCGAATGTGACCCGGGCCTATCCGGTGAAAACCACCGGGGCCGGCTACTCGGCCGAAATGGTCAACATCCTCTACGGCGCCCGCGACAAGTGGTTCCGTCCCTCGGATGTCTGCGTCGCTCCCGACGGTTCCCTCTTCGTGGCCGACTGGTACGACCCGGGCGTGGGAGGTCACGGGATGCGTGACCTCGACGGAGGGAGAATTTTCCGGGTCGCAACCCCGGGCTCCAAGTATTCAGTCCCCAAGATCGATCTTGCCACCGCGGACGGGGCCGCCAAGGCCTTGGCCAACCCGAACGGTGAGGTTCGCTATCTCGCCTGGACCGCTCTCCACAGGATGGGGGCCAAGGCGGCGCCGGCCCTGCAGAAGCTCTGGAAAAGTGAGAATCCGCGCCACCGCGCGAGGGCGCTCTGGGCTCTCGGCAAGATGGAAGGAAAAGGCCAGGGCACGGTCGACACGGCCCTTGCCGATTCCAACCCGGATATCCGCATCGTGGGAATCCGCCTGGCCCGGCAACTGGGGCTCAATCTCATTGACACCATTTCCAAGGTCGTGAAGGACAAGTCCCCGGCGGTGCGCCGGGAGGCCAGTATCGCCCTGCGGTTCGACGGATCAGATAAGGCCAACGTCCTGTGGGCGGAACTTGCCCTCCAGCACACCGGCGAGGACCGCTGGTACCTGGAGGCTCTCGGCATCGGATCTGACCTGCATGCCAACGGCCGGTTCGCGGCCTGGTTGGCAAAGGCCGGCAAGAACTGGAAGTCGGACGGCGGACGCGATATCGTCTGGCGGGTGCGCTCCACGCAGGCGCCCGAGTATCTCGCCCGGATCATCAAGGACAAGTCACTCAAGGATCACGCCTCCCCGCGCTACATGCGGGCCTTTGATTTCCACAAGGGAGAGGAGAAGAACAAGGCCCTGGAAAGCCTGCTCGACCTCTAGGAATTGCCCGATTGCTTCATGCCTCTTCCCCGTCGCTGCACTGCCGCCCTGGTGGCGGGGACCATGGTTCTTGCGGTCCCGACCGCATCCCTGGCGGATGAGGCCAGGGATGCCCTGATCGTCGAGACGATCCTGAGAATCGAGGGGTTTGACCTGCAAGGGTCGGCCAAGGCGCCGGCCGCCGTCGCCCGCTACCTGAAAAGCAACTGGGCCGGGGAGCGCTATCTCGATCTCATTGAGCGCTTCACCCTGAAGGAGGAGGCGCCCGGGGTGCTGCGGCTCGCCCTCGAAAAGTCCGATACCCCGATGGGAGCGGAGGCCGCTTCCCTGCTGGTTACCCTGGGGGCAGGCGATCTTCTCATCAATACCCTTCGCGGTGAGGATGACACCAAGGCCGCCCGCGCGGCGGTGGCGATCTCCCACGCCGGAGCCCCCGCTCTTGTTGCCGAGTTGCCGAAGATCCTCGCGGATCAATCCCGGGCGGTGCCCGTGCGCTCGGCTGCACTCTCCGCGCTCTACGGTAAACACCCGGAGAAGCAGGCCCAACTCCTGGCCACCGTGAAGGCCGGCGCGTTGGCCAAGGACCTGCGCCAGACCGCCTCCGAAATCCTCATGCTCTCCCGGGACCCGGAAATCCGGAAGGAAGCCAAGTCCCTCTTTGCCGTGGGCGAAGGGGATTACCCTCCCGTCGCGGAACTGGTCAAACGCAGGGGGAATGCCGCCAACGGAAAACAGCTCTTTGCCACCAAGACCTGTCTTGTCTGTCACCAGGCTGGCGGGGTAGGAATCAATTTCGGTCCCGGCCTCTCGGAAATCGGCGACAAGTTGGACAAGAAAGCCCTCTACCAGGCGATCTTGGAACCCAGTGCCGGGATCAGCATGGGGTTCGAGGGCTGGGAGGTCACTCTGAAGGACAAGAGCAAGTTCGTCGGGATCATCGAGGAGACGGATGAGAATCTGACCGTCACCATGATTGGCGGGGCCAAACGGACCATCAACAAGGTGGAGATCGCCACCCGGACAAAGCTCAAGCAGTCCCTCATGTATCCAGGGCTTCACCAGTTGATGACGCCGGGTGAACTGGTCGATCTCGTGGAGTATCTCAGTTCGCTCCGCAAGGGCGCATAAGCCCGCCGCAACAAGCGCCCATCCGGACCAACCCGGAACAGGACGGACCCCTCACAGGCATGATCTCGAAGCGGACACGAATGACCTCCCGACCCTCGTTAACAAGCCTTCTCCTGTTTCCGGCGGTGTGGCCTGCGGCCCATGCATGCCTGATCTGCCTTCCGGTCCCCACTACCTCCCCTGCCGATTATCTTCTCGAATCCGAGGTCATCGTGCTCGCCCGCGAGGATCCCGGATCTCCCTACTGGCTCCGGACCGTGGAAGTCCTCAAGGGCGATCCCACCGGGGTCGACCGTGATTTCTTTCTTGAGACCCCTCTCCAGCCCGGGCTTTCCCTCAACCGTAACCGGGAGGTGATCTGCGCCTACGGATCGCACGGGGATCGCTCCCAACCAGAATGGGCCCGGGTCGGGGTGGCAGATGCCACCTTCACCCCGCTGGTACACGAGATCCTGCACCACGGTGAGCAGTGGAAAACCAACCTGAAGGAACGGGCCGCCTATTTTGCGGGGCATCTCGGCCACCGGAACCAGCAGGTCCGGGTCCTCGCCCACCTTGAGGTGGCCCGTGCCCCCTACGACCAGATCCGGGAGTTCGCCGGGGCCCTCGCCGCAGAGGACCTGAGGGCCTCCCTGCAAAACTTCCGACTGACCGAGTGGCATCCGCTCTACATCCTCCTGCTGTCCCGGGGCGGTGAACCCCGGGACCACCAACTCATCGCCGGAAAAGTGCGCTCCGCCGCACAATCGAAGCGCACTCTGCACCTGGCAGCCTGGGTCACCGCCTGGATCGAGATTGACCCGGAGGCGGCCTTGGAATTCGTGGAGAAGCATTACCTGGTCAATGGCCGGCGGGATACCGGGGAGATCCGTGCCATTTACCGGGCCCTCTCGGTGCACGGGAACCGGGGTCACGTTCATTTGCGGGATCGGATCGTGGAAGCCTACCGGCAGGTCCTCGAACAGCAGCCCGGGCTGGCCCCCGGGATCGTGTCGGACCTCATGGCCTGGGAACGCTGGGACCTGGCGGCCTCCCTCGTGCCGATTGTCACGACCCCGCCGCCCAACATGGACCAGGCCACCCTGCTCCAGCTCCGGGTCTATCTCCGGAAGGCCGCGAAAGTGACTGCAGGCAATGAACAGAGCGCCGGGACAAGCCGTGCCGGTCGGACCCTCGTGTTCGTCGTGCTGGCCCTGCTGACGGCCATTCCGATCGGACTAAGCCTCGTCCGCTGGAGAGCGGGAAGGCGCAGGGAGGCCGCCCCCTGACCAACTGCGTTCCTATTCGCCGATGCAGTAGACGAACTTTCCGGAGCGCAGATACAGCACATCCCGGGCCAGGGCGGGAGTGCCGCTGAAGTCGGAACGGTCCTTGAACTTGTTCTGGGCAATCTGCTCCATCTCCGCATTGGCCTCGAAGACGAAGGTCCCGTTGTGACGACTGACCGCGTAAAGCCTGTCGCCCACCCGCACCATCGAGGCGTAGAAACTGAACTTCTTCGAGCGGGCGAGGCCTTCCACCATCTTCTTCGACACGACCTTCCCGGTTGCAATCTCCATGCGTATCGCCTCCGCGGAATCGTTCACCCAGTAGAGGTGATTCCCGTAGGCCAGTGGGGTCGGCACGTAGGTGGTGACCTTGCTGTCCCACTGCAGGTTTCCAGTCACATCTCCGCTTCCCCCACGCTTCAACCCGATGCTCATCTTGCGCGGATAGCCCCCGAAGGCACAGATCATGTCGCCTGTGATCACCACGGAGGGGGAGACATTGCCCGGCACCTTCGTCCTTGCCAGCCATTTCCTTTTTCCGGTGGCCGGATCGAGGGCAAACAATTCGTGTGGAATGGAGAGCACCATTTCGTCTCTCCCGTCCCCGGCCACCAGGAACTGGGGCGTGGCGAAGGCCAGTTCCAGTTCCTTCGACCCGTAGCGCCACTTCTCATCACCGCTGCTCTTGTCAAAGGCGATGAGCGAGCGGGCCTCGTCCGCCGCATTGATGATGACGAGATTCCGGTAGAGCACCGGGCTGGCGCCCGACCCCCAGCGCCGGTTGCTGGACTTGTTGCCGACCTCCTTCGTCCAGAGCCGCTTGCCTTCCACCGTGAAGGCGTGCAGCCCCGACTTGCCCGCGAACACGTAGACGCGCTCGCCATCCGTGACCGGCGTGCTGCTGGCGTAGCCGTGTTCCATCAGGAAGCCCCGGAAGGGATCCTCCGGATTGGCCACCTCGATCGCTTTCTTCCAGAGGATCTTTCCGTTAATTCGATCCAGGCAGAGCAACTGGCGGCCCAGATCCTTTGCCGAACCCACCTCTTCCCGATTGGTCCCGTAGCCCGTGTAGCAGGTCACGAAGAGCCGGTTACCGGTGAAGATCGGACTGGAGGAACCCGGACCCGGAATCGCCGTCTTCCATCTCAGATTCCTGGACTCGCTCCACTCAACCGGGATCTTCGCGCCCTCCGGAGCGGTCGCCGAGCCGTCCGGCCCACGAAATTGCGGCCACGATTCGGCGGCGGGAAGGACGCCGGCAGAGAGGACGGCGAGAAGGACAGGCGGAAGCTTCTTCATGATGGGCTCTTTACCACAGGACGCCCGGGAGTCACTGCTTTCCGCACGATCCACATCGCTCAAGTCCCTTGCTCCGCACTCTCCCCGGATGGGCTGGCCCTCGAGGAAGCAAGTGCCTATAAGAGAGCAGTCCGCCGCGCCACGTCATGACCCGCCCCGCACAAATCACCCGTGTCCTTCCACTCGCGTTGCTGTTACTTTGCGCCGGGGTGCTGCTCAAGGGGCTCGTCACCAGCACCCATGGTGAGGAAGACGAAGCGCAGGCACCCCGTCGGATCGAGGTTCTCTTCCTGGGCAGCAAGAATCTCTTCAATCACGATCCCCCGACCCGCTTTCGCGTCCTGCGCAAGGCTCTCGGCCCGAAAGCCGTCAATATCACCTACGCCCATACCGTCGAGGCACTCACCGAGGAGAACCTGGCCAAGTACGACGTCCTCCTCATCTTCGCCAACCTGTATGAACTGGACGTCAAGACCCAGGGACAGGCCCTGCTTGATTTTGCGAAAAAGGGCGGCGGCTGTGTTCTCCTCCACTGCGCGGCCGGCTGTTTTCGGGAGTCGGAGTTTGACGAGTATGTCGACCTGCTCGGCGCCCAGTTCAAGAGGCACGGAAAGGGCGTTTTCCGGGCCCGCATCGTAAACGAGGACCATCCGATCATGAAGGGATGGAAGGGCTTCGAGTGCTGGGATGAAACCTACGAACACAAGCGCCACGGCAAGGATCGGATCATTCTGCAGAAACGTGACGACGAACCCTGGACCTGGGTCAAGACCTACGGCCAGGGACGGGTCTTCTATACTGCCAGCGGACACGATCACCGTTGTTGGAATCTTCCCGCGTATCAGGATCTCCTGCACCGGGCCATTCGCTGGACCTCCAAGGACGACACGGTGAGCTGGCTGGCGCCCGAGAATCTCCCGGAACTGCGCTACCGGCCGGCGGCCGCACCCAGGGACCCGGACAACCCGGTCGGGCCCCTCAACCAGATCCAGAATCCCCTTTCCCCGCAGGACTCCCTCAAACTCGCCCAGATTCCTCCGGGCTTTGAGATCAGTCTCTTCGCGGCCGAGCCCACGGTGATCAATCCCATCGCCATGAACTGGGATCAAGGCGGACGGCTCTGGGTGGTGGAGGCCTTCGATTATCCCCACAAGATCGGCACCGGGAACCCGCAGGATCGCATCAAGATCCTGGAGGACCGCGACCGCGACGGCCGGGCCGATACGGTCACCGTCTTTGCCCGGGGCCTCAACATCTGCACCTCCGTCCTGCCGGTCACCGGCGGGGCGATTGCCACCGACGGTCCGGACATGGTCCTGCTCCGCGATGAGGACGGGGACGGAAAGGCCGACCGGAAGGACGTGCTCTGGTCCGGCATCGGCCTGCGCGACACGCACGCCTGTGTCTCTAATCTCCGTCACGGATTCGACGGATGGATCTATGCCACGGTGGGATACAGCGGGTTGGACGTGACCGTCAACGGGAGGCAGCACAAGTCCTCCCAGGCCGTCTTCCGCTTCCTCCCGGATGGTTCCGCCTTCGAAATCGTGCAGAATACCAGCAACAACACCTGGGGACTGGGCTTCACCGAGGAGGGCGACCTGGTGGGCTCCACCGCCAACGGCAATGCGAGCTGGTATCTCTCCATTCCAAACCGCCACTTCGAGTCCCTCGGTCGCAAGGGTCAGCAGGTGGCCAGGGCCGACGGGCCGGAGTTTCTTGCACCCATCACCAGCGACTACTTCCAGAACAACCCGAAAGAGAAGCATTCCTCCGCGGCGGGACACGCGGTCTACACCAGCCGCCGTTTTCCCGAGGACTGGTGGAACAAACGTGTCCTGGTCTGCGAACCGCCCATGCACCTCGTCTCCGCACCAAGGATCAAGCGGCGGGGAGACCGCTTTGAAACCACGGGTTTCGAACACAACCTCTACGCCTCCGCCGATGCCTGGTCGGCTCCGGTGGCTGCGGAGGTCGGGCCGGACGGCGCGATCTGGATGGCGGACTGGTACAACCCGATCTGCAACCACAATCCCTACCGCGGACACTTCCGGAAGGGGCCGGGCAATGCACTCCGATCGGACGACCGGGACCGTGAGCACGGCCGCATCTACCGCATCTACCCCCGGGGCACGCAGGACGAGCCCTATCCCAACCTGCAGACCGGGCCGGAGGCCCTCGCCGCCCTCGAACATCCCAATCTTTTCTGGCGCTTGACGGCCCAGCGACTTCTCGCCGGGAGACTCGACTCCAAGACCCTTGCAGCCAAGTCCGACCAATCCCGCAATCCCCGAGCCCGCTTCCACCTGGCGCTCGCGGCCCACCACGGCAAGCTCGATGCCGTCCAGGCCGCGGCGATGGCCCGCCGGCTTGGATTGAACGAGGGGACAGCGGGCAAGAACCAGGCCGTCGTTCACTCGCCGGCCGTGAACCTCAAGCGCCTCCAGGACGCCGGGCGGGACCCGCTGGACCGCAAGGCCGCTGCCCTCCGCCTCGTGGAAGCCCCACCCAGTGCGCGGCTTGGCGAGGATCTCCTTCACCTCGTCGCCACGGACTCCACCATTGCCGGGAGCAACCACCTCGCGGATGCGGTCCGCCTCGCCGTCATCCGCCATCCGGAAGGGTTTTTCCGCGCCCTGCTCGAGGAAAAGGCGGAGCACAAGTTCAAAGGCTTCCTCGGCAAGATTGTGCACGACGCCCTGGTGAGGATTCGCAGGACCCCGGATGTCATCTCGAAAGGCCTTCGCGTTTTCGCCCACCAGTCGGACTCCGGCCTGGCGAAGCGACTTGCCGAGGCTGCCGAGGCCGGCCCGCCGACCGCGCCAAAGACCCCCCTCTCTCCCGACGCCCGAAGGGGCGAGCAGGTCTACCTGGCCTGCTGCGTGGCCTGTCACCAACCGGAGGGGCAGGGCCTGCCGAAGGTCTTCCCCCCTCTCGCCGGTTCCAAGCGACTCCTTGGACCGGCGGAGGTGCCCGTCCGGATTGTCCTGAAAGGGCTGCAGGGACCCCTTGAGGCCAATGGAGAACAGTATGACAGCATGATGCCGGGCCACGAGGCCTTGCTGACCGATCAACAGGTGGCGGACGTCCTCAACTACACCCGTGCCTCCTGGGGGAACACGGCCGGGGAAGTGAGCGAGGAGAGCGTTGGTGCGGTCCGGGCCACCGTGGCCCGGCGCACGTCACCGTGGACCGAACCGGAGCTCCGCTCCAGGAAGTGACCTCTGCCATGACCATTGCCACGGAGATCCCCGCTCCCCTGGAACTCTACATGGAAGGCCTGCGCTCCCACGACCTCGGGAAGATCGGGGCCAGCTTTGCGGAGGACATCCGATTCGTCACCCCGGCCCGGACGATGGGGACCGACGAAATCCTGGCCTTCCTCGCGGCCCTCTACCGGGGCTTTCCCGACTGGAGCTACGACCACGATCCCCCGGTCCTCACCGGGGACGGAGCCATCGGGGTGAAGTGGCGACAGGGCGGAACCCACACCGGAGCTCTCGCCTTTCCCGGGTTTGACTCTTACCCCGCCACCGGGCGACAGGTCACCATCCCGGAGCACTTCTTTTATTACCGCGTCGATGACCGGGGCCTGCATGAAATCCAGCCGGATCCCATTCCCGGGGGTGCACCCCGGGGAATCTTCGAGCAAATCGGGGTTGAGCATCCCCCGCTCTAGCGTCCCTTCCCGGCAGCCCCTTCCGCCACCTGAAACCACGAGATCGAGGCCCCGCACCAGAGAACCATGCCATTTGCCATCATCACCAGGGACAAGCCCGGGCACGCCGGGGTGCGCGCATCCCATCAATCCGCTCACAAGGCCTACCTCGACCAGCACAGGGAGATCCTTCTCGCCGCCGGGGCCATGCTCGATGACGAGATGGTCGAGCCCCATGGTGGCGTTCTCCTCGTGGATGTGGAGACCCGGGCTGCGGCAGAGGAATTTGTCCGCAACGACCCCTTCCAGGCAGCAGGGCTTTTCGGGGAGATCCTGATCACCCGCTGGCGGAAGGCCTTCTTCAATCGCGAACGGCTGGTGGAACTCTGATCCCCGGCAGGCCGCGGAGCGGGGATCGACAGTACGGCCCTGTCTGCTAGATAGAAGCCCATGCGCACCACCATCCTCCTTTCCCTGCTGGCCCTCCTCGCCACCGGTCCCTCCACCCGGGCGAAGGAATTCCGGCTCTACTATCTGGGTGGCCAGTCGAACATGGACGGCTACGGAAAGGTGTCCGAACTTCCGGAAGACCTGAAGGCAGGCAAGGGCTGCGAGGGCGTCCATATGTTCCACGGCAACATGGGCCTGGATGGCAAGAAGCCGGACGGACGGGGTGCCTGGATGCAACTCAAGCCCGGTCATGGACGCAACTTCAAGTCCGACGGATCCAGGCACAGCTACTCGGACCGCTTCGGGCTGGAGCTCACCCTGGCCCGCACCCTGAAGAAGCAATATCCCGGTGCCCACATCGCCTTCATCAAGTACTCGCGTGGGGGAACCGCCATCGACTCGAAGGCGGGGGCCCAGAAGCGCTTCGGGGCCTGGGATCCGGACTGGAACGGCGGCGAGGGAGAAGGCAGGGGCATCAACCAGTACGATCACTTCCAGGCCACCCTGAAGCACGCCTTTGCGGACAAGGATCTCGATGATGACGGCGAGTCCGACACGCTCGTGCCCTCCGGCATCTGCTGGATGCAGGGCGAAAGCGATGCGGACAGCGAGGAAGTGGCCCGGCGCTACGAGTCCAACCTCGGTGAACTCATGAACCTCATCCGCAAGGACCTGGGCGAAACCGACAAGAAGATCCCCGTCGTGATCGGCCGCATCACCAACTGGAAGGTCTGGAAGTTCGGAGGGATCGTCCGGGAAGCGCAGGCCTCCTTCGTCAGGAAGGACGGCCGGGCCGCCCTCGTCACCTCCACCGATTCCTACAAGAATTCCGATCCCTGGCACTACGACACCGCGGGCTACCTCGACCTCGGAGAACAGTTCGCCAAGGCGGTAATTTCCCTCGAGAAGAGCGGGAAGAAATGACCCCCCTCTCCCAGCCCGTGCTGGCACGAACGGATTGGCTGGAAGCGGCGGCCGCCCATCGGGCGAAGGCCCGTGCCTGGACGCAACCCGTGCGCGAACGCAAGGCGCAGGGCGACAAGCACCCGCTGCACGACTTCCTGCATACCTACTACCAGCTCTCGCTGGGCAAGCTGGAGCGCTGGCATCCGGGCTTCGGGGTGGTGCTGGAAGACTGTGAAGAGGCCCGGCGCGCCTTCCCGGAAAGGCACTATCGCTTTACGGAAGAAACCTGCAGGGTGGATCCGGGCCTGCTTGAGGATAAGATCCGCAAGCGGTTGCGCTTCATCCGCCATCTCCTCCGGACCACCCGGTCCCGCCCGCCCAACTTCGCCTGTCACGGCCTGCACGAATGGGCCATGGTCTACCGTGGGACCATGGTGCGCCACGGCGAAACCATCCCCCTGCGCCTGCCCCAGGAAGAGATCGACGCCCTGGTGAACTCCCGACCGCTCTGCTGCAGCCACTTCGATGCCTTTCGTTTCTTCGCCCCGGAAGCCCGGCCGCTCAACCACCTCCAGCTCGACCTCCGGGCCCGCGAGGACAACGAGCAACCGGGCTGCGTCCACGCAAACATGGATCTCTACAAATGGGCGGCCAAGTCGCTGCCCTGGATCTCGAGCGACCTCCTGTGGGAGTGCTTCCACCTGGCCCTCAAGGCGCGCGAGCTCGACATGCGGGCGAGTCCCTATGACCTTTCCAGCTTCGGCCATGAGCCCATTGCGGTGGAGACCGGGGCCGGGCGCAGTGAGTACGAGCAGGAACAGCGGCTCCTCGCCGAGGAAGCCCGGCCACTGCGGGACGGTCTCATCCGCCAACTGGACAATGTCCTCGCGGCAGACTGACTCCGCTAATAGGGTGACACGCGATGTTTCCACGGGCAGGAACCCTCCTGAGTGCCGGCTACCTCTGCCTGCTCCTGGGGTCCTGTGCTACGGAGAACGGCAGGGCCCCGGCCGGAGGCGCAAAGGCCCCCATGGACTTCGCGGTGGATACCGGGGGCGGCCGCATGTTTTACAGGGGAACTGCTTTCATTCCCCGCGGATTCAATTCCAGCGAAGCCTTCGATCTCGATGTGCAACTCTCCCGGTGGGGCAATCCTCCTGCCAATGAGACAAGTCGTAACGCCGGCAGCGTCCTGACCGGGAAATTCACCGGGAAGGGCCGCTACCAGCCCCTGGGAAACGGGGAAGGAGAAATCCAGCTCGCCCGGGGACGATTCCAGCTCCGTGGAGTGATCCTCGATGACGGCCAGGAACTGGACGGTGAGTGGTTCCTGGACGGTCGGTACGGGGGCGGCTTTCGCATGACGCGCAAGGGGCATCTCTTTCCCTCGAGTCACTGACCGGTCCCGCGGTCGGAATTGCGCGCCAATGGTCCGCCATGCCGCACAGGCCGACGCCGGTTCTCACTCCGGTCGTCATTTCCTGTGGCTTGCTACGAGGAGCGCATTCCGCTACCTCTTCCTTATCGCATGATTCCCAACGTCCTCGCCGATCGCTACGCCTCCCCGGCCATGAGGAAGATCTGGTCCGCGGAGGGCCGCATCGTTCTTGAACGCGACTTCTGGATCGCGGTCATGAAATCCCAGCGCGAACTGGGCCTCCCCATCCCGGAGGAGGTCATTGCCGACTACGAGAAGGTCAGGGAAGAGGTCCACCTGGACTCCATCCAGGAGCGGGAGCGGATTTCACGCCATGATGTGAAGGCCCGGCTCGAGGAATTCAACGACCTCGCGGGTCACCAGGAGATCCACAAGGGCATGACTTCACGCGATCTCACTGAGAACGTGGAACAGCTGCAGATCTTCTCCGCCCTGCGGATCATCCACGACAAGACGGTGGCCTCCCTGGCCGCCCTCGCCCACCGGGCTCATGAGTGGCGCGAACTGCTCATTGCGGGAAGGACGCACAACGTGGTGGCCCAACCCACCACCTTTGGCAAGCGTCTCGCGATGTTTGGTGAAGAACTGATCGATTCCTTCGTGCGCTTCGAGCACCTCATCGAGAGCTATCCGGTGCGTGGCCTGAAGGGCGCGGTGGGAACGCAGATGGACCAGCTCTCCCTCTTCGAGGGTGACCCCGACAGGGTCAAGGAGCTGGAACGCGGAATCTCCTCCCACCTCGGCCTTCCAAGCGACTGGGTGTGCGTTGGCCAGGTCTATCCCCGTTCGCTGGACCTGCGGACGGTCTCCGCCCTCACCGAACTCACCTCCGCCCCGTCCTCGCTGTGCACCACCCTGCGCCTGATGGCAGGTCACGAACTGGCCTCGGAAGGTTTCGCCAAGGGACAGACCGGTTCCAGTGCCATGCCCCACAAGATGAATACACGTTCCTGCGAGCGGGTGAACGGCTTCCACATCATCCTCAAGGGCCATCTCACGATGGGAACGGGACTGAGCGGCATGCAATGGAACGAGGGCGACGTCTCCTGCTCGGTGGTCCGGCGGGTGATGCTGCCCGACGCCTTCTTCGCGGCGGACGGCCTCTTTGAAACCTTCCTCACCATCCTGGGCCAGATGCAGGTCTTCGCCGGGACGATCGGCAGGGAAAACGAACGCTACATGCCCTTTCTCCTGAGCACGTCCTTCCTGATGGCTGCAGTGAAGGCCGGGGCAGGCCGCGAAACCGCCCACGCGGCCATCAAGGAACACGCCCTGGCAGTGGCCCAGGAACTTCGCGAGGGTACGATCCCCCACAATGATCTCCTCGACCGCCTGGCGGCGGACGAGCGCATTCCCGTTTCCCGCGACGGCCTGCAGGAGGTCTTCGAGGCGGGACAAGGCAACACCGGTGCCGCCACCGCCCAGGTCGATGCCTTCATTCAGGCCGTCTCCAGCCTGGCCGAGCGCCATCCCGATGCGGCCGCCTACCACCCGGGCGATATTCTTTAGCAACCGGACTATTACCCGGTAAGATCCCCGCTGAAGGGAGCGCAGACCGCTCCGCAAGCGCAGCGGCGACTACTGCTTCTCGTCCTTCTTCTTCTGCAGTTCGCGGTGCTTTTTCTTGGCCTCGCGAAACACCTTGCTGCCTTCCTCACGGATCTCCTTCCCGGAGGTTGTCCCGAGAACTTCCTTCATCTCACCATCGAGAACCACCACCAGGGGGTAGGTGTTGCCCGCTGCACTGAGACCGTTCACGAGGGCCTCCGGGACACCATTCTCCTTGCCCCGCGAAGCATCGGCCACTTCCTGGTAGTCTCCCTTCACCATCAGGCAGAATAACTTGAGTGCCCTGATCGCATCGTTGGTGGCTTCGATTGAACGCGCCACCCCCTCGTCCTTGGCGTCCCAGATGCGGGGAATGAAGATGAAGGCGAATCCCTTCCCCTCCTCCTGAGCCACCTTCTCCGCTTCCTTGAGTTTCTCCCACTCCACAACATCGCGGGGCCAGCGCACCTTGGGAGCGGCGGAGGCCAGGGAACCGGCGAGAACAATCAGAAGAAGGATGGCGGACGTTTTCATAACCGTAGTACGGTAGACCAAACCCGGATATTTAAAATTCCAATCTGCAATTTCCCCGCACAACCTCAATTACCGCCCTCGGTGTGCCTGGCGAGCAGCCAGAGGAGATCCGAGAGGCGGTTGAGGAACAGGGGAATGGCATCGTTCGAAACTCCTTCTCCCAGTGCCAACACACGGCGTTCCGCCCGTCGGCACACCGTCCGGGCAAAATCGAGTCGGGCCCCGGTCCGGTTGTCTTTGGCGCCTGGGCGAGCCCAGCCTTCGAAACTGACTCCCCCGTCCTCAAGGTCCCTCACCAGGCTCTCCACCATGGCCACTTCGTCCTCCCCGATGGAGGGATGTCCGGATTCCCCGTAACATGCCGCATCCTCTGGAAGAACCGCCAGTTCTCCCATCAGTCCAACCAGGTGCCCCTGCAAGAGATCGATGGAATCTCCGAGGTCTGCCACGACATCGACCCGCGCCAATCCGAGGACGGAGTTGAGTTCGTCCAGCGAACCAATCGCCTCCACACGCGCGTCAGTCTTGGCGATGCGCTTTCCAAACATCAGATCAGTGAAACCGTCA
>Ga0310120_10001042_pt1 | contig 21014 bp, 15 predicted proteins | sample CB27_AW_983_MG_FD_203506 | JGI IMG/M metagenome (GOLD analysis project Ga0310120, IMG submission 203506) | Marine microbial communities from Western Arctic Ocean, Canada - CB27_AW_983 | ecosystem: Environmental > Aquatic > Marine > Oceanic | place: Canada: Western Arctic Ocean | collected...
CGAGATCGAGACCGGCGCCTACCGGTGGCATTTCCAGACCATCCATCACGACCTCTGGGACGCCGACCCGCCCGCGCCGCCCGTGCTGTTCGACATCGCCCGCGAGGGCGGCGCGATTCCGGCGCTGGGCGTGACGACCAAGTCCGGCTACCTGTACATCTTGAATCGGGAAACGGGCGAACCGGTCTATGGGGTCGAGGAGCGCCCGGTGGCGGCGAGCGATGTCCCCGGCGAGCTGGCGTATCCGACGCAGCCGATCCCGCTGAAGCCGCCGGCGCTGGCGCGGGTCGACTACGCGCCGGCCGATCTGGTCACCGCGGCGGACACATCAGCCGAGCACGCCGCCGCCTGCGCGGATCTGGTCGCGAGCCTGGGCGAGCTCTACAACGCCGGCCCGTTCACGCCGTGGGTGTATCGCGCCGAGGGCGCGCCGCCCAGGACGACGGTCTCGTTTCCGGGTGGGGTCGGCGGTGCCAACTGGGGCGGCGTGGCGTTCGATCCCGGCTCCGGGTATGTGTTCGTGGTGACGCAGGACCTCGGGGCGCTCGGCTGGATGGAGGCGGCGCCAGCCGATGACCCCGTGCCCTACACCAAGAACGCGCCGCGTCCGTCCAGCTTCAGCGTGCGGGTCGGTGACGCGACCCTGCCGTGCCAGAAACCACCCTGGGGCCGGCTGACGGCGGTCGACGCCGCGACCGGCGACATCGTGTGGCAGCAGACACTCGGCATCACCGACCAGCTACCAGCCGGCAAGCAGGACACGGGACGGCTGGTGCGCGCGGGCGCCATCGTGACCGGTAGCGGGCTGTTGTTCGTGGCCGGGACCGACGATGGACGCTTGCGCTCTTTCGAGGCGGCGACAGGCCGTGAGGTGTGGGTGGGTACACTGGGGCAGAGCGGCAACGCCAACCCGATCACCTATCTCGGCGGCGACGGCAGGCAGTACGTGGCGGTGGCCGCCGCCGACAGGGTGGTGGCGTTCGCGCTGCCGTGAGCGTGGTCCGCCGGGCACCGCGGCCACGTTTCGCGCGATATCGGATCGGCGGGATCGTCCCTCGAATCTTGAGGTGCGAGTGTTGGACGAAGGGGACGGCATCATCCGTCTGTTGGTGCCCTGAGATTCGCGAGAGCCCGTTATGCGACGCATCATTCCAACATGGGGCTCCGCCCCACCCCCCGGCTCGGTCGCTGGCGGGGACCCAGACGCCCCGCGCCGCGGGCGTTACGGACGGTCCGAATGAGTCCAGAATGCCTATGAGGACGCGGGTCGTCGTATTGGCGCTGCTGGCGGGCGTGACGGCCCCGCCGGCGCTGGCGCAGGGCCATCCGGAGGAGCGGCTGAACACGCGCCTGGTCGGGTCCCACGATCTGCAGGCGCGGTCCGCGTATCATCCGCTTCCGGTCGAGCAGGGTGGGCGGCGGATACTGTATGTCGGGCATCACGCCGGTGAGGCGCTCAACCCGCTGACGGGCCGCGTCGAAGTCAACGGGACGTCGATCGTCGACGTGACCGACCCGTCGCGTCCCGTGTATCTCCATCACATCCCCGCGACGGGCGACGCCCAGGGGGCGCAGATGGTGCAGGTTTGCTCCGGCGCGGACCTGCCGGGCGCCGATCCGGAAGCCACCTATCTCCTGCGGGCCAACGGGAACCAGAGCCACGAGCTGTGGGACGTCTCGGATCCGGGCGACCCCTCGTTCGTGACGACCGTCGCCTCGATGGGGCACACCCCGGACGGGGAGCAGAACACGCACAAGAACTGGTGGGAGTGTGACACCGGCGTTGCCTACCTGGTCGGGACGGTCGACGGCTGGCGCGCGCCACGGGTGGTCCAGGCGTTCGACCTGGCAGACCCGTCCGCACCGCGCCGGATCCGCGACTTCAGCCTCGACGGGGTACAGCCCGACGCGTCCGGGCCGGTGCCCGGAGGCTCGGGGGTGCATGAGGTGGTCCGCGCCGGCGAGCGGCTGTATCTCAGCTACGGTACATCGGCGAACGGGGTCTTGCAGATCGTGGATCGCGAGCGGTTTCTGCGCGGCGACCCGGGCGTTGCCGGACCGCTGGCCTCGAGCCAGAACGGCCTCCGGTTTCCCCAGATCGGCCGTCTCGACATCCCCTCTTTCTGGGGCGGGCACACCGCCTTTCCGCTCCTCGACGTCGAACTGGTCGACTATGCCCAGAACCGCGATCAACGGACGCGCGACTTCGTGGTCCTGGTGTCGGAGTCGGTGACGAACGAGTGCCAGGAGGCGCGGCACGTGGCCTTCTTCGTCGACCTCGCCGACGAGGCCCATCCGATGCCGGTCTCGACGTTTCAGGTCCCGGAGGCCGACGGCGGGTTCTGCGGTCGGGGCGGGCGATTCGGTCCGCACGGCACGCAGTGGTCGATGACCGCGCCGTTCTACAAGAAGCTCCAGGTGTTCTCGTGGTTCAACGCCGGGATGCGCGTCGTCGATGTCCGCAACCCGTTCGAGCCGATCGAGGTGGCGCACTACATTCCCGCGACCACTGCGAACACCGACGAGCGGTGCATCACGATCGACGGGGTCGAGAGCTGCAAGACGGCGATCCAGACCAACAACGTCGAGGTTGACGATCGAGGGCTGATCTATCTCGTGGACCGGGCCAACACGGGGCTGCACATCGTTGAGCTGACCGGCCCCGCCGCGACGATCCTCGACTAGTGGCCGGGTTCAGGGTGAATCAGTAGCGTGTGCCCTCACCGGGACGGCGCGAGCCGTTGCAACCGTTTTCCTGCGGGGCTATTGCGGAGTAATATGACGCCTCGCTCGTGCTGTTCACCGATTCCGCGTTTCTCCTCTGGTTCCTCCCGTCGCTGTTCGCGCTCTTCTTCATCGCCGTTGCGGTGACCCCGCGGCGCTGGCGGGAGGGAGCCCGCCGCTTCAGCCTGGCCAACACCGTGCTGCTCGGGGGCAGCCTCGTGTTCCTCGTCGCCGGCGCTGGGGATTTCATCCAGGTGATCGCCGGAGCGGTCGCCTTCAACTATACGGTGGCCCTGGCGATCGGCTGGGCGCGCCGCGCCGGGGCGTCAACCGCCCGTCCAAGCCCGCTGCCGGAGGCGTTGCTGACGCTGGCGGTGACCGGCAATGTGCTGCTGCTGGTCATATTCAAGTACGCCAGACCGCTGGCCAGCGAACTGGCCGGGCGGTCGTTCGTTGTGCCGCAGCTGCTGGCGCCCCTCGGTCTGACCTTCATCGCGTGTCACGCGATCTCCTATGTGGTCGACGTCTTCCGCGGGACCACGCGCCCCCAGGTGAGCCCCATCCGGGCATCGCTGTACCTGGTCTTCTTCCCGCTGCTCTGTGCCGGGCCGCTCGTGCGGTACAGCGAGATGGGCCCGCAACTGGCGCAGCGCCGGGTGACGATGGCCGCCTTCGCCTACGGCGTCCGACGCTGTCTGGTCGGGTTCACCAAGGTCGCGTTCCTCGCCGAGACCCTGGCCGGGCCGGTCGACGCGGTGTTCTCGATGGGGGCGGGCGAGCTCGGCATGTTGCAGGCCTGGTTCGGGGTCGTCTGCTTCGCCCTGCAGATCTACTTCGGTCTTTCCGGGTATGCCGACATGGCGATCGGGTTCGGGAGGATATTCGGGTTCCGCCTGTTCGAGAACTTCCGGTGGCCGTACGGGGCGGATACGCTCACCGAGTTCTGGCGGCGCTGGAACATCTCGCTGATTGATTGGTGCCACGGATACCTGGGGCTATCCCTCGAGGCGACGACCGAGGGCCGGGTGGCACGCGTCCGGCGCATCATCGGGCTGTTCCTGTGTGTCGGATTGTGGCACGGCCCGGGCGTGACCGTGGTGATCTGGGGGGTGCTACACGGCGTTGTGGTGGCGCTAGAGCAGGGCGGGCTCGGCGCTCGCATTTCCCGGTTGCCCGCCGCGCTGCGCCACGCCTATCTACTGGTTGTCGTGCTGTGTCTGTGGGTCGTCTTTCGTGCCGAGTCGCCAGCGGCGGCGGTCGGCATGCTGCAGGTGATGACCGGATTGACCGCAGCGGCCGCGCCGCTGCCCCTGGTCCTGACCCCGACCCACGGGATCGCGCTGGTGACCGGCGCGCTGGCGGCCGTGCCGGTCTGGCCGAGGTTCAGCCGATGGCTCGTGACCGTCGACGCCCTGACCACCTCGGCCCTCATCCTGGTCTCCACGAGCGCAATCTTCGTGTGGCGCCGCCTCGCCAACGCCTCACTTTTTCTGATCGGCCGCAGGTGAGCCGGCTGCCCCCTACGCTTCGCCTGGTTCCTGGCTCCTGACTCCAGTCTCCTTAGGCGCAGGGAGCTTGATCGGCCAGCGGCTGGGCTCGTGATGCTCCAGATACTCCCGCCGTGTCACCCAGCCGACGATCATCGACTTGGTCAACCACCAGTTCCTGGGCCGCGCGCCGAAGATGACGTGCGCGGTCGTCAGTCCCGCCAGCGAGAGCCCGACGAGACCGTGCAAGACATACACCCAGCCCCACGTGCCTTCACCCAGGATGTAGGGGTTGGGCGTGATGAACGGGGTTCCCATTCGCCACAGCATCACTAGGCCGGTCAGGCTGACCGTGCACCCGACGAAGGTCAGCACCAGGTGATAGAGGCGATTGCCGATCGGATACTTGGCCGGGTGCGGGCCCGGCACGTCGTGGCCCCGTTCGCGCAGGATTTCCGCCTTGAACTCCGGGATGTCCTTGGGGCCTACCCAGATCGACCAGAAGTCGAGCCAAAACGTGGCGTGGATGATGTGGTAGACGATTGATCCCGTCAGGACGAGACCGGCTACCCAATGGATGTCGATCCAGTTGAACTGCCAGCCCATGATCGGGAAGAACGCCGTCCCGAGCAGCGTGAAAACGGCTCCCGCCATCACCCAGTGAAAGAGCCGCGCCATGAACGAGTGCCGTTTGACTCGACCCGGTAGGTTCTGGTGCTTGGTCTCCAATGCGTCCGTGTCGGCCTTGCCACGGACTCGGTGCGCCGACAGCATGATGTAGGAGGCGTGCGCCACCAGGAACGCGACGAAGACAAACACCGAGACCCAGAGAATGTTCCAGGCGACGTGGGTGAGCACCGTGCGTCCCCAGGGGTCGGTTGCCGTCGTGACGAAGTCCACTGCGTCTCCTCCGATCGTCCGTGCCTCTCGACTGTGTCGGCCGATCGATTCTAACCCCGTCCTGAGACCGCGATCGGGAAATCGGCGTGGACCCGATCCCGCGCCGCCATTACCGCGTGTCGCCTGTCGGTGGCGCCGGGTCAAGACGGTCATCAACCGGGCCGCCCGTCGCGTCGCGCGAGGTGTCCCCGACTCGTGGCCAGGCGGTATACTGAGCCACGCGAGTGCGTCTCTGTCACCACGGCGTCGGGAGTGCTCGAGGGGACGGCGCGGACGCCAACCGGGCAGTCGATCGGATGCGATGGGAGACAGGAAACGATGCAATCAGACATCGACCGGCTGGTGACCGCGTATGAGCACGGGCAGGTGCCCCGACGTGTCTTTCTGGGCTCGCTCGGCGCTCTGGCGGCGGTGCCCGCCGCTTTCGCACAGGCCGCCCCCACGATTCCGGTGCGGGCGATTAACCATATGACGCTCAGTGTGTCCGATCCAGCGCGTTCGCTGGAGTGGTATCAGGGGCTGTTCGGCATGCCGATTGCGGCGCGTCAGGCCAGGACGGTGGTGCTCCGCGTCGGCGACGGACCTCAGTTCATGGCGCTGGGCGGTGGCCAGAGCGCCAATCCCCGCATTACCCATCTGTGTCTGGCCGTTGACGACTTCGATCCCGACAGACTCGTGCGGATCATGGGCGAGAACGGGGTCGCGCCATCCGATCCGTCCGGCCCGATGCAGGTGCGGATCCGGATACGCGGAGAGGAGTTCGGCGGCGCGCCGGAGGGCACGCCCGAGCTCTACTTCGGGGACCCGGACGGGGTGGTCGTCCAGCTGCAAGACACTGGCTACTGCGGCGGCGCGGGTCGGCTGGGCGAGCGCTGCCTCGCGGCGCCAGAGCGGGCGCCGAGTCCGGGGTTACTGGCCGTGCGTGACTACAACCATTTCACGCTCCGTGTGACGGACCAGCAGCGTTCCACCGGCTTCTATCAGCGGCTCTTCGGGTTGCCGATCGACACGTATCAGGGCGCGCTTCCGGTGCTCCGTGTCGGCGCGGGGCACCAGTTTCTGGCGCTGGGGCGCGCCGCCGATCCGCAGGGGGCGATGATCCATCACGCCTGTCTGACCGTGGACGACTTCGACCTAGACCGCATTCTCGGTCTGCTCGAGGACTACGGCGTCACCCCCCGGGGCGACGGCCCAGGCCCGGTCGGCCCGCTGCAGTCATACATAACGATGCGCATGGAGAACCGGGGCGGTGCGCCAGGCGGTACGCCCGAGCTGTACTTCACCGACCCGGACGGTATCCTGATCCAACTCCAGGACGCGAGCTACTGCGGCGGGGCCGGGTATCTCGGCGACTTGTGTGGTACCCCCGAGGATCCGACCGGGCGGAACGGGTAGACGGAGACCCGAGTAGGAGGCGGTGAAGCGCTTCGCGTGAACCCTTCGGCGTCGGCCCGCTAGACTCCTTGGGACAGAGCCTCTCGTGACCATTGCGTCACGAGCACGACGATGTCTTTTCCAGATTTGCGCGCTTTCCTGGATCGCCTCAGACGCGACGGGGACCTCGTCGAGGTCACGGCGCCGGTCGACCGGGCGCTCGAAGCGGCGGAGATCCATCGTCGTGTCGTGGCCGCGGGGGGACCGACGCTGCTGTTCTCGAATGTCACCGACGCTGACTTTCCACTGGTCACGAACCTGTTCGGGACGGCGCGCCGCGCCGAGCTGGCGTTTGGCGAGCGGCCACACCGGCTGATCCGCAGGCTGGTCGAGCTGGTCGAGACGGTGTTACCGCCGACACCGGCTTCGTTGTGGGGCGCCCGAGACCTCGCGGCCGATCTGTTCCGAGTCGGCCTTCGCCGCGCGCGTCACGGACCGGTGACCGACGTCGTGACCGACGATGTGCGGCTGGACCGGCTGCCGGCGATGACCACGTGGCCGGAGGACGGCGGACCGTTCATCACCCTGCCCCTCGTCTTCACCGAGCATCCCGATGGGCGCGGCCACAACCTCGGGATCTATCGTATGCAGATCCACGATGCGCGCACGACTGGCATGCATTGGCAGATCGGCAAGGGGGGCGGGTTTCACTATCACGCGACGGAGACCCGCGGCGCCGCCCTGCCGGTGACCGTGTTCCTGGGGGGACCACCGGCGCTGATCCTATCGGCCGTCGCGCCGCTGCCCGAGAACGTGCCGGAGCTGATGCTGGCGTCGCTCATTGCCGGTGCACGGTTGCGCGTTATCGAAGGGGTCGGACCGCACGGCCTGGCGTCGGCCGCTGAGTTCGCGCTGATCGGGTCGGTGCCGGCATGGGAACGGCGGCCCGAAGGACCGTTCGGCGACCACTACGGCTACTACTCCCTGCGCCACGACTATCCGGTGTTCCAGGTCCACCGGATGGCGCGTCGCCGCGACGCGATCTATCCTGCCACCGTTGTCGGCAAGCCGAGGCAGGAGGACTTCTTCATCGGCGACCTGCTACAGGAGCTGCTGTCGCCGCTGTTTCCGCTGGTGATGCCGGCAGTCGAGCGGTTGTGGTCTTACGGCGAAACCGGGTATCACTCGCTGTCGGCCGCGGTCGTCAAGCAGCGCTACGCGCGTGAGGCGATGGCGAGTGCGTTCCGGATCCTGGGCGAAGGGCAGCTCTCGTTGACCAAGTTCCTCCTGGTCACCGATCAACCGGTCGACCTGCGAGACTTTCCCGCCACGCTCGAGCATATCCTGGCGCGGACGAATCCCGAGACCGACCTGTATGTGTTCGCCAACCTGTCGATGGATACGCTCGACTATACGGGGCCGGCGGTGAACCGCGGCTCGAAGGGCGTCTGGCTGGGACTGGGCGACCCGGTGCGGGACCTGCCCGGTGTATTCACGGCTGCTGAACTCCCGCGGGGCGTCGACGACGTGCGGGTGTTTTGCCCGGGGTGCCTCGTGGTCGGCGGCCCGCCGTCCAGCACCGACCCGGCGGCGGCCGCCCGGGTGGCGTCGCATCCGGCCTTCGCCGGTTGGCCGCTGGTCGTCATGACGGACGAGCCGGCCCGGGCAGCGAAGAGCGCGATGAACTTTCTCTGGACCACCTTCACGCGGTTCGAGCCGGCGGCCGACATCTACGCGGCCGCGACCAGCGTGGTCCGCAACCACCTCGTCTACACGCCGCCCATCGTCATCGACGCGCGTCTGCCGCCGGCGTTTCCGGCCGAGCTCTGCTGTCGCCCGGACATCGCCACGAAGGTCTCCACCCGCTGGCGCGAGTACTTCCCCGAGCGCCGCGTCGAGATGGGTGACGCCGAGCGCGGACATCTGGATTGAGGGGGACGCGGGTGTCGCCGGACCGGCTGGACAAACATCGCGGAGGGGGTACAAGTCAGTCAAGGTGTTGCGGCGAGACAGAGACGCGCCGGTGGTGGACGCCCGGAGATAGAGGTGGCAGATGGCGAATCAATGCCGTATAAGCGTTGGTCTCATCGTCGTGGTGCTGGCGTTTTCGCCGGTGCCGGTCGCCGTCCAGGGTGTCACGGATGGGAGCGGCTGGACGCTGCCGCGAACGGCCGACGGGCAACCGGATTTTCACGGCGTCTGGGCCAACAACAACGTGACGCCGCTCGAGCGCCCGCCGCAGTGGGTGGGCAAGGCGTGGCTGACCGACGAGGAAGTGGCCACGTTGAAAGTGGCGGCGGCCCGCGTCGTCGAGAGTGGGCTCGACGCGCAGTTCGGCGACCAGCTGGTGCTCAAGGCGCTCGCGGGTCTCAAGGACGCCGATTCCTACGACACGACGGGCAACTACAACCAGTTCTGGATGGCGGACCGCGAGTTCACGCATCAGACCTCGCTGGTCATCGATCCTCCGGATGGGCACGTGCCGGCCTTGACTACGGCGGCCGAGCAGCGGGCCGAGCAGCGGACTGCTCACCGTCGCGCGCATCCTGCCGACGGGCCTGAGGATCGGAGTCTCGGCGAGCGGTGCGTTAATTTCGGCGTGCCGCGTCTGGGCGCCGGCTACAACAGCTATTTCCAGATCTTCCAGACACCGGGGCACGTGGCGGTTTACCGGGAGATGGCTCATGACGTCAAGCTGATCCCGCTCGACGGCGGCCCGCACGTGTCGGGCCGCGTCCCGCAATGGAACGGCGATTCACGTGGTCGATGGGAGGGAGATACCCTGGTGGTCGAGACCACCAACTTCTCTCCCCGGAGCAACTTCAGAGGCTCAGCGGAGCATCTGCACCTGGTGGAGCGCTACACGCGGGTCGGTCCCGACACGCTCAACTACGAAGTGACCGTCACCGACGCGACAATCTGGTCGCGGCCCTGGACGGTCCTGATTCAGCTCAAGCGCAGCGAGGACCCGATCTTCGAGTACGCCTGCCACGAGGGGAACTATGGCATGGAGGGCATCCTCTCCGGGCACCGAGCCCTGGAGCGGACCGATCTGGAGGCGCTGGCGCGGACTCGCTAGCGACTCGCCTGGCAGAAGTCAGTGTCGGAAGCCGGTCGGCGGACGGCCGCGTGGCTCGTCCGTGCCGGTGCGAACAGGAGCTACAAGCATGTCTGAACGAGGTCGCGCGACGTTCCGTGGGCTAACCGCCCTGACGGCGCTGTGTCTGTTGCTCCCGGTTCCCGCGACCGGGCAGAGTCGTGCATCGACTGCAGACTCGCCGCCCGCACCAACGACGCCGTGGGGCGATCCGGACCTGCAGGGCATCTGGAACCACGGCACCATCACACCGCTGCAGCGTCCGGCCGACCAGGCCGACCGCGTGTTCCTCACCGAAGAGGAAGTTGCCGCGCTGAACGCGGCGTCGGAGACGCGCGCGGACCGGCGCGAAGGGCTGACCCCGGACCAGGATGTGGCGCTCGCCTACAACGCCTTCTGGTGGGATCGGGGAGTTTCGATCGGACGGACCTCGCTCATCGAAGACCCATCGGACGGCCGTCTGCCGCCGCTGACGCCGGAGGCCGAGCATCGGGCGGGGTCGGCCGAGACGCGACGGATTCTGGCGGTCAGACGGGGGAGGCTCCCCGCCGACGGACCTGAGGAGATGGACCTTGGTGACCGGTGTCTTGTCTATCGGCCGGTGCCGATCACGTCGAGCGGTTACAATAACCACGTGCAGATTGCCCAGTCGCCTGGCTATGTGGCGATTCTGCAGGAGCAGATCCACGAGGTGCGATTCATCCCGCTCGACGGGCGCCCGGCGCCGCCCGCGCAGGTGACCCAGTGGCTCGGGGTGTCGCGCGGCCATTGGGACGGCGACACGCTGGTGGTCGAGACCACAAACTTCCGCGAGGACGCGGACTATCTTGGGTCGAACCTCGGGCGGCGGGTCATCGAGCGCTTCAGACGTGTGGACGAGCGCACGCTCGAGTACCGGTTCACGGTCAGTGATCCGACGGTCTGGACGCGACCGTGGACCGGCATGGTGCCGTGGCGGCGGACCGCTGGCCCGATCTTCGAATACGCCTGTCACGAGGGCAACCACGGGATGGTGGGCGTGCTCACCGGCTCGCGCGCGACGGATGCGGCGGCCGACGACGCTGTGCAGTAGGGCGCTGATGCGGGTGCGCAGCACGGTGGGTCTGGCGCCGCTCGTCGTCATCGTGACCCTGGCGACGGCCTCGCCGTCGCTCGCGTTGCAGCAGGACATCGAGCGCGGAAATCTCGCCGGCATCCGCGAGGTCAACATCGTAGTCGAGGACGTGGCGGAGGAACCCGAGGCAGCCGGTCTGATCCCCCGCACGCTCCTGCGTGCGGCCGAGCGGCAGCTGGAGGCGCGGGGGGTGCGGCAGGGGAGCTCGCAGCAAGGGGCGGGCCTCTACATCAACGTCGCTACCCACCGCGGGTCGACCGGGCTCTACGCCTACTACGCCCGGGTCTCCGTACAGCAGATGGCGACGATCGAGGGCAACCAGCTCCGCGCCTTGGTCGACACCTGGGACATGGCGAGTCTCGGTGCGGTCGGCGAGGCGAACCTGTCCGAGGTCGAGCAGGTGGTGGTCCAGCTGGTCGACCTGTTCTGCGACGATCACTTCGAGGTCAACGCCCCGCCGGGTCGCTGACGCGACCGGCGCGCGATCCTGGACCGAACCGGCCGCGAGGCCGCTCAGGGAATAACTTCGCCATCCCGTCGGTCGATATCAACAGTGACCGACGCGACGGGTCACGGACATCGTGATGCCGGTCGCGGGATGCGGGATTTGATAAGGAGGTTGATGATGAGCGCGAAGCGCAGGATGACGAAATGGATGGTGCCAGCCAAGGTGGTATTGACACTTGGGTTATTCGCCGCCGCCGATACCGTTTGGGCCCAGCCGCCGGGTGGGCCCAGACCGGACCGCGGACGTATGGGCCGCCGCCAGGGGCCGCCGTCCGGCGGTTCCATGATGCGGCTGGGCCAGCTGGACCTGAGCGAGGTCCAGCGCGAGCAGATCGGGAGCATCCGGGAGGGGAACCGCGAGGCGGCCGAGGCCGCCTCGGGTCGGGTGCGCGAGGCGCGCGAGGCGCTGCAGGCGGCGGTGACCGCCGACGTGGTGAACGAGGGAGCTATCCGCACCGTGGCCGCCGAGTTGGGCGCGGCCGAGGGGGACGCGGCGGTGCTGCGCGCCTACGTTCACGCCCAGGTGTGGCAGGTGCTGACACCGGACCAGCAGGCGGCCGCGCGGGAAGCCGAGGCGACGATGCGGGATCGCATGGCCCAGCGCCAGCGGCGCCGGCAACAGCGGTAACGGCTCTGGTCGGCGTGCCCAACGCCGCGGCGCGGTCCGATGGGGCCGCGCCGCCTTTCCTCGGAACGGGCTATCGCGGTCAACTGGCAGCGGCCGGCGACACCGTCCTTCCCGACCTCGGAAGAACTCTACGGCTACATGCGGAACGCCACGCCCACTTCCAGCGGCACGCCGGACATCGTGGGCAACCCCGACGCGGCGCTGGCGGGTGCAGCGCGGGTCATCGACGCCGACTACGACTTCCCGTTCCAGGGGCATACGGCCTTCGCGCCGGCCCATGCCACGGCCGATCCGTCGAACGGACAGATGACGATCTATTCAAACGACATGAAGTCCTACGGCCTGCGGAACGGCGTTGCCGAGTTTCTGCAGATGCCACGGGAGCAGGTGCGCGTCGTCTGGATGGAGGGACCGCAGGGCTATGGTCGCACGGCCGCCGATGACGCGGGCTTCGAGGCGGCGTTTCTGGCCAAAGAGCTCGGTCGGCCGGTTCGGGTGCAGTGGATGCGGGATGAGGAGACGGCCTGGGATACCAAGGGCCCGGCGTACGCCATGCGCTTGCGCGGAGGGCTGGATGCCCAGGGGCGCCTCGTCGCACTGGAATACCAGGCGCGAGCCGCAGACTATCATCACCTGGGTTACAACGAGCCCGATACGGTGCTGATCGCGCAGCTCGCAGGAGTGGGGCGCTCCACGCCGGCCAGTGGCCGCGCCGCTACGCCTTCGGACATGTACGTGATCCCGAATCGGCGCACGGCGACCCACGTGGTCAGCCTGCCTCTCGTGTTCGAGACCCCGCTTCGCACCGGTAATCTGCGGGATCCCAATGGTCCGCAGGTCACCTTCGCATCGGAATCGTTTATTGACGAGCTGGCGGCGGCGGCGGAAGCCGACCCGGTCGAGTTCCGCCTCGGTCTCCTTGCAGCCAGCGCTAGTGATGACGACGGGTTCAGGCGCGCGCGATCCATCGCCGTGGTGCAGACGGCGGCGGAGGCGTTTGGCTGGGATGCCCGGCCGTCACCCAGACCGCTCGGCGCCGCTACCATCCTGACCGGGCGCGGTATCGCCTATGCCTTCCGCGGCCAAACCGTCGTGGCCCAGATCGCCGAGGTCGAAGTCAATCGCGAAACCGGTCATGTGTGGGTGAAGCGGCTCGTGTGCGCGCACGAATGCGGACTGGTTATCAACCCCGAGGGGCTGCGCCGCACTGTCGAAGGCGCCATGCTCCACTCGTTGAGCCGGGCGCTCCACGAGGAAGTCACGTTTGACACCGAGAAGGTCACCAGCCGGGATTGGAATTCGCATCCCACCCTCACACATGCGGACACGCCGGCCACGATCGACGTTGTGTTTGTGAACGGAGATCCCGATCCGAACCGGCCCGACCTGCCCCACTACGGCGCCGGTGAGGCGGCCTGCAAGCCGATGATCGCCGCCGTCGCCAACGCCATGTACGATGCGACCGGTGTGCGTGTCCGTCGAGTGCCGTTCAGAGACGCGCGCGTGCTGGCGGCGCTGACCGCCGCAGGCGTGTGACTCCGGATCTCCGAGGTCTCATTTCCTCTGGGGTCCGTCACGTTCGCGAACCAGTCCCCAGGCGGGGCCTCCCGTCTGGCGGCGATACGCTGTGGGGGCGGGCGCTGAGTGCACCGCGTGAACGCGTCGGACCACCTGATGTTACTCACGCTCGACAACCCGTCAACGTAAGGCGCCGCGCCAGAACGGCGCATCATGCCAGTGGCCGGTGCGTCCGCGCCGTCAGTCATGGCGCCTTCGGCCGGACGATGCCACGCGGCTCCATCTCCCAGACGACCACACGGACCGCCGCTGCCTGTCGGCGAGGCAGGGGCGCCTCTTTTCGACCTGCGCCCCAGGACCTATAGACTGCTCTGGATGCCTCGCGATGTGACCGTCGGATTGCACGCCGCGATCGTCGCGGTGACCGGGGAGGAGCCCAGGGTCCTGACCGTGCCGGAGGGCGCGGCCGAATGGCGGACCGCTGCGCTGCCATTCGGACCGCTCGACCCGGATCGCCATCGCACCCTTGAGCTGGGTCTGCGTGGCTGGGTGCGTGAGCAGACCGGCATGGACCTCGCGTACGTCGAACAGCTCTACACGTTCGGCGACCGGGACCGCGCGGTCGCGGCCGACGGTCTGACGCTGGTGCTGGCGGTCGCCTACCTGGCGCTCGTCCGCGAGCGTCAGGTAGGCGAGGGGCATACGGCGGCCTGGCGTGGCATCTATGGCTTCCTGCCGTGGGAGGATCGTCGAGCCGGCGAGCCAGAGATTCTCCGCGACCGGATCCGCCCGGCGCTGGTCCAGTGGGTGAGTGCGGCCCCCGGGGACAGGGTGCGGCGCGCGCGGCGTGGGCGTGTGGACATCACCTTCGGGACCGGCGCGGCGGCATGGGACGCTGAACGGGTGCTGGATCGATACGAGCTGCTCTATGAGGCCGGGCTGGTCGCGGAGTCCGTGCGCGACCGGGAGCCCGGGACTCCAGGCCCCCGCGCGGGGAGTGCTGGGACCCGCTTCGGGGCGACGCTCGCGCTGGATCACCGTCGGATTCTCGCCACGGCGCTCGGGCGGCTGCGCGGCAAGCTCAAGTACCGGCCGCTGGTCTTCGAGTTGCTCCCGCCGACCTTCACGCTCTTCCAGCTCCAGCGGACGGTCGAGGCGCTGGTGGGAGGTCGTCTGCATAAGCAGAACTTTCGTCGGCTGGTCGTGCGGGGCGGTCTGGTCGAGGGCACGGGACAGCTCGAGTCTGACACCGGCGGGCGGCCGGCCGAGCTGTTCCGGTTTCGCCGTGAGGTGTTACACGAGCGTCCCGCGCCCGGTGTCGGTCTTCCCGGTCTGCCGGCGGGTCACTAGCGAAGCCCCGCCTCAATCGACCCAGGTGACGTCAGCTCAGAGCCCATCACGCCCTGGGGGGACAGGCTCGTTTGACATCTAGCTTATACTCAGAGATAGTCTATGAGTGCCCATTCACTTGGGTAGCGGAGATTGCTGGCGCCTAGTTAATCCTCATATTGAGCATAAATGAAAGTCACGTCATGACGACCTTGGAAACCGGCGGTGTCTTTCCCGCGTACACGCCTGCCGTCGCCGCCGCGACCGCGGACCTGTACGAACGGGTTCGTTCAGTGGTGCCGCCGCTGGAGTGGCCGGTCCACGCCCCGTATATCGACGCGATTCAGCGGCTGAAGCAGACTCGCGGGGCGGTGGTGCTGGCGCACAATTACCAGACCCCTGAGATCTATTACGGCGTGGCGGATCTGGCTGGCGACTCGCTCGCGCTCGCCCGGCAAGCAGCCGAGATCGATGCCGATTTGATCGTCATGTGTGGCGTGCATTTCATGGCGGAGACCGCGAAGATTCTCAGTCCAGAGAAGACCGTCTTGATTCCGGATCTGGAGGCCGGGTGCTCCCTGGCCTCGTCGATCACGGCTGCCGACGTGCGGCTGCTGCGCGAGCGGTATCCGGGGGCACCGGTCGTGACCTATGTCAACACCTCGGCCGACGTCAAAGCCGAATCGGATATCTGCTGCACGTCATCCAACGCAGTCGAGGTCGTGGAGTCACTCGGCGCCGAACGGGTCATCTTCTTGCCGGATGAATTCCTGGGCCGGTACGTCGCCGGGCGCACGGCGGTCGAGATCATTCTGTGGCAGGGACACTGCGAGGTGCACGAGCGGTTCCGCGCGGACGATCTGCGCGACTATCGCACGAGCTATCCTGGCATCCAGATCTTCGCGCATCCCGAGTGTCCGCCGGACGTGCTGGCGGAGGCCGATTACGTGGGCTCGACGTCGGGGATGATCCGGCACGTCGACACGATGCGGCCTGAGCGCGTCGTGATGGTCACCGAGTGCTCGATGAGCGACAACGTCGCCGTGGCGCATCCCGAGGTCGAGTTTATCCGGCCGTGTGCGCTGTGTCCGCACATGAAGCAGATCACCTTGCCGAAGATTCTCTCGTCGCTCGAGGCGCTGCAATACGAAGTTACAGTCGAAGCGGACGTGGCCGCTCGGGCGCGTCTTGCAGTCGAGCGGATGCTCGCGGTCGGGCGTGGGACCGGCGGATGAGCGGCGACACCGTTCGGAATAGGATCCGGGCCGTCGAGACCCACGACGTGCTGGTGATCGGCAGCGGCGTCGGGGGGCTGACGGTCGCCGTCGAGACACCGGGGCTCCGGGTCGGCCTGCTGACCAAGACCGAACTTGGCCGGGGCGGTTCGAGCCCGATGGCGCAGGGCGGCGTCGCGGCGGCGATCGGTCCAAACGACTCGCCTGCGGCACATGCCGAGGACACGCTGACGGCGGGCGACGGCCTGGCGGCGCCCGAGCGCGTCCGCATTCTCACCGAGGAAGGACCGGCCCGGATCGCGGCGCTCCTTGCGCTGGGTGCCCGCTTTGATAGAGACGCGACAGGACACCTGGCACTGGGGCGTGAGGCGGCGCACGGGTGCGCCCGGATCCTGCACGCCAACGGCGACGCGACCGGCGCCGAGATTGTGCGCGCGTTACGGCAGGCGGTCGAGTCGGCGCCAATGGTCGACGTCTTCGAACGCACGTTTGCTTGCGACCTGGTCCAGGAACAGGGACGTGTCGTCGGGGCGCTGGCGCGTCATGCCGGCGGCACGATCGTGCTGCATCTGGCGCGGGCCGTGGTGCTGGCGACGGGAGGCATCGGCCAGGCGTACCGGCACACGACCAATCCGCCCGAGAACACGGGCGACGGTTTGGCGATGGCCGCCCGGGCCGGGGCCCATCTCGCCGATCTGGAGTTCGTACAGTTTCACCCGACTGCGCTCGACGTCGGCGCCGACCCGATGCCGTTGCTGACCGAGGCGTTACGCGGCGCCGGCGCGGCGCTGGTCGACGACCGTGGCAGTCACTTCATGGGGAGCTTCCACCCCGCGGGCGAGCTGGCCCCCCGCGATGTCGTGGCTCGCGCTCTCTGGGAGGTACAGCGGCGGGGGCGGCGAACGTTGCTCGACGTGCGGGCCGCGGCCGAGTCTCGGATCGAGTCCGCCTTTCCAACCGCCCTGCGGCACTGTTTGGCCCACGGCTTCGACCCCCGTTGCGAGCCAGTTCCCGTGTCGCCAGCCGCCCACTATCACATGGGTGGCGTAGCGGCGGACACGTACGGTCGCACGAGTTTGGCCGGGCTCTGGGCGTGCGGTGAGGTCAGCTGCGTCGGGGTACACGGCGCGAACCGTCTGGCCAGCAACTCCTTGCTCGACGCCATGGTGTTCGGCGCGCGGGTAGGTCGCGACCTGAGGCGTGAGGTGCGGGGACTGCCGCCGTCCAAGGCGCTGATCGGCCGGGTCGCGGCCCCGCCCGGTGATGAGTCGGTCGGTGAGCCCGCACGCAGCGAGTTCCGGCGGGACATCCGTGACCTGATGTGGAACGACGTTGGTCTCGTCCGCACCGCCGACAGCCTCCAGCGGGCGCTGGAGGGCTGCGCACGGATCGCCCGGCGGCTCGGGCCCGGTGCTTCGGAGACGCACAACCTGCTCGCCGTCGCCGGATTGGTCGCGCAGGCGGCGCTCGACCGGCAAGAGAGCCGGGGTGCCCATTTTCGCCACGACTGTCCGCCGGTTCCTGGGTCGCGGCACGAGACGTCGGTCGGTCGCGGATGACGACACCCGAGTCCGGCCTGCCCGCGGGTGCGCCGCTCGCGCCAGTCCACTACGAAGACCTTGTACGGCGGGAACTGGCGGTGGACTTGGGTTCGGCTGGGGACATCACGACCGGCGCCATCGTCCAACGCCACGTCTCTGCCACAGCCATGATCGTCGCCCGCCGGGACGGGCGGGTCTGCGGGCTCGCGTGCGCCCTGTTTGCGTTCGACGTGTTCGGCGGCGTGCGGTACCGGATCGAGCGGGACGACGGCACCGACGTCACGGCCGGCACCATCCTTGCGGTGCTTGATGGCCCCGCCATGGCGCTCCTGGCTGCCGAGCGGACGGCGCTCAACCTGCTTGGCCATCTGTCCGGCGTTGCGACCGCCACCCGGGACCTCGTTACCGCGGTTGGTGGTGTGGGTCACGCGCGCATCACGTGCACCCGGAAGACGACACCAGGATTGCGGGCGCTCGAGAAGTACGCAGTCCGCATTGGCGGTGGCTCGAACCACCGTTCCGGGCTCCACGACGCGATGCTCATCAAGGACAACCATCTAGTGATCGCGGGCAGCGTGCCGGCGGCCGTCGCCGCGGCCCGCGCGGCCCAGGGGCACCTGATCAGGTTGGAGGTTGAGGTCGACACCCTTGAACAGCTCGAAGAGGCGCTCGAAGCGCGCGCCGACGCCGTCTTGCTGGACAATATGTCGCTCCCCGACCTCGAGCGGGCGGTGGCTCTGGCCCGTGGCCGGGCGACCACCGAGGTATCCGGCGGGATCACGCCGGATACCATCCGGGATGTCGCGTCGACCGGTGTGGATGTGATCTCGGTCGGGTGGATCACGCACAGCGCCCCGGCGCTCGATGTCGGGCTGGACTTCGAGACTAGCGCCTGAGACCTACTAACGTGGGGCTCCGCCCCACACTCCGGCTTGGTCGCTCGCGGGAGCCCGATGCCCTGTGCCGCTCCCTCGCGGGCGCGCTGGGTGCCGGTAGCGCCAGGGCAGCTCGCCAGTGCGGGCGTCCACCGCCAGCACCTGGTTCTCCGGCGTCGTGATGAACATCGTGCCTTCGTTGACGATCGCCGTTACCTCGTGGCCTTCTGCGACGCCGGTCGAGGGGGCTGTAACCCCAACCGTCGTAGGTGCGCCGGTACATCAGCCTGTCGCCGGTTACCGGTCGATCGCCGACGGCAACAGCGCGAGGCTCAGTGCGCCTCCACACAGGAGAATGATGACTCGCTTCGTGACGGGTCCAGCCAAGGTGAGCACTTTTCCTCTCGTCGACGCGGTGCGTATGCGATCCGGGCGGTTTCTGCTCCAATTTTTAGGGTCGTTTACCGATCGTGGCGTCAGCCGGCAGTATGACCGGAGGTCCGCACTAGCACCGCATCGTCCGAGACCTGTCGCAGGACGCGGAGGCTAGCTCCTAGCGCCTGCATCGCGCGCATGCCGCCTGGGGTCGTCACGACGATCGACCCGGCGTGGTCCCGCATGCTCCACTCGGGCACCGGCCGGCGCAGGTAGTACTCCAGACCGTAGTGCCAGGCACGGTGCAGCCCGTACGCGTGAATTGGCCCGCCGTTGGCTAACTCCGCGACGTCCTGCGCCGCCGAGCGTGGGCTGATGAATTGGTCCAGACGCGGCAACACCGTTGTATTCAGCTGCCACAGTGCGATCGCGATGCCCAGCGCGGAGATGGCCACGGCGGTATGGAGCCGCCCACGATGACCGGCGTAGCCGGCGGCGATGGCGGCCAGGCCGAGCGCGACGGCCAACGGTCGGACTGCGCCATCTTCTACGCCGGCGCTTTCGACGCCGGGCGCGACGATGAACGTGACCGCCATCGCACCGAGCACCGCGGCTGTCCAGAGGCCGAGAGTTCGGGCTCGCGACGGGCTGTGTTCGATGGTCGCGGCCAACGCGTGCGCTAGCAGTAGCGCGGCAGGCGGGACGGCCGGGAGTACATAACCGGGAAGTTTTGACTGCGACAGGCTGAAGAAGACCACAGGGCACAGCACCCAGCTGGCCACGAAGATCGACGGCGACCCAGCCCACGGGCGGCGAATGAGGGTGGTCGCCGCCTTGCTGCCTGCGGCAACGAGCGCCGCGGTCCAGGGGGCGAGGCCCAGCAGCAGCACCGGTCCGAAATACCAGAACGGCTGTTCGTGCTGGAAGACCGGTGTGAGGAATCGTTCGACGTTATGGGAAATGAAGAAGACTTGGACGAACTCCGGGTTGCGCACGGCACAGAGCACGTACCACGGGAGCGCGATGACGGCGAAGCTGGCGAGCGACCACGGACCGGCCAGCCGCCACACGTGCGCACCCCGTTTCGTCAGCAGCGCGCCGATCAGCGTGGCGGCGCCAGCGAGCACGACCCCAACCGGGCCCTTGGCGAGTACCGCCAGCGCAAGTGCTCCGCCGAAGGCCGCCTGATACGGCGACACCCCACGGCGTGGGTGCAGCAGGACCAGCGGCGTGGCGGCGGCCAGCGCCAGTGCCAGCGTCGACGAGAACAGCATGTCGGGTGTGGCGGCACGGGCGAACGCGAGCGCGGCGATGCTCGACGGGAAGACCAGGGCGAACAGGGCCGCGGTGGTTGGGCCGTAGACCCGCCAGCCGACCCAGCCGAGGGCGAGCATGGTCGTTAGGGCGCCGAGCACCGACGGCAGCCGCGCCGCCAATTCGCCGTCGCCGAACAGGCGGTAACCGGCAGCGGCGACCCAGTAGTAGAGGATCGGTTTCTCCAGCCAGGGCTCTCCATGGAGGCGGGGCGTGACCCAGTCGCCACCGGTCGCCATGTCGCGGGCGATGCTGGCGTATCGAGGCTCGTCAGGCCCGACCAGGCCGAACGCCGTCAGACCGTTAAAGAAGCAGACGTAGACCACCACCAGGATCAGGAGGCCGCCGGCCGCCCTGTCCCCCTGGCGCCACGGTGTTTTCTGCGTCTGAGCCACCGGTCGATTGTCCCGTGCGCCCATTCCCAGGTTCCCGCGTTCGTAATCCGCCTTAGGGGCCCGTATCATAAACACGACCGCATTCGGCCGCCGATGTGATCGCTCCTCATGACGAACGGGCCGTCGGCCCGCAGCGGTGCTGACCGAGACTCGCCACTGGTGGGCAGATTGTACGCCCGATACCGAGAGTTCGCGCGCATGGGCCGCGAGTCGAGGTTGAATCCGGGTCACGACGGACCTGGAATCGAGCTGGAATCAGTTGGGATGTCACGAGTGGGGTCCCCTTGCGCTGAACGGTGGCCTCAAGAAACCGCCGGCGTTTCCCTCGCGGCGAGGGTCGAAGTGCACGAAAATTTAGGGAATTGATCGAAGACAAACTAGCCCGCACATGATATCTTCCGATATCCGGTACAGTGAGCTGACCGGCGGAATTCAGCCTTTGAGGACTTCGGAAGAACGAGGGAGGTGATCGTCCCATGAGCCAGGAGATCATTGGGTTAACGGAGGGGACGGCCCAGCAGGGTGTGTCCAGACGGAGCTTCATCAAGGGCGCCATCGCCGCGAGCGCGGCGGTGTCCTCGTCCAACTATCTGTTTCGCGC
>Ga0310120_10001044_pt1 | contig 20983 bp, 17 predicted proteins | sample CB27_AW_983_MG_FD_203506 | JGI IMG/M metagenome (GOLD analysis project Ga0310120, IMG submission 203506) | Marine microbial communities from Western Arctic Ocean, Canada - CB27_AW_983 | ecosystem: Environmental > Aquatic > Marine > Oceanic | place: Canada: Western Arctic Ocean | collected...
CCCAGGGCCAACTGCAAGCTGCGCTCTGCTCGTCTCTTGTTTGTGGCCGTAGGCGGGTCGGCGATCATCATCTCAGCTGCATGCGAACACGTTCAAAGGCCGGTCAGAAACACTCGCCCCCATTGTACAACAGCTGGTCACAACCGGTAGGGGTCGCGCCGCGGCTCGTCGATTGTGTGAGCGTGAGCCTGGTGATCCGGCTTGTTTTGCCCGTTTTGCGACCGGTGATTCTATGACGAGGGTACCGCTTCGCTATAATTGCGAATGCGGGACACAACACCAATTTGGAGGAAACGATGGGCAATTGGATCGAAGAGGGGTGCCGGGCACCGGCCTTTACATTGGCAGCCGACGACGGATCGAAGGTTCGACTCTCGGAACTGAAGGGTAGCCCTGTTGTGCTGTACTTTTACCCGAAGGACGACACGCCGGGATGCACGCGTGAGGCATGTGCCTTTCGCGATCAGCAATCGGCGCTCAAGCGGTTGGGCGCCGTTGTGCTGGGCATAAGTCCTGATGGCGAGGCCAGCCACGAAAAGTTTCGCGACAAGTACAAGTTGAACTTCCCGCTGCTGGCCGATGTGGGTCATCGCGTCGCCGACAAATATGGTGCCTGGCGCGAAAAGAACATGTACGGCAAGAAATCGATGGGCATCCAACGAAGTACGTTCTTGATTGATGTAAGCGGACGTGTGGTGAAACGTTGGCGACGAGTCAAGGTCGATGGCCACGACGGGCAGGTTCTGGCGGCGCTGAAAGAAATAAAGCAGGCATGATTGCCGTTCGAGAATAATAAAAGCCCGCGAAAAAAAATAAGTTGCTCCGGATTTTGGAATACAGAACTTATGGCCGAGCCCTCCGATCCTCCCTTTGATCCTTACGTCAAGTGGTTGGCGATTCGCGACCCGGAGCGGCCGCCGAATCACTATCGCCTGCTCGGACTCGATCTGCTGGAAGATGATCCCTATGTGATCGCCTGCGCCGCCGACCGGCAGATTAAGCACGTGCGGCAGTTTCTCACCGGCCGTCATCCGCGGCTCTGTCGGCAGCTACTCAAACTGCTATCTCGGGCCCGTGACTGCTTGCGTGATGAAGAAAAAAAACGGCAATACGATGCGGCCCTGCGTCACCACCAACAGTCCCAGTCAGCCCAAGATTCGGACGGAGCTTCGGTCCAAGATTCAGACGCGGAGGCATCGCCCGGCACGATCGTCGAAGCGTTGGCGCCACTGCCGGTCATCACGGACTCCGGCGATCGGCGGCAACGACCGTCACCGATAAAACCGCTGCTGGCCGCCGGCCTGGCCGTGTCGTTGATCGCCGGTGCCGTTTGGCTGGTGACGCGCGACGATGTGGCCAGACAGCAGGTCAGCCGCTTAAAAGCCGATTCCCGCGTCGGGACACCCCAGAGCAACAATCCGCGATCCGATCTGCCAGCCGATAGCCAACCGGCAGAGATGGAGATACCGCCTCCAGACGATAATCCAGACAACGGAGTAACCGAGGGCACCGACGAGCCCGATGGCAACGACACGTCACGACCCGACGAAGAGGTGCCCGTTAGCCAACCTGTCGTCGAGGGCGCTTCGAGCGAACCGGCGGAGACGAACGTGCCGGCTCACAACGTGACCGCCGTCTCAGTGGAAACGATCGCCTGGTACCTGGATGAGCTGCCCGAGCCGCCACAGGTCTCGCCCGCCGCTTCCGGCGCGATCGCGGGCCTTCGGCGGGCGATGGCCCGTCGCGACGTGGCTGCCGCTCAGGCTCATCTTGACAACGCGCGGATGCTGGCCACAACCGCCGCGGACCAGCACGAAGTCGAGCGATTGGTCGAGATTCATACGTACTGGGCCACCTTCTGGCGGCTGTTCGACCAAGCTCGACAGCAACTGCAGCCTGGCCAGCGGCTGTTGGTCGGCCAGCAGTCGGTCGTGGTTACCGACGTAGGCCCGGAGCAGCTCTCCGTGCGAACCGAAACGGGAACCGCCACGTGGAGCACAACCGTCGCGGCGGTCGATCCGCAGCTGGCCGCCGCGCTGGTCACGGCGAGCGGTGAAGGGGCCGCCGGAACAAAGGAATCGATCGATGGGGTCATCGCCGGGCCGGTCACCAGCGCATGTGTTGCGGCGATGCTGGCCATGGATCGTCGCGCCGAGCGGTCGGCAGGGCTGCTATCGTGCATTGCGGCGTTGGGACAAGGACTGCCGGTCGACGCCCTCTTGGTCGAATTTCGCGATATGCAGCTGCCCGACGCGCTGCCGGGAACGTCGGCCGAAACCCCCACAGCCAAAACCCTCGCAAACGGGGCCCAGCAAACGAAGCCCGTCGAGAGGATTCCCCTCCAGCAGTATCCGACGCAGGGCACCGAGAAGGATGGGTTAGCGGAGCGTTCTCGGCCGAGCGTACCGGACGAAGCAGCGCAAAAAGAGGCCCTCAGCCAGGTGCGGTCCGTCTACGCCGCCCGATACAAAGCAGCCACGACCGACACCCGACGCGTAGAGCTAGCACGGTTCCTGATCAGCGTGAGTGCAAAGACGAATGACGATCCCGCCGCGCGGTACGTGTTGCTCCACGAGTCGACACAACATGCCACGAACGCGGGCGACTGGGCGTTGGTCGTACAGGTAATCGATATCACAGCCCGTTGGTTTGACATCGATGCATTGGTCGTCAAGGCAGACCTTTTTCACAAGAACTGCCCATCTGTACCGGCCAGCCAATTACACACGATTCGCTCTTACGCGGATCACCTCTTCACGGTGGCGATCGCACAAGACCGTTTTGATGTGGCCAGACGACTCTCACAAACGAGCCTCACGGCTAGCCGCCGCGATCGCGATCGGTCAGGCACACGAGCGGCAGAGAAGCGGATCAAGGCTGAGCTACCGGAATTCAAGGCACGCCACGAGGCGTCGCAGGCCGCCGCACAGACATTAGCCACGACGGCCGACGATAGGGCGGCACATGCCCAGCTTGGCAAATACCTGTGCTACAACCGGGGTGACTGGTCACAGGGTCTGCCCCACCTGGCTCGTGGCGACGATGCGTTGCTCGCGGAGGCCGCACAGCACGATCAGGATATCGATCGGTCGGCCGATCCGAACGATCAAAAGCGAACGGCCGACGCCTGGTTTGCGGTGGCCGAGGACCGGTCTCGTACGGAACAGAAAGCGCTGCTGGCTCGGGCCTCGTTTTGGTACCGCGCCGCTCTGCCGCGACTGGCCGGACTTTCTCGAGACGACGCTCAGTACAAATTGACGCAGATTAAAACAATGCTCAGTCCGGGCCACGCCTCGAATACGAGACACTCGACGGGCGAGCTCGATTTGCTCAGCCAGGTCGACCTTTCCAGACATGTGATCGCAGGGCCATGGCGCAGACAAGGAAGTACGCTAGTCGCTCTCAAAACTCGACTGGGAGCTATGCCGCGTGTGGTATTACCCTTTGCACCGCAAGGCAGTTATCAACTCGATGTCACGTTCACCAGCCCCTTTGACAAGCATAGTACGATTGCGATTTGGCTGCCGGTTGGTTCGACCGGTGCGCTGCTGTCGATCCATGGCAACTACAGCGGTATTTTTCGCATTGATAATCAGCCGATGCACCGGAATCCGGCAACGATCCGATACGCAAACAAGCTGAGCCCCGCGCCGCACGACTTGAGCATCCGTGTGCTGATAAAAGACGATCGGGTACGCATTCTGACGTTGCTCGATGGCAATCCCTTCGTGCGTTGGCAGGGGCCGATCGACTCGTTGACCGATCCTGCCCCCTGGCAGTTTCCTAACAAACGGGCGTTCGCCCTGGGATCCGACGTCGCCGGTGTTACGTATCACTGCTGTACCTATCGCCCTGCCGACTGAGGCGGGCTGCGCCCTGGGCTTTGCGCTTAGTGGTTCACACTTTGCGGTGTATTCGAGTCCTGGCGAGTGGCGGAAATAATGTTATACTTCCAGGTCTTCGGAGCCAATGTTGCGGGCCATCATCGGACGCAACGTGCCGGCGAACCCAGGACCCTTCTCTAACAAACTGAGGCATCTCGTGTCAACCAATTTTGATATAAGTCTGCACGGAATCAGTGTCAAGAACGTTTCGCGCAACACGTCGCCCGCCAAGCTCTATGAAGACGGCGTGGCCCACGATGGCGGCGTGATCACCGCCAGCGGCGCCATTGCGACCAACTCGGATGTCAAAAAGGGCCGTAGCCCAAAAGACAAGCGAGTCGTCAGGCAAGCGCCGAGCGAGGTGGATGTCTGGTGGGGCAACATCAACATTCCCCTGAGTCTCGATTCGTTCGAGGTCAACCGCCAAACGGCGATCGACTATCTCAACTCCTGTTCGCAGTTGTACGTCGTCGATGGGTTCGTCGGCTGGGACCCGGAGAACCGGATTAAGGTGCGTGTCATCTGCTCGCGACCGTACCACGCACTCTTTATGCACAACATGTTGATCCGGCCGACCGCCGACGAGTTGGCCAGCTTCGGCGAGCCCGATTATGTCATTTACAATGGCGGCTCCGCGAAAGCCGATCCGAACGCCGAAGGGATGACCAGCGAGACCAGTGTCGCACTCAATTTCGAAGCGGGTGAGTTCGTCATCCTCGGCACGCAGTATGCCGGCGAAATGAAAAAGGGCGCGTTCACGATCATGAACTACTTGATGCCTAAGCAGGGTATCGTTTCCATGCACTGTTCGGCCAACGAAGGCGATGGAAGCGATGTCTCGCTGTTCTTTGGTCTCTCGGGCACGGGCAAGACCACGCTGTCGGCCGATCCGCGGCGCAGCCTGATCGGTGATGACGAGCATTATTGGAGCGACGACGGCGTCTCGAATATGGAAGGCGGTTGTTACGCCAAGTGCATCGACCTGAGCGCGGAGAAAGAGCCGGAAATTTTCGCCGCCGTGCGGTTTGGCACGGTGCTCGAAAACACGGTTCAAGATCCGGTGACCCGCGAAGTCGATTATAGCGATTCGTCGCTGACCGAAAACACGCGGGCGTCCTACCCGATCGAATTCATCCCGAACGCCAAGATCCCATGCGTGGGCGGACATCCGAGAAATATTGTGTTCCTCACCTGCGATGCGTTTGGCGTCCTGCCGCCGGTCAGTGTGCTTACGCCCGAGCAGACGATGTATCACTTTATCAGCGGCTATACGGCGAAAGTCGCCGGCACCGAGGTTGGCGTGACCGAGCCGGAAGCGACCTTCTCGGCCTGTTTTGGTGGACCGTTCCTGGTTTGGCATCCGACGAAGTATGCCGAGCTGCTGGCCGAAAAGATTCGCCATCATGGCAGCCGCGTCTGGCTGGTCAACACGGGTTGGTCGGGCGGGGCGTACGGCACGGGCGCACGGATGAAGCTCGCTTACACGCGGGCGATCATCGACGCCATTCACGATGGCAGTCTGGCCAGCACGGCAACCGAGATCGATCCGATCTTCGGACTCGCTGTGCCGACCAGTTGCCCGAATGTGCCCGATGAAATCCTGGTCCCTAAAAACACGTGGGCCGACCAGCAAGCATTTCAGGCCACCGCCGCGAAACTTGCCACGCTGTTCCAGAATAACTTTGCCAAGTATGCCGACGGAGCCAGCGATGCCGTGATAGCCGCCGGCCCGACCGTACCGGAAGGCGCCGAAGCGTAGAAAGCACCCCGGCTGCTGTCCGACACGACTTTTCAACACCCCTATCTGTCCGAAGCAGCCGGGGTGCTGGTGTCCGCCAATAGCTCGTGCAACCGGAAGTGGAACTTGCCGAGTTGGCCACCGTAGTTGCCTGCTCCGATCGCGATGATTCCCTCGCCGGCGGCTGCTTGCATCGCGGCGACCATCGCTCGGCCGATGGTCGCTTCATCGACGCCGTCGATGACGATCTCGTACGCTGCGTTGACGCGGTCGTAAAGTTTCGTTTCGACACGCCCCCGCAATGTCGGGCAATAGGCGTCGGCGGTCGAGGCCTTGATCGCCTTATATCGCGAGCCGACCTTGCTGCCGCTTCGTGCGACGCCGCCAGGAAAGGGCGCGATCACGCCGGCCACCGCAGCGACCGCCTCGCTGCCACGTCGCGCCGCGGCCAGACCGGCTTCGATCGATTCGGCCTGGATGATAATGTTGCCACCGGCCACGCCCTTGCCCACGCCGAGCGACTCTTCGACCAGGAACTCTCCATCCATGACCGGAATCCGCCAGTAGCGCGTCGCAGCTAGCTTCTTGCTCTTCTGATAACCGTCGCCAAAGAAGCGAATGTGCTTGCCAAGGGGGATCTGCGTTTCGGCGTCGGGCAGCCCATTGAACACGGCCGTGCTGGGGCAAGTCATGAGACATTGGCCGGTCCGGTTCGGCACGGCTTCGGCCAAGGCTTCGCTAGAGAACCCGAACACCAAGATGGCGACACCCGGCCGCCCGTCGGGCGTTTCGCTCGGCTGGAGATGTCGTTCGACGCCCGTTTCCGCATCGCAGGCGATCACCGACGCACTATAGCCGGTGAACTCTCGCACGGCCGCATCGAGCCAATGCTCGTTGTGGGCGGTCACCACTAGCCGGACATAGCGCATGCCAAACGCTTCGGCAAAGGTATCGTCAATCGCCGTGTCACCGATCTTCAAGACGCGGATATCCTTCGGAGGAGAGCCCAAAACAAGCCAAAACACGAGCACTCCATCATCCGGATGGCTTGCTGCGATACAAGGGGCACGCGCGGCACTGTTGGAATGCCTGGCGGGCGGTCAAGCATTCATTTCCTGGGGCAGCCCGTAAAACCAAGTCAGACCACTTGACTTGTTTGCATTTTGCATACATACTTGAAGGTGCCGAGAGGCAGGTCGGGAGTGGTGCTCCCGGGAGGATGTGACAATGGAGTCTCAGTTCTTGCCCGGAGTGCGCGCCATGCACATTATTGCTCGACCAAAGTTTAAGGGTTTTGTCAAACAACATCCTCGTGCTTCCACGTGGTTGGAGAATTGGTGGAGAGTCGCCAACACCTCCCGTTGGGAAAGCCTGGGTGATGTTCGCCGACTCTTTGCATCAGCTGACCAGGTTGGTGGATGCTTGGTGTTCAATGCACTCGGCAACAACTTTCGGTTGATCGTTGGTGTCAAATACGCCGATGACGTTCAACACGGAACGCTCTGGATCAAGCACTTTTTTTGACACATGCCGAATATAACAAGCAAGCCTGGAAGCGAGACTGCTGACATGGCCACGATCACCAAGTATCAATCGTTGCTACTCGACTTCACGCCGCGCCCGATCCGCAACGAGCGCGAGTATCGGCGTGCCATGCGACGGATTGAGGCCCTGATGAAGCGTGACAAATTGTCGCGGTCCGAGGGCGAGCTGCTTGAGTTGCTGGTCACGCTGGTCGAGCAGTACGAAGCGCAGGAACATCCCACGCCGAAGAGTGACCCTCGCGAAATGCTGGCGTTTCTTATCGAGTCTCGTGAGATCAGTCGTGCCGAACTGGCTCGGCAAACCGCAATTCCAAGGGCAACGATCAGCAACGTGCTCAACGGCAACCGGTCACTAAGCCTAGCCAACATCCGCAAGCTGGCTCGATTCTTCCACGTCTCGGTCGAGTTGCTGATGCCTCAATAGTCGTGGCCTCGTCCCCAGGCTCTTCTTGCGAATCGGGAGGGGCGATATTCTTTCAGAAAACATGTGTTGCTTAGGCTGAGTGGAGAAAAAACCGCCGCCGCCTCTACTACCGCCGAAGCCGAAACCTCCAAAGCCACCACCACCGCCACCGCCTCCTCCGCCGCCGCTGAAACCACTGTTTCCGCCACAAAAGTCTCCGCCGCCCGTTCCACGAAAGCCCGGTTTGCCGAGCAGCTTTGCCACTTGCCCCTGTACGCGACGCTGATGACGAACCACAATTTTGTCGGGCACCGCTTTGATGTACACGCCGTCGGTTCGCCAGCTTTTCGGCTCCACCAAACGTGTCACGAGTTCTTCGAGATCATTCGCGGCAATCATGCCGGTCGCTTTGTCAGCCTCGGGGTTCGACAGCCGATAGATTTCCAGCACCATCTCGTCGGGGTCGGGTTCCGGCAGCTTCACAAATTGGTCACGACAGCTACGCAGCTTGGCCAACAAGTCTCCGAGCTGGCTATGGACGTCGTGCGTTTGGATACAAACCAGTGCGCCTCGCTGGTCAAATTCACGGATCGACCTCGGACCGCCAATGTCTTCCCAGGTGTCTGGCTGCACGTTACCCGTAATCACGTCAATGATCGAGTCGAAATCGGCATGGTTGTTCTCATGATATTCCAGCAGATCGGCCACCGGATAGATCACGGTTGTCAGTTGATTCTCCGCTTCTTCTTGCGACGTGATGAGTAATGCTTCATCACGCAACACGAAGTCCAGTTCGAGATCTCGCAGCAGATGCTTGAGTGCCGACTCAAGCGTCATATCCGAGAGTTGGCTGATTACCGGCGTGTCTGCAGTAATGCGAGCATCTTCCAATGCCCGCCGGTCAAGCAAAATGGGGATCTTGTGCTTATTGCTTAAACTGTCCATGACGTCGCTAAGCTCTGTTTCGGCAAAGTCAAAACGGGTCTGCTGTTTTAATACACGAGTAATGTTCGCGTGGTCATGACGTGCAGTCAGCACGGGCGTCGTTTCAATCTTCGCCCGGTCTTTGTCAGATATCTGCACCGTATTAGGCAATTTTCTGAGCCGGGCCAGCAAGTCGGAGATCGCCAACAAATGATCGCGCGACATGACACGGCCTCCTCTCTTCTCATCAAGGGAGAACTGACGTGGAAAATCGCCCGCAGCGGTTCCGGCACGCCACAGGGCACCCATGGTTCTAACCGATCTTCACCAAGGATCGCAAGTTTTTTCTCCTGCCCAATGATTGTGGTGCGGCCAGACAAGGTTTAAACTTCCCGTAGATTGTACGATTTTGAAGCCAAAACTTGGAACGACTATTACAGGCAAGGGGTATCTCTCATGTATTGTGACAACTCGCGTTCATTGCGTCGCCGTGCGGTCGTGGCAATGTCGGCCGTGTTGCTCTCTTGTCTGATGGCCGTGCCGGCGGTCGAGGCTGCCCAGCCCCAGGACGCGGCCGGCTCGCTCGGCTTCGTGCCCGAGGATGCGCCGTTCTACACAGCCATGCTTCGCAACAGGGAGCAGATCGATATTTTGCTCGAAAGCAAGGCCTGGGCCGAGTTGCAGACGATTCCTTCGGTGCAGATGGGCATGATGTTCGCGCAGATGTCGCTGGCCCAGCTCGACTCACCTTGGCAACAAGTGCAGGCATTTTTTGCGGAATCAGAAAACCAAAAGCTGCTTGAAGTGCTCAAAGACATGGTCTCCGACGAGGTGTTTTGCTACGGCAGCGCTGACTGTATCGAGCTGTTGAGCCTGTTCATGGAACTGAACCGAGCGACCCAGTTTGCTCCGTTCCTGGCGATGGCCCAAGGCGATATGACCGGTTCGAGTCAACTGCAAGCCAAGTTAGTCAGCCAGACGCTGGTGAAAAACATCGATCGGCTCGTCGTGCCCGATGTTGTGATCGGTTTCAAAACCAACAAACCGGACGAGGCGACGACGCAGCTCGCGCGGCTCGAAGAGTTGCTCAACCAACTCATCGGAATAGTGCCCGAACTAGAAGGCCACTTCGAGCGTGAAACGCTTGGCTCCCACGAGTACCTGACGCTCCGGCTGGATGGCTCCATGCTACCGTGGGACGAACTGAACCGCGACGACTTCCCCATCAACGACGATGATTACGACCAGTTGATCGACCATCTGAAAAACCAAACGGTGGTCATCAGCCTGGGCGTACGAGATGATTATATCCTGCTTTCGATCGGCAACGATAACGATCATCTGGCCCGGCTCGGCAGCGGCTCACAACTGGCCAACCGTAAGGAGTTCGAGCGCCTAGCGGCTCACACCGATGCGAGGGTCACCGGGATGAGCTATGCCAGCGAGACACTCTCCAACTCGTCGCAGGATATCGACTCTCTGGTCGAGACGGCGCTGGAGTTGCTGCCGAGCGCCGACCTCGAATCAGAACTCGAAAAACGTGTCGAGAGCGATATTCGTGCCCTGGCTGAGGAGTTCAAGCGACATTTGCCCGTGCCGGGGGCCATGCTCTCTGTCGGCACGATGACATCTCGCGGATTGGAGCAATTCACCTACAACTGGGCACAAAGTGACGCACTCGACGGCTCAAAGACGTTGCCGCTGCTAGATCACTTGGATGGTGACCCGCTGTTGGCGATTCTTGCCCGCGGCAAAACCAAGCTGGAGGACTATCGGACGATGGTGCGGTGGCTCCAGAAGGCCCATGGTTATTTCGAGGAAATTGCACTGCCGATGTTTGACGAAGATGACCGTGACGAGTATCAGCAGGCGAAAGAGCAAATTATGCCGCTCTTGTCACGTCTCGAAAAGACGACTGAGTCGCACCTGTTGCCGGCGCTGGCCGACGGTCAGATCGGCCTGGTGCTTGACGCCAAGATCGCCAGCCGACATTGGCACACCGAAATGCCCGAGTCGGCCGAACCACTTCCGATGTTCGAGCCGGCAATAGTGCTCGGCGTGAGCGACGCGTCCAAGCTCGAACAGGCGATGGGCGAGTACTGGGCGATCCTGCGGGATGCGGTCGAAGTGGTATCGGAGTTGAGCGGCGAGGAGCTTCCGCCCGGTTTTGAGGTTCCCTCGCCCAAGATTCGGGAGGTGAGTGCTGGCAAGATCTATTCGTTTCCGCTGCCTGAAATGGCCGGCATCGACAAGCAGATTGCGCCCAGCGCCGGCCTGGACGATTCAGTGGCCGTGTTGACGATCTCGCCCGCACTCGCCAAGCGACTGCTCACCAAGACACCGCTGCAGCGCGAGGGTCCGCTCCGGCGCGCCGATCAGCCTCTCTGTGCAGCCACTGTGCTGAACTTTGCGGCTTGCGTCGATGCCGTGCGGCCCTGGATTGATTGGGCAATTCGCATGAATCTATCTGATGGCGAACAAGCCCAGGAGATCGCCGGCACCGTACTCCTAGACGCCGAGGCGGCACTCGGCGTGGTGCAGGTGGTTGCGCTGGCGCAGGTCGAAGATACACCGCAAGTGAAGCAGATACTCGATCAGGTGCATAAGGCGCTGGAAATCGTGCAAGTGATTCGTGGCTATCGTAGCGTCACCTACCGAGAAAACGGTGCGACGGTCACCCATGGCGAATTGCGATTGGCCGATCGGCCGTGATGTCGTACTGGTCCCAGGTCCCAGGCGTCCAACTTGATGACCCACCGCTATTTCGTGGAAACACCCATTTCCGGCGACCACGCCACGCTGACCGCCAGCGAGTCGCATCACCTGCTGCATGTGATGCGCGCTCAGCCGGGCGAAGAGGTCACTCTGTTCGACGGCAGTGGAGCCGAATATGTCGCCCGCGTCGAGTCGACCGGACGTGCAGCAGTCGGGCTGGGCATCGTGTCGCGGTCGGTTGTCGATCGTGAGCTGGAGATCGACGTCACACTCGGCGTCGCACTGCCCAAGGGCGAGCGCCAGCGATGGCTCGTCGAAAAGGCAACCGAGCTGGGTGTACGATGCGTGGTGCCACTCAATACCGATCGTGGCGTGGCACAACCTAATCCGTCAGCCATCGGCAGACTGCAACGGACGGTCGTCGAAGCGTCAAAACAATGCGGACGCAATCGGCTGATGGAGGTTGTTGCGGCACAGGATTGGAGCGAGTTTGTGACGACACACGGGTGCCTCGCGACCGCTGAGCCGTCTGGCGGCTGTTTTGTCGCCCACCCGGGCAGCGGCAACCTGCCGGCGGCCGCTCTGATTGCCGGCGCGGAAGCGGGACAAGCCGTTTACCTGGCGGTCGGACCAGAAGGCGGATTCACCGCCGAAGAGATCTCTCTGGCAAACGAACAGGGTTGGCAAGCCATCGATTTAGGCCCACGGATACTGCGTGTCGAGACGGCGGCACTGGCACTCGTCACGCTGGTCGCCCTGTGATAAAGCTGGCTGTGCGTCGCTCGGTTTGAACGGCCGCGCGTCGGGCCTCAGCCCTATTTCGCACCGAGGGGACAGCGGCTCTCAACGTCCGCCGAAGAATGAACCGAAGTTCATGAATCGGGACGAAACAGACATGTCGCCACGGCCGGTGGGTCGAAGCTGAGCTTGGTCTTGCACTCGCGCTCGCACGGACAGCGATTGCAATTGTAATTGTTGCCGCGCGGCGAATCGCTGCTGTTTTTGATTCTCCCGAACTTGACTCTGATTGAAACGTTGCTGTCGTAGCTGAGGTTGGACCAGACTGTGATAGGTTGAGATTCCTTCATCGAGGAACAAACTTAAGTACGGGCTAACCGTTGGGGGCTTCTGAAGGTTGGAAAACGGCTTCTCCGATGTTCCGAAAAACTGAGCCGACACCGTGGACGCCGATAGAACGATGACGCAAAAAACCGACAGGGCGATGATTAACGGGTTCGCTCGCATTGAATTTCGCTCCTTAGCGGCTACCAAAACACTGGTCATTTGACCGACACCGGACCACTCGACAATTATACCTCTGGCGGTAATGTCCGGCAAATCACTGGCATTTGTGCCGCACCTTCTGCCGCGTTGCGGCCTGCCTTAGGCAGCAGCGGCAAAACAACCCACTAGCACCCCGGCTGCTTGAGACAGATATGCCTGCTGGAGAGTCGCTGGAAAGCAGCCGGGGTGCTTTCTAGCGGTAGATTATTTTTTGCCCCTGCCATATCGGTCATCTGGATTTCAACTCAAACCTTTTACCCTATTTACCTTAGCAACCCGAACCGCTTGATCGCGTTGAGAGATCGTGTGCCTAAGAGCGCGAAACCAAAGGCTCGATCGGCCGGCTGCAACGTACGGTCTATCCGGTTGTACGCCGTCGCGAGCGGATCGGCTGAGATAAACAGACGATCGTCCGGCATCAGTTGCCAGTTGGTCGAGGTGTCAGCAAGTTTGACGATTGCGTCCCAATCGACGGGCAGTAACTGCTGGGCATGTTCGCCGCCCGGCGTCGGCCGAGCCACCCAAATCTTGTGCGATGACATTTGCGGAATGCCGCGAATCGCCGAAATCGCATCGAGGACCGTTTCGTTGCCCGTAACCGGAAGCCTTAAGACGTTGTCACCCAGACCGGCGCCCTCGGTGATCACCCAAATAGTTTGGCTGAGGAATTGGGCAACGGTGACGCTAACCTGGGGATTTTGCAAGACATCGGAGAGCTTTGCCTCAATCGCCCGCTCAGCCTCTTTCAAAGTCAATCCCGCCACGTGAATCGGACCATACTTGCCGAGGTTGATCGTGCCGTCCAAGGTGACCATGACCTGTCCGGCGATCGTCTGATGACCGGCGATTTGCGTTAGCGAGACGGAAATCTCTGTCTCGTGTCCCAGACGCCGCAAATGGGTTTTAAGCTTTTCCGTGGCCTCTTCGACCGTCAGGTTCACAATCGAGACTTTGCCATACTTCGATCCGAGGTCGACGTTGCCTTCTTGATCAATGGAGAACTCTGCCTGGAGTGGCGCCTCGGTAGGCAGTGCATCCAGTTCCGCGGCGATGAGAACAATGTCGAACGTTTCGAGCTTGTAGGGTGGTTTTGGCACTATCTTCACCGCTTCGACGATTAGCAGGTCGGGTGGCCCTATGCGATAGGTGGGGTGCGTAACCTTCGACATTTCATTAGGCATCTGACCTTCGCCAGTGGGCGCCGGGGGCGTAATCGGCTGCTCGTTGACTTTCATCATGAAGGACTGGCAGCCGGTAGTGATCACGGCCGCTAGCATCAGGGCGACAGCCGGCGCGCGTTGGCACAGTAGCTCGCTGGGACGGGGGGACGTCATAGCACGAGTCTTTCGCAGTGTTTTCGTTGATAGCAATGTTGGAGGAGGTAACGTCAGGACCAGCCAACGGAAGTCGCCCTAATCGCTACTGTCGCTATGATCGGCAAAATCGCCCGCAAACTTTGCCTCGCTTCTGTAAATTTACAACATCTTAAGCGGCCGAATCGGAACTATCTTGTCTCAGACAGCGTGGGCGGCTGCTTTTCAGCAACTTTCCAGTACGCGAATCTGTCTCAAACAACCGCCCGTGCTGGTATATTGTCTTTCCTCCCTGTTTTGCGACTGCCCGTTGCAATCCCTCGCCTAATGAGGTAATCTGAAGAAAGCGTTATTGAGAATAAGTCTCAACTTAATTTCCGCAACCCGGGTGCGAAATGACCGAAGTTCTTCCACTAAAGATGCTTACGGCTGGGCAAGCGGGCCAGGTGAGCCAAGTGCTCGGCGATGTTGATACGGTTCGCCGACTGGCAGAGTTGGGTATGCGGGCCGGCGAGCGGGTCGAGATGTTGCAGCATGGCAGCCCTTGTATCGTACGGTTGGGCGACAGCCGATTAAGCAGCGGTCGGCTCTGTTTTCGCGAGGGCGACGCCTTAAACGTTCTGGTCGAACTGGAGCGTGCCGGGTGAGCGATCTGGCCAGTATCAAGGTAGGAGCGTCGGCGGCCGTGGCACAGATCGAGGGAGCCGACGACATCGCCATGCGGCTCATGGAGATGGGACTCACGCCAGGCGTCGATGTGCAAGTCATCAGCACTGCACCGCTGGGCGATCCGATCGAGGTGGAGGTGCGAGGCTACCGATTGAGTTTGCGCCGTAGCGAAGCAGCACGGGTCAAGGTGGAGACGAGTTAGTGCGAATCGCGTCTTTGTGAACCGTGTCTTTGTGATTTGATATGCCAATTTCTTCCCCGATCGCCGTCGCTCTGGTAGGCAATCCGAACACGGGTAAGTCGACGCTCTTTAGCGCGCTGGCCGGCATCCGGCAGCGAGTCGGCAACTATCCGGGCGTAACGGTTGAAAAGAAAGTCGGCTCACTGCGGATCGACGACCGGCAGTTCACACTTGTTGATTTACCCGGCACTTACAGCCTGGCGCCACGTTCGCCCGACGAGATGGTGGCGGTCGATGTGTTGTTGGGTCGCGAAGCAGGGCAGACGCGACCGGACGTGGTACTCTGTATCGTCGACGCCAGCAATCTGCAGCGGAACCTCTACTTGGTGAGCCAGGTTCTCGAGTTGGGTTTGCCAACCATTCTTACGCTGAACATGTGTGATGTTGCCCAGCGGAAGGGCATGCAGATCGATATCGCCCGGCTGGAGCGGCAGCTTGGTGTGCCCGTGGTTGAGATGCAGGCCAATCGCCGATTGGGTGTTGATCCATTGCGATCGTTGCTCGCTCGATTCGAATCGTACCAGCCTGTGGTGGCTAGCCCCTTTCCCAAGGCGTTTGCAGAGGAAGTCGCGCAGCTCGAAATGCGGCTCCGCGACACCCATGTTCGTCCGGCGCCGCGTTTTTTGGTTGAGCGGCTCCTGCTCGATACGAGCGGATATATCCAGCATGCACTGCTCGATGGCGATGTGGCTGTACGCCGCGACGTGCAGCAAGCGATCGACGAAGCACGGGCCCGACTGAGCAAGATCAACCTGGCCGTGCCCGGCGTCGAGGCAGTTGCTCGCTACGAATGGGTCGGTCGGGTGCTTGAAGGTGTCGTGACGGAGTCACAGCAGCGGCCGGCGAGATGGAGTGATCGGCTCGATCACATGCTAACGCATAAGGTGTGGGGAACGCTGCTACTTTTGGCATTGATGGTCGTTATTTCTCAGTCGGTGTTCTCCTGGGCAACGCCGTTGATGGAAGCGACCGAAGGGCTCGTGGGCCGCTTGGGCGATGTGGCGGCCGGCGCGCTGCCAGCCGGCGCGCTGCAGTCGCTGATGGTCGACGGGGTGATTGCGGGCGTGGGCGGCGTACTGGTGTTTCTCCCGCAGATATTCATCCTATTCTTTTTCATCGCCGTACTGGAAGACTGCGGCTACATGGCTCGCGCCGCCTACTTGATGGACAAACTGATGTCCCAGATTGGGTTGAGTGGCAAATCGTTTATTCCCCTGCTCTCGTCGTTTGCCTGCGCCGTGCCGGGCATTATGGCGGCCCGGGTGATCGAAAACCGGCGAGACCGTTTGGTGACGATTCTGATCGCACCGTTGATGAGCTGCAGCGCGCGGCTGCCGGTCTACACGCTGCTAATCGCGGCGTTCATTCCAGCCCGTTCGTATCTGGGTGGCTGGGTTGGATTGCAAGGCATGACGATGGTGGCCATGTATTTGATTGGCATGGTCGTGGCGGCCGGTGTGGCGCTGGTTTTGAAAAAGACGCTGCTGCCGGGCGATACGCCGCCGTTTGTGATGGAACTGCCGAGCTATAAGCTGCCCTCGATCAAAGTCGTTGCCATGCGGGTATGGGAGCGTGGCTGGGCGTTTGTCCGCCGCGCCGGAACATTGATACTTGCTGTGGCGATCATCGTGTGGGCCGCAGCATACTATCCCCGCAGTGCCGAGGTCGACGCGCCGTACGAGCGGCAGCTCGCCACGCTGGCCCAAGCGCGGACAAAGGCGCCGAGCCATGACACCGTAGCGCTCTCACGAATCGATGCGAAAGAGAGCCAAGTCCAGAACGAGTTGGCCGGGGCACGGCTCCGCAACAGCTATTTGGGTCGTGCCGGACAGGCCATCGAGCCGGCGGTCCGGCCATTGGGCTGGGACTGGCGAATTGGCTGTGCGGCGATCGCATCGTTTCCCGCTCGCGAAGTCGTTGTCGGGACCTTGGGCGTGATTTATAACCTGGGAAACGAGCAAGATGAAAAGTCGCCCGGCTTGCGCGTTAATCTGCAGCGTGCCACGTGGGACAACACCAACCGATTGGTATTCAATGTGCCGGTGGCGCTGTCGCTGATGGTGTTCTTCGCGCTGTGCGCCCAATGTGCGGCGACATTGGTCGTGATGCGCCGCGAGACGAACAGTTGGCGCTGGCCTCTATTTGCATTTGCGTATATGACGTCGCTAGCCTACGTCGGTGCACTCATTACGTATCAGGTGGGCATGCGGCTCGCAACTTTTTAGCTCAGGCCGCCAGGCCGGAAAAAGCGATGATGACAGACGGACTTCAAAACATATTCGTGTGGGCGGTCGTCGCCGTGGCCGTGAGCTATTTGGCATGGAGCGGCTGGCAGACATTCGTACGACGCGGAGCAAATGGGTGCGGTGGATGTGGAAACGCCGGTCAAATAGATGCCGGTGAAGGCACCGATCGAGCACCCCAGGTGAAGCCGTTCGTGTCGATCGAGGATGTAAAAATCGCTTTTGGCCCAGGCCGCCAGGCCGGAGAAAACAAAGACAAAGAAAAACCATAGCCCTCGCCGCACACAGAATTTTTACTCTCGACCCTTGACTCTGGTCCCTCGACTCTGGTCCCTCGACTCTTGTCTCTCGACTCTTTCTCGCACACCAGGGATCAGCCTCTCAGCGTTCTCGTGATAAACCTTGCGCAGCACGCCGTCGGGCAGATCGAGGCCATCGATATTCCACAGGCCTTGTGGCGGAAACGGGTTCTCGGCGTAGGGAAAATACTCGTCGTCGGTTTCTAAAAATCGCCAATGCAACCTCAGGCGAGCCGGTGTACGCGGGCCATCGGTACCAAACAAGATGCGATCCTGGTATTTCAAGAAAAACTTGCGTGCCGCGCGGGGTTGTCGACCCAGCTCGGAAATACGCGAGGCGATTTCGACGACCAGATTGGGATACCGGTCGAGCCACGCGGCAACCCTACGCAAGTCTTCCGGATTGTTTGCCAGGTGGGCACCAATGAATATGGTGTTCCGATGGCGTTCGATCACACGATTGCGAGCCGACAGCAGTTCGTCGCGCGAAGGAAAGTTCGGGCCGTGGAAGCTCCATTCGGGATGCCGATGCAGTTCCTCCCAACGCTCGTTGCTCGCATCGACGGGCAAGAAAAATGCGGCGGGGTCTGCCGTGTGGATAATCACAGGCAAGCCCAACCGACCGCAGGCTTCCCAGATCGGATCCCACCGAGGATCGTCGATTTTCATGAGCGATCCGTCTGGTTCGCGATAGCCGAGCCCCAACTGTTTGAAAATCTTGAGGCCACTGGCACCACGTCGCGTGGCATCCGCCAGCGCGTCGGCCATACGTCGACCGAAGCCGGGCTGGTGGCAGTCCCAAGACTCCCACTTGTCGTTTTGGCCGTCACCTTGCCAGTCGACGTTAGCAAAGATGACGAAGCGATCGGGATATTTCTTCCAAAGGTATTGGCTGTGCTCGTCGAAGTGGCTACCAAGTCGGCCGTCGAGGCTCACGCAGAGGGCGATGTTCTGCTGGTCCATGACCGTGACAAATTCGTCCAGTCGCGCAGGCGAATGACGTAGCCGCAACCTCGGATGCGTATGAACATCGACAACCGGCATTTTCGCGCGGCTTAAGTTGTGGCCAGGCACAATGAGCGTCGGACGAGGGCGAAACTGGTCTAATGCGAGCGGCCGGCCGTCGCGCCCATCGAGCGGTTGGCTCTCTTGTGCCGTGACAACGACAGCCAACAGAATGGTGCTGGCCATGCCAGCCACACATCGTATGCTATTCATAGAATCAATCATTCCATAAAAAGGAAATCCGTTTAGCGCACGCCACTTGCGGCCCATGTTTCATCGGCTAAAACCAAGGAACGAGGGACCATTATAACGATACCATCGCGACCGGTCTGTTCCGCACGACCAGTTTTTGCCACTGAGACGGTTGATTACCGATGACCGAACGGACCCAAATCCAGAATGACGACGAAGCGCGTCGCGCCGCACAGTCGAGCCGACAGCGCCAGCGTCCGCCGACTCTGGTGCCCGGTCTCGAACCAGAGCGTTTTCTGGGTGCGGGCGCGTATGGCGAGGTGTGGGTGGCTTTGGATCGCAACACAGGCCGTCGCGTGGCGATCAAGTTTTTCGCCCATCGCGAAGGGCTCGACTGGTCGCAATTCTCCCGCGAGGTAGAAAAGCTGGTGTTCCTTTCGGCCGATCGCTACGTCGTGCAGTTGCTCGATGTCGGGTGGGAGGCCGATCCGCCTTACTACGTCATGGAGTACTTGGAACGCGGGTCGTTGGAAGATCGGCTGCGCGAAGAGGGAACGTTGCCGGTTGCCGAAGCGCTGGCGCTGTTCCGAGATATCACCACCGGATTAGCCCACGCCCATGGTCGGGGCGTGCTGCATTGCGATCTCAAGCCGGCCAATGTGCTGTTGGACCAGGACCAACGACCGCGGCTGGCCGACTTCGGACAGTCGCGAAGGCCGGATGAGCAGAAGCCAGCACTCGGCACGTTGTTTTACATGGCGCCGGAACAGGCCGACATGAAAGCTGTCCCCGACGCGCGATGGGACGTCTATGCGCTCGGCGCGTTGCTCTATACGATGCTGACCGGCTCGCCTCCTCATCGCAGCGACGCCCGCATCGCGGAAATCGAAAAGGCGGTGAGTCTCGAAGATCGACTTGCTCGCTATCGTCGGATCATTGCCGAGGCGCCCCTGCCCGTTGCCCACCGCGAGGTGCCCGACGTTGACCGTGCATTGGTTGAATTGATCGATCGTTGTTTGGCGGTCGATCCGGACGATCGACATCAGAATGTGCAATCGGTGGTCGATGCGCTCGACGAGCGCGACGCCCGCAGGGCACGCCGGCCGCTGGTCGTGCTGGGCATGATTGGCCCGGTGTTGCTGATGCTCCTGATGGGATTGGCGGCATGGCGGGGCGTCGAAACGGTGACAAGCCAAACGAACGAGGCGCTGACCCAAGCTGCGCTCGATAGCAATCGGTTTGCCGCCCAGTTTGCAGCTGAATCGGCCGCCAACAGTTTGGAGTGGCGATTTCGCGCGGTGGAAGATGTGGCTCTCGATCCGACGTTCCTTGCGAAACTCGCATCGTTGCTGGGCCACAAAGAGCTAAGCGGTCTGCGAACGTTGCTCAACGACCCGCAGATCAATCTGACGCGGCCCGACACAGAGGTTGACGATCGGGCGAACCAGCTACGACAGTCGTTTCGCTCTCACCTGGCACGACAAGACTTGCAGAAGCGGCTCGAGGCCCTACTTGAAAACTCGCGTCTACCGGGCGTGGCCAGTTGGTTTGTCAACGATGAGAGCGGATTGCAGATTGCCCGTGGACCGGAAAGTCAAACGATCGGTCTAAACTACGGCTGGCGAACATATTTCCACGGCGAAGCGGACGACCGTCAGCCAGATTGGCGACCCGCAGCCGGCGAGCACCTGCAACAGACTCATCTGTCGGCCGTGTTCCTTAGTCAGGCGTCGGGCAAATGGATCTTGACTGTGTCGACCCCGATTTACGAGGCGGATCAGTTCCTGGGCGTGGTGGCGCTGACGGTCCAGATCGGTGAAAAGAATTTTGGCGTCCGTGTGAGTGAGACCCGGGACCAAGACAACCCCGTAGATCAAGACAACCCTGTACAATACGCGGTGCTGGTCGACTGGCGCGACGGCCCGAACAAGGGGCTCATTGTTCAACATCCGCTTTTCCGGCGAAAGGATCTGCTGCCGGCACGATTTAGCAGCTATCGCATTGCGGCCGACGCCTTGCCCGAGGGCGAGGGCGTGAACGTCAGCAAAGCGAACTATCGTGATCCGCTCTCCGCGGACGAAGGGGGTCGGGACTACGCCGGTCGCTGGCTAGCCGAATCGGCGCCGGTCCGCATCCGTGGCAAAGATTCGGCCTTGCGAGTCATTGTGCAGATGCGTCACGCGCGGGCCATCGCGCCGTTGAATCAGTTGAAGCAAAGTCTGCAATCGATTGGGCTCATTGCGCTGGCGGGCGTGGCGGTAGTGCTGACCGTGTTGTGGGGCTTCATGGTACGACGCCTGGGCGCAACCAAACCAACACGCCCGGCCGGACAGGCTATCTCCAATTCGCCGCCGGCTGATACCATGGCCACGATCGCCTTCCACGGAAACGATCGGACCTAACCCAAGTTCCCCAGTAAGACGTCAGACATACCTTATTTTCTAGGGTGGCGGGTGCAAAGTCGTCACTACATTTGAGTTTGGTTTATTCTCGGCAGCCGAAGTTTGAGGCGGTCGAGGAGGATTTGCT
>Ga0310120_10001050_pt1 | contig 20911 bp, 10 predicted proteins | sample CB27_AW_983_MG_FD_203506 | JGI IMG/M metagenome (GOLD analysis project Ga0310120, IMG submission 203506) | Marine microbial communities from Western Arctic Ocean, Canada - CB27_AW_983 | ecosystem: Environmental > Aquatic > Marine > Oceanic | place: Canada: Western Arctic Ocean | collected...
CCTCAATCAGCACTTTCCGGCGCACCCGCGCCCATTGGGCCATATCCATATACACGCATCCTTTCTTAGGCGCGTACCGGTTTTATCCCGACCCCTTTCCCGTACCGGTTTTAACCCGGCGTTTACAGATCTGCAGGAATACACCACCACCTTCGGCGGGACCAGCGGTGCCAGCGCCATCACCGCCAGCGCCTGCGCCTCTCTGCAGTCGGTCGCAAAGGCTCACCTGGGCCGGACTCTCACTCCCGCGGAGATGCGGAGCTTGCTGGTTCGCACCGGGGTTCCCGGAGCTGCCGGGGCCGGGATCGGTCCCCACGTGAACCTGCGCAACGCCATCGACGACCTGATCCCGGTGCGTCCGGCGCCGTTCCGAGCGAGATACTACCGTTACTGTCTCGACGCCCCCCTCGATCCCTCCGACGGCTGGGCGGTGCTGGCGGAACCGGAAGGCGGGCGGGTGCGCCAGTTCACAACCAATTCGTTCACGATGGATAAACGCGATGTGCCCGGAGGGGCGACCACTCGGTTGAACATGGTAACGCTGAGCGTCAACCTGAACGGTGCCTCCAATGTGGAGCTCTCCTATAATTCCGAGCGCGGCGGATTCGAGACCCTCGACGCCATGCCGGCCACCTACGAGGCCTGGCGGATGGCGTCTCGATCAGCGAGGATGGCGCGACCTGGCACCGCATCGACGACCTCGGGACAACCGCGAGCCGGGACCTTGACCTCGATGCGCTGGTAGCCGCGGCCGGGATCGCCTACAGCGCCAACTTCCGGATTCGCTTCCAGCAATTCGGCTCGGTGCGGAGCGAAGACGGCGGCGGGATCACCATCAGCAACGTCAAGCTGCACGCACCGCACATCTGGGTGGAGCGTCCGTTGCTCACGGTGGAGGAGGGACGCTCCTTCGAATTCGTGCTGCGGCGCAACTTCACGGGACCGATTGGCTTCGTTCGCTATTCAGTCGTATTCGGGACGGCCTCCCCTGCTGACATCGTTCCTGCGACCGACGGGGTTCTCGTCTTCAACTCGAGTGACGAATCGCAGCGGGTCCGCATCGCGGCGATCGACGACCCGATTCGAGAGAACCCGGAAACGTTGCGCCTCGTGCTGGACATTTCGGGTTTGGAACCTCTCTTCTGGAGCGGACGGACCGAAACGGAGGTGACTATCCTCGACAATGACGCTTTCGGAGACCGCGAATTTCCCAACGACGAGGGGGGTCCGATTCCCGAGTTTCCCGCCGAATGCATCCCCGGACCGGCCGACGAACCGTGCTGGCCGTGGCCTTTCCCGGGACCGTTCCCGATCCCGGCCTCCCCGGTCCCTCCATTCTTCGAGGACTTCCGCATCCGGGTCAGGGGCCTGAGTCATCCCCGCCCGGAGGACTTGCTCATCTGGGTGCAGGCTCCCAATGGCGCCGCCACCATCCTGCTGGCCGGGCTGGGCGGCGTGGAACCGATCGAGAATGTCGATCTTCTCTTCAGCATGACGGCGGCTCCGATCGAGCCGGATGCGCTGTTGAGCAGCGGTATCTTCGGTCCAAGCGTGAATCCGAACCTTCCCCTGCCTATCCCGCAGGGGGTCGCGTTGGGACAGCTCCTCGGTGAGGGGCAGGGTGATTGGAACCTCTTCCTCTACGACCTCAGCGGCGTCGCTCCGCCCGAGGCCGGCATCGAAGGTTGGGCCTTGTCCTACTCGGTGGAATTAGCTCCCTCCCTCCACGTCGAGAAGACTCCAAATGGCATCGAGCTCAGTTGGGACACAGCGCTTTCGGAGGGGTGGTCGCTCGCCGAGTCACCAAACCTGCAATCCCCCTGGACGCCGCTCCAGGACCAACCCTTCCTCTCCCCGAACCAGGACCGGTGGATACTTCCGGTGGTCCCAACCCTGCCCAAGAACTTCTACGGATTCTTCCAGCAGGAGTGAGCAGACCAGCACCAGTCACAAGAAACACAAGTTGCCGCGTCACTGCAGCGCAGCCGGACTCCATGGCAACTGCCCTCCTACTCGCCGGGCAGCCGCACTGCCTCCCACTTCTCCTGGAAGGACGGCCGGTCGAAGACCTCGGGATTCACAACTCCACGGGGCCGGCGGCCGTGGGCCAGGTCGATGAGGCTCTGGCAAGCCATCTGGCCGATGTCGCGGAACAGATCTTCGGTCCAGGCGATGTTGTGGGGAGCCAGGATGACGTTCTCCAACTCCGCGAAGCGGGGTGGGCCGTTGAAGGGTTCCTCCACGAAACAGTCGAGGGCGGCACCGGCGATCTGCTCGTCGCTCAGAGCCGCGAAGAGGGCGTCTTCGTTGACGATGCCACCGCGCGCGGTGTTGAGGAGAAAGGCGGAAGGTTTCATCAACTCCAGTTCGGGGGCGGAGATAAGGTCTTTGGTACCCTCGTGCAAGGGGCAGTGCACGGTAATGAAATCCGACCGCGCCATCAGCTCGGGCAGGGTTGCTTTTTCGCCGCCCAGCTCCGCGACGGCCTGCTCGTCCAAGAGGGGATCGAAAACTAGGGGGCGGTTCATCTCGAAGCTCTCCAATAATCTGAGGACGGTGCGCCCGATTCCTCCCAGGCCGATGACGCCGAGAGTGCGCCCACGCAAGCCGGAGCCGATGAAGCCGCTGCGCCGGTCCCACCGTCCATTCCTCGCGATCTGGTCTTTGACGCGGGTGCGGTAGGCCAGGGCGAGCATCCAGCCCACGGTGGCCTCCGCCACGGGACGATCGACGGCGCCCGAGGAAATGCACAGGACGACGTTCGCGTCTGTGCAGGCCGCCACGTCCACGCTGTCATACCCGACCCCGAAGCGGCTGATGGCCAAGAGCTCCTCGCTGCGCGAGAGGCTGTGGGCGGTGACCCGAGTCGACAGGACGATGACGCTCTGGAACCCTGCCAACTGGTCCGGCTCGATCTCGCCGTGGCGCTCGGCGAAGGCGGCGTATTCGATTCCAGGCGCGTCATCGAGAACCGCCAGGTCGAAGTCGGGGTAGGCCGGTTCTCCGTTCTCGAAAAAATCTCCGGTCAAGGCGATGCGGAAAGTCGCCTTGGTGTGGTCCTCCACCGTGCGGGCGGATGGGTTCTGGGCTGGATTGTTCATGGGGATGATTCTGGTCCCGGGGTTGTCTCGTGAGGGGTGCGGACAGGTCGCTCGAGCTACCTGGGCGGATGGGAGCGCCACCAATTGGAGAGGGTGGCGGCGGTAATGTTCATGACGGGGCCAAAGACGATGGGCGCGAGCCCCAGGGTGGCGACCTTACCCAGCGAGGCGGCCAGCCCCGAGGCCATCCCGGAGTTCTGCAGACCGACTTCCAGCGCGATGGTACGGCAGGTGAGGGTCTCCATCCGCAGCAGCTTGCACACGAAGTAACCCAGGGAGAAACCGGCCGTGCAGTGGATGAAACAGGCGAGGATGAGAAGCAGTCCGATCTGTAGTAGCTTGTCGTGTCCGAGCGCCACGGTCAGCACTGTCATGACAAAAATGCCAACCATCGAGACCATCGGCATGACGCGATCGAGCCACTTGAATCGATAGAAGAGGAGGTGGTGGAACACGAGTCCCGCAAAGACCGGGAGAAGCACGATCTTGGTCATGCTCCACATCATGGCGGGCACATCGATCGTGATCATTTCACCCGCCAGCGTCCTCATCAGAAGTGGCGTGAGGAGCGGCGCCAAGAGGGTTGCGAAGGCCGTCATCGTGACGGACATGGCCACGTTCGCCTTGGCAATAAAGGCCATCACGTTCGAGGCCAGCCCGCTGGGCGAAACGCCCACCAGGACCACTCCGGCCGCGATTTCGGGAGGGAATCCGAACCCCTTGGCGAGACTGAATCCGATCAACGGCATGATGGTGTACTGGCAGGCGAGCCCGATCAGGACGCCGCCGGGCATCTTGAAGACGCGCGTGAAGTCGGCCACGCTGAGCGTCGTGCCCATCGCGAACATGATGATCTGCAGGATCGGAACGAAAAGAATGGTGAGCTTGACGTCCTCCATCCCGAAGAACCACGGCGGAAACCGGATGAACGACTCATGAAAGGCCATCCCCACCGCCACGCCGGTCGCGATCCAGATCGTGAAGGCCAGTTGGCGCAACACGCCCTGGCCGGTGGAGGCCCCCAGCGCGAGGCCGAGGAAACAGGCCGCCAGCAGGCGCGCCGCCAGCCAGGCGGGCCCCGCGACCAGGGTCACGAGAAACGCGATTCCGCAGATAACGGACAACCCCAGCAGGGCGCGACTAAGACCAACTCTCATTGTGGAGCTGAGTCGGACGGTCTCCGCTCTTTCGTGGCATGACCGTCTCGGTCATGAACGAGGGGATCTGGTTTTTGCTATCGGGCACTTCGTGCAAGCCTTCAGGGTTGTCGCAATCACGACCGGGACGGTCGTGCCACAATCTCTCAATCCTCGGTTCCATCGATCCGGGCGATGCCGAAGGGAGGAAGCTTGATCGGCAGTTCCGGCGCCGCTTCCAGCCCGTTTTTCGAGTTGAGCAGTTGGACTTTAATCGAATTGCCGAGGCCCCGTAGCGACAAGGTTTTCATTTTTGGGGTCAAGTTCGCGATCAACACGCGCAGGCGTCCCGGCTTGCGCAGGGCGAGCCCGACGGCCTCGAGGTCGTGGGAGGAATCGATTTGCTGCACCTCTCCACCGGCGAACTCGCCGATGTCGCGCAGCACTTCGTAGAGGTCGAAGACCCTTCCGGGCCGAGAGGGAAAAGCGGCGGGGCGCCCCTTCACATTGTCGGCGTCCATGACGCCTTTCCACCCCGCGGTCTCGAAATAGGTCGCACTGTGGGCCCCTGCTTCGGCCAGGAATTTCACGCTCCCAAGCGTCCATGCCGCGGTGAAGGCGGTGGGCTGCCGGACGTCCACGTCGGTGGGCAGCGCCCCGGGGGGCGGCCCGCCGTTCGACTGGCGCGGCCGCAGGGTCATGGGGCCGATGACCAGCGGGAGGTCCCCCGCAAACTGCCGGGTGGTGCGCACCGCATCGCCCTGGATCGGCAGAGTCTCGACCATCGAGGCGTTGTCGAAGGCGTGGATCTGGGGGTTGATGGCAAAACTCACCGCTTCGATGGCCTTGTCGGTGGGGCGCTCGCGGTTCAAATCGACAAAATTCGTCCGACGGGTGACGCCGATCCTGGCCTTCCCCGCCAGCGGCTTGAGGTGCTGGCGTGCCAACTTGAAGTCAGCCGGTTTTCCACCGGTCACGAGCCAGAAGGCAACCGGCGACTTCAGTTCCTTTACGGCTGCCACCAATTTTTCGAAGGCGGGGTTTTCGCCGAGGACGAGACCGGCGTGCAGCGAAACTCCGAGGGCCCTGGCCTGTGCGGTGGCGAGGCGCAAGTCCTTTACAAACGAGTCCTCCGAGAGCGCCAGGTCGACGCGCAGGTGATCGAGCTGCAGCGCCTTGAGGCGATCCACCTGGCGGTCGGTGAGCTCTGGCGCATCCTTCGAGACCTGCACTCCGAGGCGCGGGAGGGCGGTGCGCTTCTCGCCCAGCGTGAGCACCAGGCGCTGCGATCCGGGCGGCCGATAGGCGGGGAGATCTCCGTCCACACGGAAGGTGACCTTCTGGGAAATCTTCGTGCCCTTGGGCACTTCGACCGGGTAGGGAATTTCCAGCGGGATGCAGTAAGTCTTGAACGAGGCGTCGGTCCAGTTGCGCTGGTCCTCCATTTCGAAAACCTCGCCCTCGAACTCGACCCGGGCGTGGATGCCGTCGGCCACTTCGTGCACGATGGCCTTGAGATTCTTGGCGGGTTGGTGCGGCGAGATGAAGGTCGGGAATTTTCCTTTCGATTTCTTGCTGTCCACCGTCTCGAGGGTCCACGGTTGCCCCGCCGCGGAAGGACCGTGCAGGACGCAGAAACCGATGCGGTTGCGCTTGAAGGTGGTGTGCGCTTCGCCGTCGAAGGTGAAGGTGACCTCACCCTGGGCGGTGCCCGTGAGGGAGCCCTTCCAGCGGAAGTCCAGACCCTTCTCCCGGCAGACAACATCGAAGGTCACCTCGAAATGATCTCCGCCATCGTTGACCACGAGGTGGAAGACTTTGGGCGCCACCGTCCCCCAAACCTCGTTGCGAATCGGGGCATTGATGCCGCGCAGAACTTCGTGCGGCCCGACTTTCACGTAGCGCAGGAAGGCGAGGTCGGCGTCGAAGAGCATGTCGAGAGGACCGGCGCGAAGCGGAATCGGTTCGGCTGCCGTCGCGAGGGATGGGCACGCCACCAGCAGGGCGGCTAACGGAAGGGCGAGTGGTTTCATGATCGAGCTTCAGTTTTCTTTGTTTCGCAGGCCAGTCCAAGAACTAAACTGGCTCTTGAACTTTGCACTGTAGGGCGGCCGCTTCGGCTGCCATTCCCGGGGGGGCGATTTCGACCCGGAAGTGGCAGGCGGGGCGCCCGCCCTACAGCCAGAGGCGGGGTTTGGTGTCGCGGCCGAGGACGCCGAGGTTCTCCTGGAGGGCCCGGATCATCATGCCGGTATCCGAGCCCAGGCCGATCATCTGAAATCCCTGCTCCTGGCGCTGCTTCGAGTTTTCGACGCTGGTCGACATGACGCCGGAGGCGATGCCGCGCTCGGCCGCCCTGGCGCGAATGTCGAGAATGATGGCGGCCACCCCGCCGCCTTCCCACTCGCCGACGTGCCCGAAGCTCGCCGACAAGTCGTTCGGCCCGAAGAAGATCGCCTCCAGGCCCTCCACCTCGAAGATGTTGTCGATGTCCTCCGCCGCCTGGCGGGTTTCGATCAGCGGGATGAGCAGGGTCTCCTGGTCGGCAATCCGAAGGTACTCCTGCATCCCCAGCCCCCACTTCACGGCCCGCTCGCCGCCGATTCCGCGTATCCCGCGGGGCGGATAGCGGCCAAAGCGAAACCCGCGCTCGACGTCTTCCGCGGAGCGGGGCAAGGGCAGCAGCACCCCGTGTGCACCGAGGTCGAGGGCGCGCTTTACGTACTCCTCACGAATGGCCGGGAGGCGCACGATGATGCTCGTCTCGGTCTCGCGGATCACGCGCAGGTGCTCTACCAGGTCGTTGAAGTCGAGATGGCCGTGCTCCATGTCGACCACCACCCAATCGAGCCCCAGCACCAGCGCGACTTCCGTGATGCTGGCGCATTCCATGGTGGCCCACAGCCCGAGGGTGCTGCCACCCGCCTTGAGCTTTCGCCGCAGCGGGTTCGATAGCTTCTCCTGAGACATCGGCGTGGCGGCTGGGACGGATTACGCGATGAGCTCGCTCACCACCCTGCCCGCCACGTCGGTGAGCCGGAAGGGGCGGCCGTGGTGTTGGAAGGTGAGGCGCTCGTGGTCGATGCCCATCAAGTGGAGCATGGTGGCGTGCAGGTCGTTGATGTGGACTTGGCCGTCGACCGCGTAGTAGCCGAAATCGTCGGTGGCCCCGTGTGTGATGCCGCCTTTCACCCCGCCACCCGCGAGCCACATCGTGAAGCCGTGCGGATTGTGTTCGCGCCCGGGAGCTTCCTTGGGACCGTTGTTTTGCTGCGTGTGCGGGGTGCGTCCGAATTCACCGCCCCAGAGGACGAGGGTATCTTCGAGCAATCCCCGCGCCTTGAGGTCGGTGAGCAGACCGGAAATCGGCTTGTCGGACGCGGCGCACTGCTTTGGGAGACCTCCGGCGATGTTGCCGTGGTGGTCCCACCCGCCCAGCGAGACCTGCACGAAGCGCACTCCGGCTTCGGCAAAGCGGCGGGCCAGCAGGCACTGGCGGCCGAACTGGTCGGTCTTCTTGTCGCCGATGCCATAAAGATCCTTGGTGGCCTTCGATTCACTCGCAAAGTCGACCAGCCGCGGCGTTTCGGCCTGCATGCGGAAGGCGAGTTCGAAGGACTCGATCACGCCCTCCATTTGTTGATCTTTCTTGAGGCGATCCAGCTGCCGCCGATTCATGGCTTGAATGAGGTCGATGCGCCGCCGCTGCACGTCCAGGGGTAGTCCGGAGTCGGTGAGGTGACGGATCGGCGCCTTGTCCGGTGAAGAACCGACGTGTTGGATGGCGGTGCCCTGGTGAATGGCGGGGAGAAAGGCGCTGCTGAAGTTTCGTTCACCTTCTTTTGGCAGGATCGTGATGTAGGAAGGCAGTTGCTGGTTCTCGGTCCCCAAGCCGTAAGAGAGCCACGATCCCATGGAGGGCACCACGTCGAAGAGGTTGCCGGTGTGGAGTTGCCGGATGGCGACGGGGTGGTTCGGGCTGTCGGCCTGCATCCCGCGCAGGATGCAGAGATCATCGGCGTGCTTGGCGGTGTGCGGAAGCAGCTCGCTCATGTAGAGCCCGCACTCGCCCTGGTGCTTGAATCCGGAGATCGGACCCAGGAGACGCGTGTTGTCGAGCCCGACGGTGGCTTCGGTCTTCGGCAACTCGTAGGGCAACTTCTGACCCGACCCCTTGGCAAGCTGCGGCTTGTGGTCGAAGAGGTCCATGTGGGAGGGGCCGCCCCCCATGAAGAGGAAGATGATGCGCTTGGCACGGGCCGGGAAGTGGGGTTGCCGGGGCGCCAGCGGCGAGTTGCGGTCGGCAGTCCCACTCTGCGCTGCCGCGGCCTGCTGTTGCAGCATGGCGTTCACTGCCAGCGAGCCGAAACCACAGGCGGCGGTGCGGAGGAAGTTCCGCCGGGACGGGATGTGGGAAGGAGGAAGGTCTTTCATGGGCTGAAACCGTGATTGCTCGGGATGAGTGCTTATTCGCGGAAGAGGAAGTGATTGGATCCCAGGAGGGCGTGGCACAGTTGGGCCCATGCCTCCGGCCGGGCCTTGCCCGGGTCCTTGGGAGCGAGATCCTGTGCGCAAGCGTCCAGGAAGGCCAGCGCTCCGTCGATCTCCTCCGGGTCGGCCGGCCGGCTGACAATCAGGAGGTAGAGGTAGTTGACGCGCTCGCGTTCGCCGGCCGCTCCGTCTTTCATCACGCGTTCCGCCAGCTTCTTGGCCTGTCCCTTGACGAAGGGCGAATTCATGAGGAAGAGGGCCTGCGTGGCGACGGTGGTCTGGGGGCGCGCGCCCGTGATTTCGCTGGGATGCGGGAAGTCGAAGATACTGAGGATCTCGAGTTCTCCCATGGGCCGCTCGCGTTTGAATGGCAGGTAGATCGAGCGGCGGTTCACAACGTAGTCCGGGATCTTCCCGCCCCAGTTGGCGGGGTTCACATTGCCACCCGCCCCGGAAATGTTGCCCTTCATCTCGAGCCCGAGGCTCGGCCCGCCGCGGGCCGGATCCAGTTCACCACTGGCGGCCAGCATGGCGTCCCGGATCGACTCGGCAGTCAGGCGCCGGCGCGGCATGTGCGCCAGGAGCCGGTTGTCGGGGTCGACCGCGACGGCCTTCGGGTTGTGCTCGGAGGACATTCGGTAAGTGCGCGACAGCACCATGCGGCGCACCGTTTTCTTGAGCGACCACTGATCGTCCTCCATCAGCCGGCGGGCCAGGAAGTCGAGGAGCTCGGGGTGGCTGGGTGTTTCGCCGTGCACACCGAAGTAGTCGACGGAGCGGACCAGGCCCGATCCGAAGAGATGGTGCCAGACCCGGTTGACCAGGACCCGCGACGGCAGCGGGTTTTCCGGATCGAGCAACCACTCCGCAAGCTGCAGGCGGCCGCTGCGGTCGGGCGGAATCTTGTAACTCTTGCTGACCGGGACGGCGGTGAGAAAGCCGCGCGGGACCTTCTCGCCCAGAGACTGAAAGTCGCCCCGCTGGTAGATCGGGCTGTCGGCCGGAGCGTCGACCTCGCGCACCGCGAGGGCCTGCTCGGGAGCATTCTTCCGCTGAAGTTCCGCGATCTTGGAGGCGAGGGCCTGCACCTCCTTTTCGAGTTTCACGGCCCGGGCGTGGGCCTTCTTTTCTTCCTCGCTCACCGGCTTGGCGGAGGCCAGCGATCCGGACCCTCCCCCGAAGAACTGCACCGCGAAGTCGCCCTCGCCCAGGTCCACGGCGTGGGTGTGGCTGATGCCGGCCCCCTCCCATCCCGGGACCTTGGCGGCGGCCAGGACCTTCAGATTGGTATGGGCCTGTTTGCCGGAGGACCCGGGCTGGAGCCCGTCGAAGTTTTCCTGGAAGACGACCTCGCCGCCGGTCGTGACGGCCAGATCGTCGAGTGCCCCGCCGAATCGTCCATTGCCCGGAGTGGCGCTGGTGAGGCGAAAGCGCACTTCGCCGGATCCGTCGCCAACATACGAGAACTTGCCGGGCTGCATCTTCTGCGCGTCCTTTTTCCCCGACCAGGCCCCCGGATTGTGCCGGAACCCGGCCAGCACACTGCCATCGGCCCGCAGGAGGTCGATCTGCAGGCCGTCGCTTTCGGTGGTCGCTTGATCTGCACCCGCCCAAACCGAAGCACCGGCCTCGAAGGTTACTTCATACTGCTTGTCCTTATCATTCGCGGCGACTCCCTTCTGCATGGTCAGGACGTTGGCGGTCGATGCTCCCGGAATCTGAAGGATGAGCGGAGTCAGTTCTCGTTCCAGTTCTTGCCGCCGGGCGGTCAGTTCCTCGAGGGCCTTCTTGTTCCGCGCCAATTCATCGGCATCGGCGGTCAGCTCCGGAAGTTTGATGTGCGTGATCTGGCTCCACACTCCGGGACCGTCGTAGCTGGTAGTCAGGGTGCTGTGGAAGATGCCCGCCATGGCGTAGTAGTCGCGGGTGGGGACCGGGTCGAACTTGTGATCGTGACAGCGTGCGCAGGAGAGGGTCAGCCCCAGGAAGGTGCGCCCGATGCGATCGATCTGGTGGTCTACCACGTCCGCGGCCAGTTGCCCCTTGATATAGTTCTGAAGCGTCCACGGCCCGATCGCGAGGAATCCGGTCGCGACGATCAACTCGCGCCGTTGCGCGACGCTCTCGGCCGGAAGCAGGTCTCCCGCGATCTGCTCGCTAATGAATCGATCGAGCGGTTTGTCGGCGTTGAGGGCCGCGATGACGTAGTCCCGGTAGCGCCACGCATCGCGAATCAGAACATTTCCCTGGATATCGGCGAGGTCGGCGTAACAGGAGAGATCGAACCAGTGCCGCGCCCAGTGATCCCCGAAGGCGGGCGAAGCGAGGAGACGGTCGACCACCTTCTCGTAGGCTTCATCCGTTTCGTCGGCGAGGAAGGCCGCGATCTCCTCGGGCGTCGGCGGCAATCCGGTGAGATCGAAGCTGAGCCGACGCAGGAGACGATGGCGGTCCGCGTCCGCAGCGGGCTTCAGACCGTCCGCTTCCAGCCGGGCCAGGATGAACTGGTCGATCGCGCCGCGCGCCCAGTCGGGATCGGCCGGGGCAGGCGGGGCGTGCTGCCCGATCGGCTGCAGCGCCCACAAATCCTTGCCGCCGCGTTGCTCCTCGGCCGGGACGATGGTCGGGAGAACGGATGCCAGCACCACCACCAGGGCGCGCCTTGTGGAACGAATCATCATTCTGCGGAGCCTGGTAGTGATCGCAATTCCTCGAGCAGGACTTCCCGGGCCATTCCCACGTGTTGGTTCATGCGGCGACGGGCCTCCTCGACATCGCCGGAGAGCAAGGCCTCGTAGACTTCGAGGTGGGCCTGGCGGGTGGCCTCCTTGCGCTTCTCTCCTCCCGGAAGGCGAACCAGGTGCGGTTCGAGCAGTCCCAGAATGGAGCGAAGCATGGCGGTGAGGACGGGGTTGCCGGCCAGTTTGGCGATGGCGAGGTGAAAGCCAATGTCGGCGTGATAGTGGACCAGCCGCTCCTCCGTCGTGGCGTGCACCTCGAGGGCTTCGGCCGTCTTGAGGGTCTCCTCGAGCGCGTCGCGGACCGGCAAGAGGTCTTCCACACGGCCCCGCCGTGCCGCGGCGCTGACGCACTCCTCCTCGATCAATTGCCGGGCATCCAGGAGGTGGAAGAGGCTGGAATCGGCCTGCATCACGGCATGGTCCAGCGTTTCGGTCAGGGCCCCGACCAGGGGCGAATAATCGAGCGCCTGCACGAAGGCGCCGCTTCGCGAGACGATCCGGATCAGACCCATGGTTTGGACCTGCATCAGGGCGTCGCGCACCAGGCTCGGGTTGACCGCAAAGCGTTCCGCCAGGGCGCGGATGGAGGGCAGCTTGTCGCCCACCCCCAGACCATCGGCCTGAATGGACCGGATCAGGGCCCGGGTCACCTCCCCCGCGGAGTTCCCGTTGGGCGGGACCGGTTTGCCGTTGGGCTTGGCGGCCCGCGATGTTGCGTGGATGTTCATGATTCGCTGGTTGTGGGTCCGGCGGGTCTTGGTTTCCGCCCTTGGTCTCTGCCACTACGCCTGATTATCAGAAATCGTTTCATTCCTGGAGCGGAATGTGCGCCAAATCGACTTTATTTCTCATGAAACGGAGCGAAAGCGGCATTTCGAGCCGTCGCCCCGGGAATATCTGATTATCAGCGATGACCATTCTGGCGGGCAGGTGTCAGGGTTGCAGGGGCACTTTCGTAGCGCGCACCCGGACAAAGAAAGGTTGGGCGGCGGGATCGTTCGGGAGGAGAAACCGGCGCACGACGGTGAGGGTGGGACCATCCTGGGAGGAAGAGACCAGTTCGGGATCGAAGGGCGCCCAGTTGCCGAGATCCGCGGAACTCTCGAGGGCAATGGCCAGATCGAGGGCGGGGTTGCGGAATCGGTAGGTCAGATGCAGGTATGCTCCGACGCGCTCGACCGCCGGCAGACGGGAGGGGACATCGAAGAGGCGGGGATTGGTGCCGAAGACGTATTCGTGGAAGTTACTGCGGCCATCGAGATCGGGATCGGCCCCGGGGGCGGAGAGAGCCGGGTCATCGATCTCGGCGGGGCTGAAGTGGCTGTTGAGCCAGCCCTCGAACTGTTGCAGGACGGTGGCGCCGTTCGGATCACCGGGGCTGCCGTGGATCGGGGAGCCGATGCCCCAGCTCGTGGCGAGGTCCCACTCGTCCCAGGCCACGGAGTCATCGAGAATCACGAGGGCGTAACCGGGGTCGTCGGTGGCGGGGAACCAGCGGTCGTTGTAAGTGAACTTCAGGATGTTCTCTCCCACCGCGTCGTGGAGCTGGATCAATTCGCCGTCATTGTCGAGGCGGCCGGTGTACTCCCCGGCGATTCGGGATAGCGGGACGCTGCTATAGCGCAGGGAGAAGGCGGTTTGATCGGCGACCACGAGGGTGCGTTCACCCGGGTCGAGGAAGCTGTTGAGCGGGAAGACGAAATCGACGCCTGCGACAAAGTGCGCCCCGCTGAGATCGAGGGCAGTGGGACCGGTATTCTCGAGCTCGATGAACTCGAAGAAACCGTCGTTGTCAAAGCCGGCCGCGATTTCGGCCGCGGAGGGATCGGCGGGGTGATAGTGGAGCTCGGTAATGCGCAAATAGAGCTGCAGATCGCTGGGAGCACCGGGGTAGGAAGTCGATGCCACGACGGTTCCGTTGCGATCTCGAATGGTAATGGTCTCGCCCCGTGCCGAGAGTTGGCCGAGGTAGTTTCCCTGCACAAAGCGTTCCTCGTTGCCCTTCGGGGAGGTGCTGCGAGCCCGGAAGGCGTTGACGTCGGGGGAGAGATAGAGAGAGCCGCCGCCAAGGCTGGAGGGAATGACGGTTCCGGGCTTGAAGGTGTGCTCCACTGCGCCCTCCACGATCCAGCCCGAAACATCGACCGCGTACGGGTTCGGATTGGTGATCTCGAGGTATTCGTCCGCCTGGCTGCCCGAGGAGGGATTGAACTTGATCCTGCCGAAGGTCAGCGGCGCCGCACCCGGCTGTGGCCCGGGAATTCCCACCGAGTTGGGGGAGGCCGGGACGGGGACCTCGGCCAGCTCGGGCAGGAGCAGCATGTCGGTGTTGGTGCTGGAGCTGTTGACGGACTGGATCGCCAGCACGTTGTCGCCCTGCCGGACCAATCCGCCAAAAGCCCCGACGTCGACCTCCTCGAATTCCACCGCGAGGGAATCGGAACGGCGAGTCGCAGCGTGATCGAAGGCAAGGAGAGTGCCGGCCGCGCCGCTCACATTCCGGCGCGCGATTTCGGTCCCATTCAAGTAGGCCACGTAGCCGTCGTCGTACTTCACGCGCAGCCGAAGCGCGTCGACGGTCCCCGGGTCGGCGACATCGAAGTGGATACGCAGGAAGGTCGAGGTCGAGTCGGGGTGGACGAGGGAGGGCCGGACGGAGGTGGAAATGAGCGGATCGAAGGTGGATGGGGTGGCCTCGAAACCAAATCCGGTCGGCCCGGCTTGCCAGGCGTCGTCGACAAAGGTGCGGGGCGTCCAACTCAGGCCGAGGCTGTCGTCGCCGGGGACGTGATAGCGCGCGGTGGTGACGCCGGGCTCTCCAGAGACGAGCGTGGAGCCCAGCCCGTCTCCCCCCTGCCCCGCCGCGGCGTGGGTCTGATAGAGATACTCACGACGCTCGTCGAGGTAGTTGGTCTTGAGCAAGGAGATCGCGGTGGGGAAATCGCGAACGATGCCGTAGATGGCCCCCCACTCTCTGAGATCCAGGGCCGTGTCGCGAGTCATGGTGGCGGCCAGCTCGTCGATCCGTGCTTCAAAACGGAGGTCTTCGGCGGGCGTGCCCGGCGGCTGGAGTTGCTCGTCCATCAAGGTCCGCAAGCGGCGCAGGTACATCTCGCGGGTGCGTGAATCGGTGACGAGGGTGTCGATCATCAGGTTGGGCGCGCTGCAACAGGCGTGTTGCGCGGCACCCTGGAACGGGTGGGCGCGGCGACGTTCCGGGGCAATCCCTCCCTCGAACGAAAAACCGTCCCCGCTGATCTCGTCGTCGTAGAAGCGATTCCCGAAGGTCAGATCCTTGTCGTGGGGAATCTGCAACCATTCGCCGGAACCGTTGGTGTCGCGATAGACGTAGAAGTTTTTGGCCCAGCGGTCGAAGTCCTGGGAGATGATCCCGGCGGTGGCGTAGTTGATCATCGCCGGGATATCGATGTGGTCGAAGAGGTACTCGGCGCGGGTGGGGTTGGACGGTCTGACGCCGTCGACCAGGGCCTGCAGATCGGAGTTGTTCTCGTCGCGCCGTGTTTTCTTCTCCACCCCGGAAGTCGAGGAGGTGACGCCGTTGAACATCTTGTAAAGGGCGCCCTCGGGGTCGAGCCCCTTCCGGTCCAACAGATCGGAGTCAACCTGTTCCACAAAGCTGGCGACGCTGAAGAAATCGCCGTTTTGCTCGATCCGCCAGGTGGAGGCGTCGCTGGCGACGACGCCCGCATCGGCATAAGACTCATAGGTGAGGTGGGGGCGAATGTAGGCCTTGTCCTGAAACGTCGTGTTGACGTTGATCTCGTCGACACGCGGGATGTCGGGGGAGAAGCGAAAATGATGGCCGGTGTGGAACTCGAATTTGTAGGACTTCTTGGCCACGCTCTGCGAAGAGGCGCCACGCACCCGGGTGAACACGTTGTCGTAAAACTGCCCCTCGAAATAGACCGACGAGCGCGTTCCGCTGCGCGTGTTGGCCGCCCCGGGATTCTGCACAAACCACGAGAACTTCCGCATGGGCGAGGCCGCGGCGGGGTCCTCGATGATGGTTCCAAAGTACTCCGGAGAGTCCGAGGCACTGAGAAAGGGCGGCGCGCGGCGGCTCTGCGCTGCAGTGTCGGTCGCCACGACCTTCCAGCGCACCATGTCCCCGGGATCGAAGCGCTGGTGCGGGATCGCCGCGGCGTAGACTCCGCCGCCCTGGTCCTGCATCGGAACGGAGACCTCGGAGGCGAATCCGACGCGGTAACGCAGAGTGACGGTGTCGACGGGATGGGTGAGGGCTTCCACCCGCGCTGTGACGGTGAGGTTGCTGCCATCCGCCGGGATGGGCTGGGGGCTGTCGGTCACCTCGCTGATCAAGGGGCCCGCTTCGGAAGGCAGGGCGCTGTTGGCGGCCTTCGGAGTGGGCTGGTCAAAATAGCCGATCGTCACGCCGTCGGTAGCGAGTCCGTAGGAAACATCGGTGAGCTGGGGAGGAAACGCCGGTGCGTATTCGTGCACCACCGTGACGCCATCCGGGCGCACCAGGGCCAGGTATTCGCCGCCGGCCGAGAGCGAGAAGTTGGTGTGGATCTTGCCCCGGGCGTCGATGTAGTCGTTCGAGCTCTGGTTGGAAGCGAAGACCAGGACGTACCCGCCGGGAGGGACGACCACCGAGGGAAACTGCCACTTGTTCAGGTTGTCGGCGCGGTCGGTGAGGTGCCAGCCATCGAGGTTAACGGGCTCGGATCCAAAATTCTGGACCTCGACCCAGTCGGAGGAGTTTCCGTCTCCATCGTTGAGGGTGGCGGAGTTGCTGGCCATGAATTCCGAGATTCGCAGGGTAGCGGGCTCATCGACTACCTCGAGGAGGAGGTCGAAGGTGGAAGCGGGCTCCGCGGGGAAGGTGGCCGTAACGGTGTACTCGGCGGAGGACGCGACGGCGGTCGGGGTGCCGGTGATGGTTCCGGTGGAGAGATCGAAGCCGAGTCCGGCGGGCAGGGCGGGCGTGATCGAGAATCCGCTCGGAATTGAGCCCATCACTTCGGGCGCGTTTGGTTCGATCGGCACCCCACGGAGGTAGGTGGCAGGGCTGGTCGCGTAGCCGGTGAGGGCGGACTGCGCCACCACCGTGATGCGGAGGCCCGCAGCGAAGGGATCATCGGCCGGGAAGGAAGCCGTGACGCTGTACTCGATTTCGGACGTGACACTCTGGGGGGTCCCGCTGATCTGTCCGGTAGTGGGGTTGAGATTCAGGCCCTGGGGAAGGGAGGGCTCCACCGTGAACCCGATGGCGGGGGGGCCGATGATGACCGGATTGTTGGGCGTGACGGCCATTCCCGTCACGTAGGTGGCGGGACTGGTTTCGTAGCCTTCGAAGATGGGATTCTCCGGAACGAAATTCAGGTTGAGGGCGTACTTTTGTTGCAGGTACCAACCCACCGCGTTGATCTCTTCGCTGTCGAGGGCGGTGTCGTAGATCATGAGCTCGGCAACCGCTCCGCGAAAGGCCTGGCCGCCGTCGCGATTGAAAAGGTCGTAGGCTTCCGAAGCGGGATTTCCCAGCGACCCGGGTGCGGTGCCGGTGGGCTGGGCGCTGTTGAGATGGAGTTCGGAGGGGCCCGGCGACCTCGTGACAGCGAAGAGGAGGTCCCAGCCCTCCGGTCCCTGGGCGCTCAGCTCGGTGGGTCCGGCCGGACCGAAATTCAGCTCGTACTCATTCTGGCGGTCGACCCACAGCATCGGGGCGTTGGAGTCGTCGTCGTCGATGATGTTGTGATAGACGCCGAGGTGATCGGGACTGAGGACCGCCACGATCGTCATGTTTCCGGCCTGGGAGCGCAGCGTGACGCTGTCGAAGAAGTCCTGGTCGAAGCGCACCGCGGGCAGACCGTTGCGCTGGTTGGCCCGAAAGGCGGGCCGGAGGAGAGCGATGTTCTGGACCCCGTGATTCCCGCTGCCGCTCGCGTCGTTCCAAAGTCCCACCCCGGCCCCGTCCGCCAGGCCCAGCGCGTCGGCCTTGAACCAGAGCTGCAACTCGGAAGCGCCATCCGTGGTCCCGATGCCGCCCGGCCCGTCACCCCGGACGACTTGCGCGCGGGCCACGGTCAGAGTCAGGATCGCGATGCAGGCAGCGAGACAACTGCCGACTGCGGTGGGGGGTGGCATGGGGGGAAGTAAAATCCTTCTACACTAGGTTCTCGTGAAAGCGGGGTCAAATGGGAGCCGCTACGGTGAGAGTCTCTCAATCTGGTAGATCCCCAGGTCCGGATGGGTGGGTGCGAAGGTAGAATCGGTGAAGAGGGTGGTGTCTCCCGTTCCGTCCACATCGGGATCGAGGGTGGTCCAGTCGTTGGGCAGCAGGGTGTCGGTCGCCCTGACCAGGTACTTGGCGCCCGCTTCCGAACTGAAGGTGATCACCACCGCCCCGGTCTGAAAATCGGGGGGCGTGATGCTGATGATATCGGGCGGGAGCGCAAAGGTGGCGGGCGCCAGCACCAGGTTGTCGATCGCCCCTCCGAAGCGGCCGCTGTTGAAGTTCGACGGACCAACCCGGAAGCGCACGTCGCCGGTTCCGTCCCCGGTATAGGTGAAGCTGTCCGGCAGCAGGATGGTATTGCCGGCCCAGGCTCCGGGCAGATGGATGTAGGCCGCCACCACTTCGTCGGAAGAATTCAGGAGTTCGATGAGGAGGCCGTCGGCGGCGCTGGTTTGCTGGTTGCCGGCCTGGTAGACGGCGGGGCTGGCGAGAAATTCCACCACGTACTCGGTGCCGATTTCATTTGAGACTGCGGTCGCGACGTCCTGGGTGATGACGTTGTTCTCCCAGATCATGACCGCGAAGTTCCGCGGGTTGACTAAGTCACCGGTCTGATTGGCGTGATCGATAATGTGAACCGTCCCGCCCCCCGACTTATTCCACCCGGGCAGATTCCCGCCGACGCCCAGGTCCCAGTCCGTCTCGAACTGGCCCCCGTTGAAGTTGCCACTCGTAAAGTCATCGAAGTCGGCGGTGAAGATCGACTGGGAGTGGGCGCCGGAGCTCAGGGCGAACACGATCCCCGTGGCGAGAGCGCACCGGGCGTTGATGATGAGTATTCGCTCCATGGGGTGGTCCTTTCTTCAAGGTGGAAGAAGGAAGGGTGGGCACAGGGTGCGCGGCAGGCAATCACGGCACGGTCAGGTCGAAGTCATCGATGTACCATCCGGCGAAGGGGCCGAGCGCCGGATCATCGAAGTCATCGGTGATCAACCGAAATTCGATGAGGACCGTCTTGCCGAGCGCGGCGGCGGGCAGAACCTTCGCGACCTGCTCCCAATCGCTCGACGCGCCGTCGAGGAGGTCTTCCAGCACGGCTAGCTCGGAATTGTCGGCGTTGTCGAGGACCCGCACCCTTCCCGAGTCGAATCCGGCCTCGATGTCGTAGAACTGGGCATAGTTCAGGGTGGCGCCACCGGCCGTGGTGAGGTCGATCGGCGGGGATCGGAGCCAGACCTCGGCATCGATGGCATAGCTGCCGGCGAGGTTGGTGCCGAAGCAATTGGCGGGGCTGTTGGCAGCGGCGGGGCCGGCGTTGGTGGGCGTGCCCAGTTCCCAGATGGTCCCACCCGCTCCATCGGAACCGGTGGTCCACTGTCCCTGCCCGCTCTCGAAGTTGTCGGCCAGCTTCGACTCCGGAGGCGCATTGAACTCCTCGATCACGAAAAAGCGTTCCGGGTCGGCAGGGAGAGGAATGGTGAGGGTATTCTCCGGCGGAGTGGCGGCGAGGTCGGCATTGCCCCCGAAGATCGGCCAGTCAATCGGAAGATCGCTGGAAGGATCGATCACGCTGAGAAGATTGTAGAGTTTCCCCTCCGCGCTTTCCCAACTGATGCTGAACTGGCCGGTGGAGGAGTTGTGGGAAATGTCCGTAACGCGCACCCGCGGAGTGATGGCGGGCGAGAGCGCCAGGTTGTCGATCCCTCCCCCGAAGCGCCCGCTACCGAAGGCCGAGGGCCCGACTCGAAATCGCAGATCACCGCTTCCGTCCCCGATGTAGGTAAAGCTGTCCGGAAAGAGGATCGTGTTTCCGCCCCAGGCCCCGGGGAGATGGGTGTAGCTCGCCACCACCACGTCGGAGGGATTCAGGAGTTCGATGAGCAGACCGTCCGTGGCGGAAGTCTGTTGAGTGCCGGCTTGGTAAACGGCGGGGCTCGCGTCAAACTCCACCAGGTACTCGGTGCCCGCCTCGTTCGAGGCCGGGATGGCGGTATCCTGCGTGATGACGTTGTCCTGCCAGATCATGACGGCGAAGTTCCGCGGATTGACGATGTTGCCCGTCAAGTTGGCGGTATCGACCACGTGGACCGGGTTGCCCCCGGATTTCGACCATCCCGGCAAGTCCGCGCCGAAGGCGAGGTCGAGACCCGATTCAAACTGGCCGCCGTTGAAGCCTCCGCCGATGATCTCATCGAAAGTGTAGAAAGCGATGGCGTTCGGATTGGGAGGAGTCTGCACGATGGCGGAAGCGTTCGCGGTGCTGGTGCTGGTGCCGCGAGTAGCGGTCAGGGTGTAAATCGTGCTCTCGGTCGGATTGACGATGATGCTCCCGGCCCCGGTGCCGTCCGTGTCACCCAACACGTCGATATCACCCGGGGTGATCGTCAGGGTGGCGGCGGGCAGGCCGACCTGCCACGAGAGGGTGAGGTCCGCACCCGGAGCGAGCGGCGAGGGAGCGGCCGTAAATGAGGTGATCTCCGGGGCGGGGAGGGTCACGGTGACCATCCGCGAGGCACTGGCGCCACCCTTGGTGGCGGTGAGAGTGTATTCGGTGGTGCCGTCGGGACCGGGGTCGAGAGGATGGCTCCCGCTCCCTCCTCCGTCGGTCACACCCAGAACATCGATGTCACCGGGAGTGATGACCAGCGAATCCAGGGGCAGGCCGCCGACCGTCCATTCAAAGGTCACCGCCTCGCCGGGGTCAGCGAGCACGTCGGGAGTTGCCGTGAACGAGGCAATACTTGGCGCGTTGGGGTCGGCGATAGAGAGGACCAGATCGTCCACCGTGCCCTGGAAACGGCCCTGGTTGGCGTTCCCCGGGCCGATGCGGAACAGGATGTCGCCGCTCCCGTCGCCGGTGTAGCCGAAGTTCACCGGGAGGAGTCCGAGGTCGCCCACGCCGAGCGGTGGAGCCGGCGAGTGGTTGAAGGAGTGCAGGACCGCGCTGTCGGAAGCACGCAGCACCTCAATTTTCAAATTGTCCGTGGCGCCGTTGTTCACTTGGCTTGCTGCGTGGTAGACGCCCCCCGCCGCGAGAAAGTCGACGTCGTACGGGATGCGGTTGTCGTTCGACCCGGGGATCCCGGCCGTCTGGGTGATGACGTTGTCCTGCCAGATCATCACGCCCCAGTTCTGCGGGTTCGCAGAAAGCGAGCCCCCCGTCCAGGTGTTGGCAGAATCTACCGCGTGAATCGTGCCGGCACCAGCATTGGCCCATCCGGT
>Ga0310120_10001052_pt1 | contig 20894 bp, 17 predicted proteins | sample CB27_AW_983_MG_FD_203506 | JGI IMG/M metagenome (GOLD analysis project Ga0310120, IMG submission 203506) | Marine microbial communities from Western Arctic Ocean, Canada - CB27_AW_983 | ecosystem: Environmental > Aquatic > Marine > Oceanic | place: Canada: Western Arctic Ocean | collected...
TGAATTCCCCAGGAAGACGTGAGTTGCAGACGACCGAGAGAAAAACGATAGTTACTGATCATTAAAGTCTAACAGCCCCATTCGTGATGCCTGACAAACCCCAGGGCAACTAAGAGCATGTATATCCGCACGCGCCTTTCGGTGATGATGTTCCTGCAGTTTTTTATCTGGGGAGCCTGGTATGTCACCGTGGGCAACTACATGAAAGCCCACGACATGTTTGGTCAAGTGTCGTGGGCCTATACGGTCGGGCCCATTGCCGCAATCATTTCCCCTTTCTTTTTAGGAATCGTCGCCGATCGTTTTTTTGCGACCGAGCGGGTCTTGGCGTCAATGCACCTGCTCGGCGCGGTAGCCATGTTTGCCGCTCCCTTCGTGGCAGAGTCTGGGCCTTGGTTTCTTATCGGTGCACTTTTCATCCACATGCTGGCCTACATGCCCACGTTGGGACTTACCAACACGTTGGCATTTCACAATATTGAAAACCAGGAAGAAGATTTTCCGTTCATTCGTGTGTTTGGAACGATCGGTTGGATTGCGGCAAACTGGGTCGTGAGCAAATGGCTGAACGGGGATGAGACCGCGGTTCAGTTTTACGTCACCGGCATCGCTGGCGTAATACTGGCCGTCTACAGCATCACACTCCCTCACACACCTCCACCGGCGGCAGGAAAGAAGGCATTGCTCCGTGAAATCCTAGGCGTCGACGCGCTGAGGCTGCTCCGCGAGTGGTCTTTTACTGTGTTTATTGTGGGCTCATTCCTCATCTGCATTCCATTGGCTGCTTACTTCGCATATGCACCCGTTTACGCAGGCAAAGTCGGCTTCAAAGATATCGCCTTTGTCATGTCGTCGGGACAAATCTCCGAAATTGTTTTTATGCTGCTGATGCCCTGGTTCTTTCGCCGGCTTGGTGTGAAATGGATGCTCATTGTGGGGATGCTGGCATGGGTTGTCCGCTACGGTTTATTCGCTGCCGCAGACGATGACAACATTCGGTGGATGATTTTCCTCGGCATCCTCCTCCACGGGATTTGCTACGACTTCTTCTTTGTGACCGGATTTATTTACACCGATAAGAAATGCACCAAAGAAATCCGTGGCCAGGCGCAGGGGCTCCTTGTGCTGGTGACCCAGGGACTTGGCCTGGGCATTGGAGCCCAAATCGTCGGTCGACTCGTGGCAACCTACACCCATGGCGAACCCCCTGTCACCGACTGGGGTAGCTTCTGGCTCGTTCCTACCATCATGGCTGGCGTAGTGATGTTGGTGTTTGCAGCTTTGTTTCACGATCGTGGTGACAGCTCTGAAAAGACTGGAACCCCAACGGAGGACTCCCCGTCATGATCAACGTGGGCCTTGTAGGTATCGGATTTATGGGCTGGACCCACTGGCTGGCGTACCAGCAGGTACCTGGCATTCGCGTGACCGCCATTGGTTCGCAAAGCCCCAAGAAACGATCCGGTGATTGGCGGGGAGTTCAAGGTAACTTTGGCCCACCTGGGGAAAAGGTCGACCTTGCGGGCATCAAGGCCTACGGGAAACTCGACGAGTTGCTCGACGATCCCCAAATCGACCTCGTCGACATCACTCTCCCGCCAGCGCTGCACACCGATGTGGCCGTGCGGGCACTGAAAGCCGGCAAGCACGTCTTTTGTGAAAAGCCGCTGGCGCTCACCACCGCCGACTGCCAGCGGATTATTCGGGCAGCCGAGCGCGCCGACCGGATGCTCATGGTTGGTCAAGTATTACCCTTCTTTCCCGAATATGTCTGGGCTCTCAAGTCGATTAAAAGTGGCAAGTATGGCAAATTGCGGGGCGGGAGTTTTCGACGCGTGATCTCCGATCCGAGTTGGCTCAAGAACTATTGGTCAGCCAAACATGTGGGCGGGCCCATGCTCGATCTGCACGTGCACGATACCCATTTCATACGACTTGCGTGCGGCCAACCGACAGCGGTTACGACGCGGGGGCGAATGCGAAACGGGCTCGCCGAGTTCTGGCACTCGTTTTTGGAATTCAAAGACCGCAACTTGCTCGTCGAAACAACCGCTGGGACCATTGGGCAGCAGGGCCGTGTCTTCGAACACGGTTTCGAAATTCACCTGGAGCAAGCCACGCTGATGTTCAACTTCACCGTGTTGGGAGGCGAGGGAAAATATTTGTGCCCTCCCACCTTGCTCAATAATCGTGGCAAGGTCATCGAACCCAAACTGGCAGGTGGCGACCCGCTCGAATCATTCCAGGCCGAGATTCGCGAGGTCGTGAAGGGTATCAAAACAGGGCGGGTGTCCGAAGTCCTTGACGCAAGACTCGCACGAGACGCGATCGTTTTGTGCCAAAAACAGACTGAAAGTATCGAAAAGAACCGGCGTGTCACCATTCGCCACTAAAGGTTATGTCAGGTCCTGGAGATCCCAGGCAGGAAACCAGAGCACCTCTCACGTCATTGGTTATGCAATCATGAAATCATTCCGTATTGGCATCGTCGGGATTGGCGCGATTGCTGAAATGCATGCGCGCGCTATCGCAGATATCGAAGGAGCAGAACTTGTCGGCGGATGTTGTCGCACGGAGTCCAAAGCGCAAGAGTTTGCGGAAAAATTCTCTTGCCGATGGTATCCCAGTCACGAAGAACTGTACGAACAAGAACAGCCAGAAGTCGTCACAATTTGTACACCCAGCGGCGCCCATTTGGAACCGACCGCGGCGGCCGCGAAGCGAGGAATCCACGTCCTCTGTGAAAAACCGTTAGAGGTTACCGTCGAACGTGCCGAGCAGATGATCGCCGCTGCCAACGACGCCGGCACCTACCTGGGAGGCATCTTCCCGCAACGATTCAACCCGGTTGTGCGGGCAATTTACGACGCAGCCCAGGCGGGTCGATTCGGCCCGCTCGCGGTCGCGGTCGCCTATGTCCCCTGGTGGCGCGATGACGCCTATTATTCACCCGACCGCTGGCAGGGAACCGTCGCGATGGACGGCGGTGGGGCCTTGATGAATCAGTCGATCCATGCGATTGACGCAATTCAATGGATTGCGGCAGCAACCGGGGCTGGGAGAACCTCAAAAGTCTTTGGCCTGACGGCCCAACGCGGACACGCAACCGACCTGATCGAGGTGGAAGACACAGCCGTCGGTGTCCTCCAGTTTAAAAACGGGGCACTGGGTAATATTTTGGGTGCCACCTCGATGTGGCCTGGCACGTCGTTGCGAATCCACATTGCTGGCCGCGACGGCACAGCCGAAGTCCATGAAGACCAGATGGTCACCTGGAAATTTCGGAATGCGTTACCAGAAGACGAGCAAATTCGATCGCAATTCAGTGGTGCCGCAGCGATGGGTGGCGCTGCCGACCCCATGGCAATCGACTATGCCAACCACACGCGGAATATTGCCAATTTCCTGGAAGCCATTTCGGCAGACCGCCCGCTCTTGATCGACGGCGTCGAGGCCTGTAAAGCCCTGGCCATTATCCGAGCGGTGTACGAATCGGCAGGAAGCTCTCAGGCCGTGACGCTCTGAATCCCGCATGCAAGCTCGGAAACCACGAAAAGCTTTCCCCAGGGGAAAGCCATGGACCCTCCCTGTTCCGCCAGGGTGACTTGCCGGTCGTTCTGGCAGTAGGATGCGTTCCCGAGGAGTGATAGAATAAAAAATGGCGGGAACAGAGAGACGTGAGTGGTAGGATGAAAGTGATGAAAAAAGGGAGGTTTTTGGAAATGGCCCCATCCTTTGGCGATTAGCCGATCGGCATCCCCTCCCCTTGAAAATGTCGTTATGCGGGTGAAGAAAGCCCCGTCCTGGTATGAAACTCGCAAGCAAAACAGATAGCGTACCGGCGGAACGCAAGCAAACCTCGAACTGGATCAAGGACCGCGATCGGCTCCCGCTGCGACAATCGTTGATGCGTAACAGCCCGAGCTGGCTGGTCAGCTTGGTTACGCATGCGATGATATTGGTTGTACTTGGCCTGTGGTTCCTCCCCGAACTCCCGGCCCTGGTAACCGCTGATCTGAATGTTTCACCGTCGGACGTTGAAGAGCAATTGGAAGAGAATATCGAGTTCGAAACCGACCCGGTCGAACTTGAAGAAGAGATGGTGGAGTACGAAGAGCAGCCGGAAACAACGTTGATCGAAGCGAATGTCAGTTTTGCTGTTGCCAACGATCTGGAAGCTGCCCCGGCCCCTGAAGTTGCCGTCATGGAAATTGGCAGTGATATTTCACCTCTGTTGACGGTGGCAAATGCGGTTGGCACCGGCGGCAGTGGTCTCTCTGGTCGTGGTCACATGGCACGCGCGGTAATGATTCGCAAAGGGGGAGGTAATGCAGCCAGTGAGACCGCCGTGGGACTGGCATTGGCATGGATCGCCGAACACCAAAATCCAGCTGGGTCGTGGAGCTTTGATCACCAACTATTCCGCTGCCAGGGTCGCTGCGGCAATCCTGGCAAGCTCAACAAGGCCTTTGCCGGTGGTACCGCGATGGCCTTGCTGCCGTTTCTGGGAGCCGGCAATACCCACAGGGTCGGAGACTACCCGGCTGTTGTGGGGCGAGGGTTGACTGCCCTCGTGCAGCAAATGAAAGACGGCGGATCGTTCATCGATAGTGGGCAAATGTATTCCCACGGACTGGCTGCAATCACCTTGTGCGAGGCGTACGGCATGACGAACGCCTCCAGGCTGCAAGGTCCGGCACAGTTAGCGCTCAACTTCATTTCCTTTGCGCAAGATCCCGTCGGCGGTGGGTGGCGATATGGCCCCAAACAACCTGGCGATACCTCGGTCGTGGGGTGGCAAATTATGGCCCTCAAGAGCGGGCACATGAGCTATCTCATGGTTCCCGCCTCAACGGTCCGCGGAGCTTCCGCTTTTCTTGATTCTGTTCAGATTGAGGGTGGCGTCGGCTACGGCTATACGGCTGATGCTCTCAGTTATGGGAATGCTACCAGCGCCATCGGACTCCTGTGTCGCATGTACTTGGGTTGGAAACGTGACAACGAAATACTCACCGAGGGGGTAAAACGCATCGCTGCAATTGGACCCTCTACTGACAACGTCTACTACAACTACTATGCTGCCCAGCTCCTCTTTCAGTACACGGATGGCGAAGGGGAAATGTGGGAAACCTGGAACACCAAACTTCGCGACCAACTCGTCGAAGCTCAAGTGAAAGAAGGCCATGAAAAAGGAAGTTGGTACCTGGGCGGAGGCCATGGCGGAGCGGGTGGCCGGCTTTACAACACGGCCATGTGCTGCATGACGCTTGAAGTCTACTACCGCCATATGCCTATCTATCAACGCGATGCGATCGAGTCAGAGTTCTCTGCCGAATAGCCGGGGCTTGGATCCGTTCGGGCGCACCTTCGATCGAGTGCGGGCAGGGTATTGGAAACTCTCCACGGGTCCATCGCTCGATTCAGGGCCATCGCTGGATCTGAAGCCGTCACTGGATCCGGAGAACTTTACCTTCTGGGAACTTTCGCCCCCTGTTTCAAGTCCGTGGCGCAAAGTCTTCGATGACCAAGATAACCGCACACGCCACTTGCCACGACTGGATTCACGTTGACCGGTTTCGCGTCGAATCCAGAATCAGACTGCCAACTCCGTAGTCATTGCGATATGATTTCGGTGTGTCGCTTGCGACGAAGGGGGTGTGTCGCTTGCGACGAAGGGGGTGTGTCGCTTGCGACGAAGGGGGTGTGTCGCTTGCGACGAAGGGACGGTGTGTCGCTTGCGACGAAGGGAAGGGACGAAGGAAAGTAAAATGCCGCAGGCCCTCAGCTCCTGATACCCGTGCCGACGCAACCCATTTTCTTGCCTGTGGAGGGTTCCTGTTTCCATGTCACTTGTCATTCCTGCAGATTGCCTGCAACTGTTGCAGCGGATGGTCAGCTTTAACACGATCAACCGTGTTGCCGAAGGCATCCTCTTCGTCGAGGGCCAGCTTGCCCAATACCTGGAACAGGTCGCGCAAGCATGGGGCTTCAAAACAGATCGCCTGGCGGTGACCGGTGACGCCTACAATCTGCTCGTCTCCCACGAGGTCAACAGCCAGGCCCCGTGGCTCCTGTTCGACAGCCATATGGATACCGTGGGTGTTGATGGAATGACGGTTCCCCCTTTTGAAGGTCTTGTCAAAGACGGGAAAATCTGGGGCAGGGGGTCGTGCGACACCAAGGGAACCGGGGCGGCGATGCTGTGGGCCCTGCGAAACGCAGTGCAAAGCGGACAACTTTCCACAAACATTGCGATCCTGTTCAGCATCGAGGAAGAGGTTTCCAAGACCGGTGCAACAGTATTTGTCGAAAAGCAACTGAGCCAGCTCCCCTGGTACCCGGTCGGCGTGGTGGTTGGCGAGCCGACTCAATTGCAACTCATTGTTGCACACAATGGGTATGTCCGCTGGACGATTCGCACCAACGGCCAGGCTGCGCACTCTTCCGATCCCAGCCAGGGCCGCTCGGCGATCAGTGCAATGGCTCGTGTCATCACCACCATCGAACGCGACTACATCCCCACGGTCACAACAACCCATCCGCTGGTTGGCAAAGCGCAGTGCAGCATCAATGTCATTCGGGGAGGTTCCCAAATCAACGTAATTCCAAAATCTTGCGAGGTCTTGATCGACCGTAGACTGGTGCCGGAGGAGGATGCCACCCCCGTCCTGCCGGCAGTCAAAGCCGTGCTGCAACCGCTCTGTGAAAGTGATCCCCAACTTGATGTGGAACACCTCGAGATCAGGGTCGATCCGTCGTTATCCTTCGATATGAATCGTCCTTTGGCTGATCGTGTGGGGCAGGTCCTGGCCAACCTGGGATTCCCAGTCGAACCGGCCGGCGTCAAGTATGGCACCAACGCCAGCAATCTTGCCGCCGGCGGCTTACCTGCCGTCGTGTTGGGACCGGGAGACATAGCCCAGGCGCATCGCGCGGACGAATATCTTGAACTGGACCAGTTCGAACAAGGGATCAAGGTGTATCAAGAGCTGATGAGCCAACCAGCCAGTTTCTGGGGCCATTGAGCACCGATTGCGGTGTGGGCGTGGGATCCCACGTGTCCCCGAAAACAAGCAGCTTGCTTTCTGTGACAATGTGGGTGACGTTCTGCCCCGGGTGGGCGATCGTCGAAACGCCCCGGCATTTTTGCTTACCTCACAGCGAACACATGTGGTAAACTGGCGGCCAACAGGAGGGAAAAATTAGCCGGGCAAAAAGACCGAGTCCCTTGAGACGAACACGTGCAACAATACCGAATTGTCGAAATGGGAGAAACCAAATGCCCAAGCCATGCTTGTTAATCCTGCTGGCCACATTATTTTCTCAACTCGCCGTCAGTGAAGAAGTGATGAAAAAAGAGTTTGGTAAAACAAGATCTGGAGAAACGGTTGACGTTTACACCGTCAAAAACCCTGCGGGAATGATCATGCAAGTCATGACGCGCGGAGCGACATTGATTGGCGTTGAGGTACCCGATCGAGACGGTCAATTGGCGGATGTCGCGTTTGGTTTCGACAGGGTGGCTGACTACGAGTCGGACAAGCACCAGTATTTTGGGACCACAACTGGCCGCTGTGCCAACCGTATCGCCAAAGGCAAGTTCTCCCTGGACGGGAAAGAGTACCAGCTTGCGATTAACAACGGTCCTAATCACCTCCACGGTGGAATCACGCGCAGCCTCGACAAAGTCATTTGGAATGCCGATCCGTTTGAAAATGCCCGCGGGCGGGGTGTGAAGTTCACGTACCATAGCCCCGCTGGCGAAGAGAATTATCCCGGCAATCTCGATATTACCGTGACTTACACGCTCACCGATGAAAATGAAATTCGGATCGATTATAAAGCAACCACCGACGAAAATTCACCGGTTAACCTGACAAACCATGCGTACTTCAATCTCGCCGGTGCCGGAGCACTAACCATTCACGACCACATTCTTATCATCAACGCAAATAACTACACACCGGTTGACGACACGCTTATTCCCACGGGGGAGATTGTATCGGTCGAAGGAACCCCGCTCGATTTTCGCCAGCCCACGCCGATCGGCCTGCGTGTTGCAGAACTGGACAACACATCAACTACCGGCTATGACCACAACTATGTACTCAACAAATCCAGGCTGGGTGAACTGAGTTTGGCAGCCGTGTTAAAAGATCCGTCGTCGGGGAGAACCCTGACCGTCTGGACGACCGAACCTGGAGTCCAGTTCTACGGTGGCAACTTCCTGTTCGGGCAGGAAGGAAAACAGGGTAAGACCTATGCCCGGCGCAGCGGATGTTGCCTCGAAACCCAGCATTTTCCCGATTCGGTGAATCAGCCCGATTTTCCCAGTGTTATTCTGAAGCCAAGCGATACGTACCAACAGACGTGTATTTACGCATTTTCTGCTGACTGACAGACCCCGCACTCCACACTGGGAAGGAGACCCCTTGCGGGGGGACCGGCAAGTGTCTGGTAAAAAATACCTGCCAAAAAACGCCGCATGGTTTATGTGTTGTCGATCTCGTGTCAGGTCCGCACAAGAAGAAACCCCCAGGCATTTTGTCGATATATCCCCATCCAACCTGCCTCCCATGGTCAGCGCAATGGGGTTCATGGCTGGGGCACAAATGTTACCGCCCCGCTTTTCCCACCCTAGCCATTTGGCCGTGATCTGTTGTATCCTGTCGACACAACGACTGCTTTCATGGAAAGGAAATCTTTATGGGTCTCAAGCAAGCCACCCGTGTCCTCGTGACAGCCGGGGCATCGGGAATTGGCCGAACCACCGCAAAGCTCTTTAAGGACGACGGTGCAAATGTACAGATTTGCGACATTTCAGAGGCGCATCTCAAAACTGCTCTGAGTGAAATTCCGGGCCTGCACGGATGTCTCGCCGACGTGGCCGACCTGGCCCAAGTCGATAAACTCTTCGGCGAAGTTCGTAAAAACCTGGGCGGACTCGACGTCCTGATCAACAACGCCGGGATTGCGGGTCCAACCCTCGCCGTCGAAGAGATTGACCCGGAAGACTGGAATCAGACGATGGCCGTCAACATTACGGGACAATTCCTGTGCACTCGTCGGGCCGTGCCACTCCTGAAAGAAAGTGGTGGTGGCTCGATCATCAACCTGTCGTCGGTAGCAGGCCGCTTTGGTTATCCCCTCCGGACTCCCTATGCGGCTTCAAAATGGGCAGTCGTCGGATTCACCAAAAGTCTCGCCATCGAATTAGGCCCGCATAAAATTCGTGTCAATGCGATCCAGCCCGGGCTTGTTTCCAATCAGCGCGCCCAGGATGTCATCCGCAATAAAGCCCAGGCCCGCAATCTCTCCAACGAAGAAATGGAGCAGATCTATCTGAACCAGATTTCACTCCGGGAATTTGTGACCGAAGCAGACATTGCCCAGATGATGTTCTTCCTTGCCTCGGACGCGGGGAGCAAAATCTCCGGCCAGGCAATCAGCATCTGTGGTAACACCGAGTATCTGGCTTAGTTCAATCACGGGGTCGTAAACCCTTGATGTTCTCGTCAGCAGCGTTTATTTGCGCCCGCTCGCGAAACCACAAGTGACCTGCCGTCACGATCGACCACCCCCGTTTGCCCCCCGGTTTGGTGTCATTGACTCCGCCAATTTTGACTGGCCTATGAATTGCCAGTGTGCTACTTTTTCGATGGGTGGATACCACCGGTGCTCGAATGTGTTGTGGCCAACAAAATCGATGAAATCTGGGTTTTTTTAGCAAAACGTTATTGTTGGTACCAGTTGAGGTCGGTCTCACCAAGGTCGCCAGTACTTGTTTAGCGACCATAAATTGGTAAGATCTGCGAACAGTCTCGTGGTCGATTTTACTACGTCTCGTGCTTCGAAATGGAGGGTTTCGTCGTGTGTTTTTTACGCCACATCCCAGGTTTTTCAGCGCTGATCGTGTTTGGAGTACTATTGATTCCCAGCCATCAGCTCCTGTCGCAAGAGGCGGTCGGGCCGGTCGATCAGAACGATCTGCTCCAAGCGCAACAGAACGATGCCAGTTGGCTTATGTATGGTCGTACCTACGATAGCAAGCGCTATTCGGCACTCACCCAAATTAACCGCCAGAACGTCGATAAGCTGATCCCGGTGTGGACATTTCAAACGGGTGTCCTCGATGGTTTTGAGTGCTCGCCGCTGGTGATCGATGGCATCATGTACATCACCACGCCTTGGAACCATGCCTACGCAATTGACTGTCGCACGGGTTCGCATCTGTGGCATTATCAAAAGTCGTTACCCGATAATCTGGCATTGTGCTGCGACGCCGTGAACCGCGGCTTTGGAGCTTGGGGAAATCGCCTCTACATGTCGACTCTCGACGCACATCTGGTTTGTCTTGATCGGTATACGGGTGAAGAGCTGTGGGATGAACCGATCACCGCTTACGGCGAAAACGGTCAAGAAGAAAAAGATATCTACAAGCTCGCCTACAGCGCAACGGTCGCTCCCCTGGTTATTGACGACAAAGTGATAATCGGTATTAGCGGCGCAGAATATGGCATTCGTGGGTTCATCGACGCGTACCACGTCGAAACCGGCAAGCGGCTGTGGAGGTTCTACACCGTTCCCAACGCAAAAGATAAAGAACCGCATGCCCGGCAAGCACTCAAATCGTGGGAAGGCCAGTCGTGGCTAACGGGTGGCGGCTCGGCGTGGGTTACCGGCACCTACGATCCTGAACTCAACACGCTCTATTGGGGGATCGGGAACCCCTCACCCGATTTCAACGGCGAAGTTCGTAAGGGCGACAACCTTTACACATGTTCGATTGTTGCACTGAATCCCGACGACGGCAGCTACAAATGGCACTTTCAAAACAGCCCGCACGACGTTTGGGACTATGACGGTGTCAATACGCCAGTGCTGGTCGACGTTGAGCACCAGGGAAAAAAGGTCAAAGCCCTGGTCCAAGCCCACCGCAATGGCTATTTCTATTGCCTGAATCGCGAGAACGGAAAGTTTCTGTACGGCAAACCGTTCTGTGAAGTCAACTGGACCGACCGATCGAAAGGTGTCGAGGGACTGGATCCCAAGACGGGGCGTCCGTTTGTCAGTGAGGCGGCGCTGCCAACCGAAGAAGGTGTGCGGGTTTGCCCAGGGGCGGCGGGTGGAAAAGAGTGGAATCCGATGGCTTATCATCCCGGTACGAACTGTGCCTACGTGCCAGTCATCAACAATTGTGCAAACTTCACGTCTGGCAAAGCCTTCTTCATTAAAGGTCAACCCTATTGGGGAAGTTCCTTAACGCTCATCGACAATGAGGCCTCCGGCTCGTTCAAGGCCATCGATGTCAACACGGGGGAGACCAAATGGAGTGTAGATACACGTTCGCCCATGGTGGCAGGTGTGCTGGCAACGGCCGGCGGGCTGGTATTCACCGGCGACGCCGAGGGATACATCTCGGCCTATGATGCAAAAACAGGCGATGTACTCTGGTATTTCCAATGCGGATCGGGGCATCACGCATCACCCATTACCTATAAACTTGACGGCAAACAATACATTGCGGTGTGCGCCGGATGGGGCGGTTGGACTGCCGGCTTTGCCGGCGATGGTGCACCATGGTTGCGCGACGGACGACGCGGAAATACACTCTTTGTGTTTGCCTTGCCCGATTAATGGCACGCTCCTGGACGCATCTTGGAAACGGCCAGATCACCCAGCAGGACGACCACCGCTCCCCATGCAACCACCGATTACCGACTGTAGATGTTTGATTTGAAGACCCTAAAAACTGATTATCGGCTTGTTGTCGCTGGAGTGGTTTGGACTCTCCTGATTTGTGCTGCTCCAATCCAGCTTTGGGGAGCGGGGATGCCGTTGCGGTTCTGCGTCGACACCACCGCCATGCCCCGTTCAGGCCAACGTCCCGATGGAAGCTGGAAAGGTGTCGATGTCGAGGTTGCCAGGTTGATCGCTGCAAAACTGGACCGCCCGCTGCAACTTAACGGCTGTACAGCCGACACGTGCCGTTGGAAAAAACTTAAGAACGGGCTATGCGATGTGGTGATCGGCGTACCAGAGGGTATGCCCAACAGCCCGGTTGCGACCTGGATCGCGCCCTACGCGGCTGGGCAGTTTGGGCTAGTCATTCAGCGCGGCAATCGCACCGTGCAATCGCTTGGCGACCTGCGTGGTCGTCGCGTTGGCCTTGTCACGGGAACGGTCCCTCTTTCCAGCAGGGACCAAACCCTGGTGCGGTTCGCATCCCGGAAATCCCTGCTCGACGGCTTTCACGCGGCAAAACTCGACGGCGCGCTGGCCGATACCGACTTTACTGCCTGGTATCTTCGCAAGCATCCCCAGAAACCACTCCAGATTGTGGCAGAATTTGTTCCTCAGCATCGCTGGAATATCGGACTGGCCGTCCGGGCCGATGACCAGCAGCTGAGGCTTCAAATTGAACGCGCGGTCACCAATCTTTTGCGGCGCGCTGAATTCACGGCAATCTTCGCCAAGTATGGTCTCGTGCATCGGGCACCGCTGGTTGAGCCATCTCAGCCGGTCGTCGTTACTGATACCTGGCAACAAATTCAAAGCGAAGGCAAACTGAGCGTGAGCATGGATCCGGCGAATCTGCCCTATTCCAGCGCCGATCCCGAAAAACCTGGTTTCGACCTCGAACTTGCACAGGCCCTGGCAATCGAGCTGGGAGTTGAATTGGAGTTGAATTGGATCGACGTCCTCCGCGAAACCGCTATTGGGGCATTGCTTCAGTTCGAATGTGACGTGGCGTTGGGTGCGGCTGTTGATCCGCAAGCAATGGACGATGAGGAAGAACTTGCCGGCAAAGTTATTTACTCCCGACCCTACTACGGAACGGGCTACCTGCTCGTCAAACGCGAGGACAGCCCCACGGTGAAGTCGCTGACTGAGCTGCACGGGGAACGCTCGCGCCGAATCGGAACTCAAGCCGGTACGGTCGCTGATTACAATCTGCGGCAAAATGGATATCTGCGTCGGCTGTTTGGCACACAATTGGCAGTTCTCACCGCATTGGATCAAGGTGATATCGACTACGCTTACCTCTGGTCGAATATTGGTTGGATCCTCAAAACCTCCCCAGAATTAAACGCTGTTCTGATCGAGGACCAGGTTCCAGAAGAGCGCTGGAACATAGCGATCGCCATGCGGAACGGCGACACGGAGTTGAAAACACATGTCGATGTCGCCATCAAAAGATTGATCGAAAAAGGGATCGTCTCCCAAACACTTGCCAAATACCACATCCCCTACTTCCCCGCTTTTCAAGAGGCCAATCACGCTGAGGCAAAGCCAGCCGGGAACGGGCAGACTCCGCTGGGCCAACAGCAGCGCACGCCGGTCGTACACCAACGCGTCGATCGTGGCCTCGAACCGAAAATGGACCGTCGCCAACACTCCCAGAAACGATATGGCGGACTGGCGAAAATTCGCTCGCGCGGCACCCTGGTCGTCGCCCTCGATCAGCATAATCTGCCGTTCTCGACAGCGCATCCCAAGCCGGCCGGGCTTGACTACGAGATTGCCCAACAGATTGCCACGGCCCTGGGTGTGTCGCTCGATATTTACTGGGCCTATTCATCGCACGACTCTTATCCGGGTAAATTGGCCAGTAAAAAATTGTGCGACGTCATTCTCGGCATCACGCCCGATGATCGGTTTGCGGGCCGAGTCATCTATACCAACCCCTACTACCATGCCGGCTATCAATGGGCCGTGCGGGCAGGGACGAACTCGAAATCGTCGGGAGACGGCCCTGTCGCGGTTGAGTCAGGCGTTGCCGTCCGCGGACTTCAGGGCCGCGTCGTCCGCTCCTACCCTGACCTTCCCGCCCTGTTTGTCGCAGTAACCTCTGCAGAAGTTGACGCCGCCTATGTGGTCTCGACGCGCGGTAACTGGCTGGCCGCCCAACACTGGCCCGGCCGCCTGGAAATGTTGCCCGCCAGCGACACCGTCGATCGCTTTCCCATCTGTGCTGCTGTGCGCCGCACCGAACCCGATCTCAAAGAGGCCATCGACGAAGTTTTTGTTGAGCTGCAAGAATCCGCGACCCTGAAAAAACTGTTTGCCCGATGGCACATACCGATCGACGTGGTCAGTTCACGCAGCGAGGTGGTGCAATGAGGCAACGTCAAGTGACACGATCGCAGCACCGCATCCTCGGTACGAGGCCAGGCCTTGAGGTTTCAGTCGTCATGGCAGCGTGGCTTCTGGTCGCGTGGTGGTCTCTGCTGGTACCCCGGCCCACAAGTTTGGCCCATGCCGAAACCAACACCCCCACGGAGTTGGTCGCCCCCCAGATCCCGGCTGGCGAATCACGCGAACCATCAACACCAGAGACTGCAGCCCCCATGGATCCACAGGCGCTCGACGAGGGCAAGGCCATGTTTCGCGGCCTTTGTAGTGGTTGTCATGGTGGGGCAGGTCGTGGTGGCAAAGGCCCCAACCTGACAGACGATCGCTGGCTGCATGGCAATACCGACGCCGACATCACCCGTGTTATCCAAAAGGGTGTCTCCGGCACAACCATGAAAAAACTTGGCGAGGCGCTCAAAGAGGAACAGATCGCCCGAATCATCGCCTACATCCGAAGTTTGGCTCTTGCTCCAGGTGAGAGTGACTGGGAACCCTATTTTTCCGGTGATCCCAAGGCAGGCGAACAGCTCTTCTTCGATGTGGAAAACAAGGCTGCCTGCAACAAGTGCCATGCACTCAATCGTCGCAGCGGGGGGATTGGTCCGGCCCTCGATCGGATCGCCAGCCGCAGGTCCCCCCAGTACATCATGGAATCGATGGTACAACCATCCAAAGACATTGATCCCCGTTACGAGCAGGTGATGGTCATTACCGACGATGGAAAAACAATCAAAGGCCTCCGTGTCAACGAATCGAACTTCAACATTCAGCTTCGCGAAGAAAACGGGCAGTTCCATTCATACCACAAACGCGACCTGGAAGAAGTACAAAAACTTGATATCTCTCTGATGCCGGGTAATCTTGTCGAAAACCTGAACGTCAAACAACTTCATGATCTGTTTGCATTCCTGATGACTCTTGAATAAAAGGAGCCTTTCATGCAGTGGACTAAACCCGACTTTGAAGAAATTTCGCTGAGCATGGAGGTAACAGCCTACGCGAACACCGACGGCGAGTTGCCACTACCAATCGACAGTACTGGCCAGGTCGCCGGAAGGGACAACGTAGCGGTGCCGGACAATCCAGCAACCGAACGCAACGACTAATGCGGGTCCGCATCCTTGGTTCGGCCGCTGGTGGTGGGCTTCCCCAGTGGAATTGCGGCTGCCCAAACTGCCAGCGGGTGCTCGCCGGGTCGGAGTGCGTACAGCGGCGCACCCAATCTTCTGTTGCCATCTCTGCCAACGGGGATTCGTGGTTCCTGCTCAACGTCTCGGCCGACGTGCGTCATCAAATCATGGACTTCCCCCAACTTGGCCCCTCCGCAACGTGCTCACGGGGAACTTCGATTGCCGGTTGCGTGCTCACCGATGCTGAGTTGGATCACACCTCTGGGCTGCTTCAACTTCGTGAGGGGGGTGTGATCGCCATCCACAGCACGGCCATCGTACGACGCTGGCTCAGCGGGCACTTTCCGATCGCTCCGCTACTTGCCCATTTCGCCGACCGCCCCTGGAACGAAATCCAACTCAACGAGCCGTTTCGACTTTCCCCTCCCAACGACCCCGATGGGGGTCTGGAAGTTCGTGCTTTCGAAACAGGCCGCGACGCACCCCGTTATGTCTCCCCCGAACCCACCACGACGGCAGGAGCTGTGATTGGGCTTTCGATCCGCGATCCACAAACCGGGGGTAAGCTCGTTTACACCCCGGGAGTTCTCGAGGTCGACGAGTCGCTCCGCAACGCGGTAGACGGTGCCGACTGCCTCCTGATCGATGGATCATTCTGGTCGAATGACGAACCAAGTCAGTACGGAATCACGGACCGAACCGCCGCCCAGATGGGCCATCTTTGCGTTGGCGGCCCGCAGGGCAGCCTCGCATGGCTAACGGAATTGCCCGTACGTTACCGCGTTTATGTGCACATCAACAATACGAATCCAATGCTCGACACCAGCTCACCTGAACACGCTGAGGTCCGAAAACAGGGCATTGACATTGGTACGGACGGAGACGAATTTGTTTTCTGAACATAGTCACTACTCACCACCTGGCTTTGACTCCCATGCAACGCTGGTCTCCCGATGAATTCATCGAACGGCTCCGTGAGGTTGGACAGTCGCGGTATCACGACAAGCATCCATTTCATCAACGCATGCACGAGGGAACACTGACTCAAGAAAATATTCAATGTTGGGTAGCCAACCGTTTCTACTATCAGAAGAACATTCCGGTCAAAGATGCCGTGTTGCTCTCGCGCTGCCCGGTTCGGAAAATTCGTCGGCAGTGGATCCAGCGGATCATTGATCACGATGGGACCGAAACGGAACCGGGGGGGATTGAAAAATGGCTCCGGCTGGGGGAGGGGGTTGGCTTGTCCCGCGACGAACTCGAACAAGATCGCCACTTGTTGCCAGGCGTACGATTTTCGGTAGATGCTTATGTTCAGTTTGTTGCCACCCGATCCTGGGTAGAAGGAGTTGCCTCGTCACTTACCGAATTGTTTGCTCCCAAGCTGATGACACAACGACTTGCTGCTCTAGAAGAACATTACGACTGGATCGATCCCGCCGCGTTTGCCTACTTTCGAGCGCGTCCTCCTCTGGCAACACGCGACAGCGAGCATGGTTTGGAAGTCATGCTCGAGTACTGTCAGGATCTCGAGTCGCAACAACAAGCGGTTGCAGCTTTGCAATTCAAGTGTGATGTCCTGTGGGCCCAACTCGACGCTATTCACGTGCATTGCCAGGATGAATGAAAAACGTAAACTCTGCTGTCCAGTTCTTGCACGAGGCGTCCGTTACCGCTGGGACGACCTCCGCCAGCAACACCAACTCCTGTTTCCCGAAGGAATGCTCATTCTCAACGATACCGCCGCTGCGATTGTTAAACTGTGCGATGGGCGGTCGCTGAAAAATCTGGAGGATGAGCTTTCGCAGTCATTTCCCCACAATCCCATCCAAACTGACCTGTTGGAACTACTGGACCGCCTCGCGGGTCGAGGTTTGATCGACGATGCCAACAACGCCTCCTAGGCCGTTTGCACTCCTGGCTGAGCTGACCTATCGGTGTCCGCTCAAGTGCCCCTATTGCAGCAATCCCCTCCAACTTGCCCGGTACAAGAAAGAACTCGATGCCGAAACCTGGCAGCGGGTGCTCACCGAGGCAGCTGCGCTGGGCGTGGTCCAGGTCCATTTCTCGGGTGGTGAACCGCTCGTTCGGCGCGACCTCGCCACCCTCGTCGCAACAGCTCGCCAACTCGAGCTCTATTCCAACCTGAGCACCGGCGCAACTTTGGCGGACGGCCCCAGGCTCGACGAGCTGAAATCGGCCGGCCTCGACTCGTTGCAGATCAGTTTGCTCGATATCAATGCCAGATCGAACGACTGGCTGGCCGGCACCCCCTCATTTGAGAAGAAACGCCTGGCAGTCGAACTTGCCCGCGAACGTGATTTCCCCATCACCCTCAACGTCGTATTGCACCGCCATAATCTCGACCACCTCGAAACTATCATTACCCTGGCGACCGACTGGAAAGTCGACAAATTGGAACTGGCTCATGTGCAATACACCGGTTGGGCATTCCGTAATCGTGCAGCCCTGCTACCGCACCGTTCACAAGTCGAGCATGCCGCAAAGGTAGTTGCCACAGCACGGGAAGAACTTGGTGGCCAGCTTGAGATCCTCCATGTCCTGCCCGATTATTTCCAGGAGTTTCCCAAGGCGTGCATGCAAGGGTGGGGCCGCGTTTTTTTGACTGTCGCACCCGACGGGGCGGTACTGCCGTGCCAAACCGCACGGGAAATTACCGGCCTTGAATTCCCCAATGTCCAGAATGAATCGCTGAACGAGATTTGGTTTAGCGATCCTGTCTTCCAGCGTTTTCGTGGAACGGACTGGCTGCCAGAACCGTGTCAAAGTTGCGATCGGCGAGAAATTGACTTTGGTGGCTGCCGTTGTCAGGCCTTTTTAGTCACGGGCGACGCGGCGGCGACGGATCCTGTGTGTAAACTGTCGCCTCGTCATGAGTTGATCGAAACGGCCATGGCTCAAGCCGGGCACGAGCCGACACCACTGGAATACCGAGTTTTCGGCACTGCTCCCGAAACCACAAGCGGGGGTCGCTAAACAGGGCTGCCATCGCAGCCGGCCAACTCCCTACCCCAGCACCAGCCTGCAAAGCATGTGAACCAGCAGAAGTACCTGGCCTGGCAAGACAAACCTGGTTTCCAAATAACAACTCGATTCTTGTGGCAAAGTCTTGGAGAAAGTCGCTGATTGCAACTCCTAAGGTACAAGTCGATAAGCCATGATTTCCTTGCGGTTGCGCAGATAAAGGACGCCATCAACCAAGCTTGGTGGTGCCCAGTATTGTCCCTCTGGGAGTTGCATCGAGTGGTGTATCTCAGGGGTCTCTCGATTTAACGAAACGACCATGAGCTTTCCTTCTTCGTCCAACACGAGATGACGTCCATCGACCAGCAATTGGCTTGCCCGGCCAATTTCTCTCGTTTGCCAAAGCACCTCACCGGTAACCAAATCGACACAGCTAAAAACGATGGCGCCAAAATCACCATGAGGGGCAAATATCAAACCATCTTGTACAATGATGTTCGAGTGGTGCACCCGCAGACGCTGGTGGTGCCAAAGTGGCTGGACCTCTGTCGAGTCGCTGTCACCTGTCAATTGCAATACCCAGCTCCCCCTGCCATACGCCGCAGAAAAGAAGAGGTGTTCTTTGCCATCCCAGGCAGGCGTACTGCAAATGTGGCCTCCATCGATGCCATGTTCGAATTGCCACAACAAATCGCCATCGTCTGGATCGAGGGCAAAAACAAAACCATCCGCGATGCTGACAAGTTGTCGCTGCCCGGCGACGTCGATCATGCGAGGCGAGACATGGGAAATCCGGTAATCCTGACTTTTCCAACATACTTTTCCTGTCTTCTGATCAAAGGCCATCACCGCCTGGCCTGCACCACCAACGTTCATAAGAACTTTGTCTTTGTATGGCAGCGGGCTTTGTGAATATCCGCGGAAGTTGAGCGTCCCGCCCAAATCATCAATCACCCGATGCCTCCAAATAACCTCGCCACTTGTGCGATCCAGCGCATGCAAAATACCGGTTACACCGGCGGTAAAAACCCGGCTGCCGACAACTGCCGGAGTCGCGTGAGGCCCAGGACCAGGGGACAAATCAGTACCATCATGCGGTGGCGCCGGATAAGAGTGCGTCCATATGACCTCTCCCGTTTGAGAATTGATCGCGGTAACCTGTTCCAAATCGTCACGGCGAAACATCGCGTAGAGTATTTGCTCAGCGATTGCGATACCTGCGTAGCCATCACCCAAATCGCGCCGCCAAAGTTGGCGCGGTTGTCCTGAATCCCAGTTCCAGTCGACCGGCCCCCGTGCGACGTGAAAATCGCGACTCGGCCCTCCCCATTGTGGCCAGCCATCAAGGGCCCACCCATCCGCGGGTCGAGCCGCCAGCAAAAACAGGCACCCTAGAAAAACTGGCCATCGACAGTACAATCGGAGCAGGTTACATGGCATAAAATCTGTTTTAGACATTAAACCTGCTTTGGTCCAGCAACTATTCGTCAACGGGTCTTATTGGGGATCAAGCAGGGACTTGCGATCGAGTCACAATCTCATCACCATTGCTAGAGGTCGCCAACAAGCAATTTCCAGGTCACTCCCTTCCATGTTAGAGCGACCTCTACCAAGGAGTAACAGATGGCCCCATCAACGGCGGCAACCCTGCAGGAAAAAATCATCGACGTACCTGATTTTCCCAAACCTGGGATTGTCTTTAAAGATATCACACCCATCCTGCTCGATCCCGAGTCTATGCGGATCATGGTCGATCAATTTGCAGAAAGCATTGATCTTCCAATCGACAAGATAGCAGCAGTCGAGAGTCGCGGGTTTTTAATCGCTGCCCCCCTGGCTCACCAATTAGAAACCGGGCTCGTGTTGATTCGAAAAAAAGGGAAACTGCCCCGTCAAACCATTCAGCAAAGCTACGGCCTGGAATACGGGGAAGATATCATCGAAGTCCAGGAGGGAGATTTAGAAAGTGGTGATCGTGTCATGATTGTCGATGACGTTCTGGCCACGGGTGGTACCGCACATGCTGCCGAACTCGTGTGCAAGACTGCCGGCGCCGAAGTGGTCGGGTTTCGTTTCCTGATGAACCTGAAATTCCTGAACGGGGAGCAGAAGTTAACCGCCCCGATCCAGGCGCTTATTGACTACTACGACTGATCCAATCACCCAGGCAGCAGGAACATGGGAAAACATCAACACAAAAAACACGATTTCCCGTGTAAGCCCTATGAAGGGAACCCAGGAGTGAAATTTTTCTCAACACGTTATCCAGCTTCGTGCTTTTTGCAAAAGCAAGTCAAAATCTGACCTCCGGCACCAAACTGTTTAAGAAACTGCCTGGACGGACAACAACCGATGGGCTCCAATCCCTTCTTTTTTCCAGGAATTTAACGACTCTTGTCAGAAATCAAAACTTTCAAGGCCATGAAACTTTGGGAACCATCTGCCGACCAGATCAAGAATGCGCAAATCACTGCGCTCATGGAGCGTATCGGGCAACAGTTTGCACTTGAATTCGCTGACTTTCAGTCCTTTTACGATTGGACGATTCGCGAGCCGGAACATTTCTGGGAAGCTGTCTGGGAATTTTTCGGCATCATCAGTTCGCAACCATACTCACGCGTCCTTGAAAAAGGGCGCGAGATG
>Ga0310120_10001053_pt1 | contig 20884 bp, 16 predicted proteins | sample CB27_AW_983_MG_FD_203506 | JGI IMG/M metagenome (GOLD analysis project Ga0310120, IMG submission 203506) | Marine microbial communities from Western Arctic Ocean, Canada - CB27_AW_983 | ecosystem: Environmental > Aquatic > Marine > Oceanic | place: Canada: Western Arctic Ocean | collected...
ATTTATAGCCATCATAAAAGTTTGATCCCTGTAATAGCCTGATCTAAAATCACCATTTTGAAACACTTTTGCCATGGCTATTTGAGGAAGTTCTTTTCCATCACCAAATATTCCAAATTTTGCTTTTCCACTTAAAACCTCTCTTCTTCCTAAAAGGCTTGCTTCACGACTTAGAACTATGAGTTTATAGTCCTCTAAAATCTGTTTTTTAAAAGATTCAAAAGATATTTCTTTATTAAGATCTAAATTGCTTTGCATATATTTAAAACGGTTTGCAAATTTACATAAAATAGCAGTTTTTTCCAATTTACATTTAAAACCACCTTCTGGAAATTAAAGCCGAAATTGTGTTTACATCAAAAGTTATTTTAAATCTTATTTTATCTAAATAGTTTGATTGATTTAATTCATTTCCTAAGCTTGAGTAAAAAGGAAAGTATAATTCAAAATAGTCTGTCAATATATTTAATCTAATTCCAGAGTCAAATGCAGATTGAGTTTTTTCATTTTTATTCTTTATTACAGCATAGTCATAATATCCTTCAACCCATTGCCATAGAGTTATTCCTGCATTTAATGACAATAAAAGATCGTTAGCATACTCTACTTTAACTTTAGATTTTAAAGCGCCTTCTGAGCCTATATATTGTTGACTGTGAAATCCTGTTGATTCAGATCTCCCAAGTAAATTGTAATTATACATATAATCTCTAGCTCTATATGTTGAAAAACTGTAGTAATCATCTTTGCTAGAATTACTTATAAACTTTCCTAAAAACAGACGTAAATTATATTGTCTATTGTCTTTATAATAATTTCTAAATTTAAAGGTAAAAGTGTTTTTAAAAAAAATTTTACTGTATTGCAGATCAGCATTAAATGTTAATCCCTTTTCTCCACTTATATTTGAAAAAATATACTTTGCATTAAAGATATTATAATTTGGATATTTTTCTTGATTTACGTTTTCTTCTCTATAAACACTTATGTATCTAATGTTTATAAATTGTCTGTAATTGGACCTTAAATCATTTTCTCTAAAGGTAAATGTGATAGATGGATATAATGTTGTATATGCTAAATTTTCTTTATAATGAAAAGTTGAAGCTCCTATGAAATACTGTGTGCTAAAAAGTTTATTATTATCATGATATTTAACATATTTAAGGTTTATTTTTCCTAAAATATCTTTTTGTTTAGATGAATAATAAGGAGATATTTTGTAAGTAAATGGCTTAAATATTGGGGTTGCATTTGATAATTTTACACCAGGCATTAATCCGTCATATAAATTGTAATTGAATAACGGGGTATAATAAATTTGATTTTTCTTTGGATCATTAAAATCATTAAATAACACAAACTTTAAAGGCTTTTTAAAATTTTCAAATGAACTAATATTATTATTGTAATTACTCTCTGAAACAAACCTATTCTTATTTATTTCTATGAAAGTTTTTGTTTGATTTTCAAAAGAGACTATCGTGTCATTTTTTTTAAACATTAACCATTTTTCGTCTATTACATTATTATTTTTAGAAAATGATAGTAAAATCGGAAAATTTAAATAATCTTTTGACTTCGAAATTTTAAAAGAACTTGTTTGTTTATTTGAATTGATTTTTTGAATTGAATAATCACCTTTTGATTTAATTTTCAAATAATCATTATAAAACCAATTTAGGTTATTACTTGTTTTTAATTTGAGAACGTCTTGAAAGCTTACATATCCTGTGTTTTTTAATTTATTAAGTTTAATATATTCGTTTATTGCTTTACTAAAAATTTCATTTCCAGCATATTGACTTAACATTTTATAGCCTAGTCCAATTTTATATGGATTGATTATTTTTTGGTTAACCCTTGTGAGAGAGTCCAAGGATATCATTATCGGTTGATTAATATTTCTACTAGAAATAATGTTTTCAAACAATCTGTATTGCTCATTAAAGTTATAGTTTGAAAAAATTCTTTTTTTAAGAAAAGATAATTCAGAGTATTTTCCAATTAATTTTAAATCAGGATAATTATTTTCTATATAATTAATCAATAAATAGGTAACAATTCCTTCTTTTTCCCAATAGTTTTTTCTATTATGTATTGAAACAGATTCGCTTAAATAAGTGTTTATTATAAGCTTTAGGAAATTAAATTCAAATAAAAAAGATTCGTCAAAAGGGTTAATTATTTTAGGAATATTGTTAAGACCATAAATAGGTTTTCTAGATTGATTATGCTTTGATAAAATAATTTTTTCAAAAGGATATTCACCTAGTTTACTTTCAACGTAATTAAAGGTTTTATTAATAATTGAATCCACTTTAAGATCAATACCCTTCAATTTATTTAACTTGAGTCTATCTCCAATTCTATTATCTACATAATTAAAAACTTTGTTAATTATTGAATCCTTTTTAAATATATAATTATCTAAGTCTGTTATTAAGATATTATTACCTACTTTATATTCTTTAAAATTAGAATCCTTTTGAATAAGGATACTAGTGTTCATTCTGATTTCTTTTCTGGAAATAAACACATTAAAAACATCTGATTTATGTTTTTTCAAAGCAGTTAGATCAGTAACTAAAACATAATCTAATGGGTATCTTATTTTAAATTCAAATAAACTAGGATCAACACTTAAATCGTTTAAATCTAAGTTACTTTCAACCAGCCAATCACCTTCAATGTATTTGGAAACAGTCAAATACCAATCTCTTATATTAATCTCTTTGTTTTGACTTATACCATATTTGGTGAAGTCATTATCAGGTATTATTACTTGATATTCTAATTTTAAAAAAACTGATTCTCCAGGTTTTAATGTTTTTCGAAGTTGAATTTTAATTAAATCAAGATTATTTGGCAATCTTTCAAAATCAAAATATGTATCTTTTTCAACGTAAATCTTATTAATAATAGTTCTACCTCTCTGATTTTTGGTTGATCTTTGAAAATTTAAAGAATATTCTTCTGAAAGCCTTTTTCCTAAAGGACTATTAGCATTTGAATAAGAATTAGCCCAGTCGTTTAAAATTAAATAGTCTATATCTGTTTTTGTATTATTGAAAAATTTTATTGACTGATTAATATTGACAGTCTTGTCTAAAATATCAAATTCAGCGTTTATAAAATATTCATTGTTCTGAGAATATAAATTATTTAGAAAATATAAGAGAAGTATAAAAAAATACTTTTTCATAAAACAACCATTTCTTTGTATAAATTAAAAATTTGGTTTTAATCTCTTTTTATGATAGAACTTAGATAATATTTCAATAACCTCATCAGAAGAATCAACCATAGAGATTAAGTCTAATTCTTTTTCTGAAATATATTTATGTTTTAGAGTTAGATTATTCTTAATCCATTTATAACATCCTTTCCAAAAAAATTTATCAACCAATATTATAGGAAATCTTTCAGCTTTTTTTGTTTGAATTAAAGTAAGTGCTTCAAATAACTCATCTAAAGTCCCAAACCCTCCAGGCATAACAACAAATGCCTGAGCGTATTTCATAAACATAACCTTTCTAACAAAGAAATAATCAAAATCTAAAGATTTATCGTCATCAATATATTGATTTTGTGATTGTTCAAACGGAAGATCAATATTAAGACCAACTGAAGATCCTAATGCCAATTTTGCTCCTTTATTAGCAGCTTCCATAATACCTGGTCCACCTCCAGTAATTATACCAAATCCAAGTTCAACAATTTTTTGGGCAATTTCGGTAGCTAACTTATAATGTTTATCATCAGTATTAGCTCTTGCAGAACCGAAAATAGAAACGCAAGGTCCAATTTGACCAAGTTTTTCAAAACCATCAACGAATTCGCCCATAATTTTAAATACAGACCATGAATCGTTTGTCTTTATCTCATTCCATCCTTTTAAATTTTTTCTATGCATAAAACTCTAAGTTAATTCTTTTTTTAGATACATAGCGGTTGGGCTATTTGTGTTTTTTATCAAATCTTCAGGTTTACCTTTAAATATAATTTCACCACCGTATTTACCACCATTTGGTCCAATCTCTATAATATGATCAACAGTTTTAATTACATCCATGTTATGTTCAATAATAATCACTGTATTTCCTTTTTTTACAAGTTTATTTATCACTTCTAAAAGAACCTTTATATCTTCAAAATGTAAACCGGTAGTAGGTTCGTCTAAAATGTATAATGTATTTCCTGTATCTTTTTTTGAGAGCTCACTAGCTAATTTTATTCTTTGCGCTTCTCCACCAGAAAGAGTAGTAGATTGTTGACCTAATGTAACATATCCTAAACCAACATCTTTTAGAGTTTGTAACTTTCTTAAAATCTTAGGGAAATTTTCAAAAAAAACACAACCTTCATTAATTGTCATGTTTAAAACATCTGAAACAGATTTTCCTTTATATCTTATTTCAAGTGTTTCTTTATTAAATCTTTTACCTTGACAATCATCACAATTTATATATACATCAGGAAGAAAGTTCATTTCAATTTTTCTTAAGCCAGCACCTCGACAGGTTTCACAACGGCCTCCAACTACATTAAAACTAAATCTTCCTGGCTTATAACCTCTTATCAACGCTTCCTGTGTCATTGTAAAAAGATTCCTAACATCACTGTATAATCCTGTATATGTTGCAGGATTACTTCTTGGAGTTCTTCCTATAGGAGATTGATTAATTTCTATAACCTTATCAATATTATTTATTCCATCAATTTTTTGATAGGGTAAAGGTTCTTTAACTCCATTAAAAAAATAATTATTTAAAATTGGGTATAAAGTTTCATTTACTAGAGTTGATTTCCCGCTTCCAGAAACTCCTGTAATGCCTATTAATATACCTAAGGGAAATTCAACATCAATATTTTTTAAATTATTTCCTGTACAACCAATAATTTTTATATTTTTTGAAGAAGTTCTTCTTTTTTTCGGAACAGAAATTACTTTATTTCCATTTAAAAACTGAGATGTAACAGTGTTTTTTTTTAGCATTTTTGAGAATGTTCCTTCAAAAATTATTTCACCACCATTTTTACCTGCATTTGGACCAATATCAATTATGTGATCTGATTTTTTCATTATCTCCTTATCATGCTCAACTACAATAATTGAATTCCCTAAATCTCTTAATTTTTTTAAAGAATGGATTAGTTTTAAATTATCTCTTTGATGTAAACCTATACTAGGTTCATCTAGAATATAAAGTACTCCAACTAATTGAGAACCTATTTGAGTGGCTAATCTAATCCTTTGAGATTCACCGCCAGATAGAGACTTTGAGGGTCTATTTAATGAGAGGTAATCTAAACCTACATTTAATAAGAATTCTAATCTTTTATTTATCTCTTTAATTATTTCAACAGCTATAATTTGTTTTCTTTTTGAAAGTTTTGAATTGATCGATGAAAACCATTTTTTTAATTCAATAATATCCATTTTACTAAGGTCATTTATGCTTTTTAAATCAATTAAAAAATTTCTAGACTCTTTGTTAAGCCTTGAGCCTAAACAAGATTCACATTTAATATTATCCATAAATGCTTTTGCCCATCTTCGTATTCTAGCATTACTATTGTCTTTAAACTGATCTTCAATAAATGGAATAATTCCTTCAAAATCAATATCATATTTTCTTGTTAAACCCAATGTTTTTGATTCAACTGAAAAAGTTTCATTTCCTCCATTTAAAATCACATCTATTGCATTCTTAGGAATTTTACTAATTGGAGCTTTTAAGTCAAAATTATACCTATTTGAAATTGTTTCAAGTTGTTTAAAAATCCAATTGTTTTTATAACTTCCAATTGGAATAATTCCTCCAGAATAAATAGATGCATTATCATCAGGAAGTATTGTTTTTAAATTTATAGTATTTACAGTACCTAAACCATTACATGTTTGGCACATTCCACTAGGAGAATTAAAAGAAAATGAATTTGGCTCTGGTTTATTATATGAAATTCCAGTTGTTGGGCATACTAAATTTCTACTTAAATATGTTACTTTTTGATCTTCTTCATTAATAATTGCCAAAGAATTTTCTCCTTGATACATTGATGTAATTACGCTATCTTTTAATCTTTTTAAAGAATAATCATCAGTTTTAATATGAAGCCTATCAATAACAATCTCAATATCATGTATCTTATATCTGTCTAATTTTAAATTTGGTTTTAATTCAGTAATCTCTCCATCTATTCTTACTTTAAGAAATCCTTGCTTCATAATTGACATTAATAACTCCCTGTAATGACCCTTTCTTGCTTTTATTATAGGAGAAAGAATTGTTATTTTTTTATTTTCATAATTTTTTATTATTAAATCAATTATTTCATCATCACTATAACTAACCATTTTTTCATTTGTGTTATAACTGTAAGCATCAGCTACTCTTGAATAAAAAAGTCTCAAATAATCATATAGTTCTGTAATAGTACCTACAGTAGATCTAGGGTTTTTAGATGTAGTTTTCTGTTCAATTGCAATTACTGGAGACAAACCATCAATCTTATCAACATCAGGTCTTTCTAATCCTCCAATAAATTGTCTAGCATATGCAGAAAAAGTTTCAATATACCTTCTTTGACCTTCTGCGTAAATTGTATCAAAGGCAAGCGAAGATTTCCCGCTTCCAGATATTCCTGTAATTACAACTAGTTTGTTTCGTGGTATATCTAAATCTATATTTTTTAGATTATGAGCTCTTGCACCATTTATAGAAATTACATCCTTCATTTAAGAAAAAATCAAGCTTGTAATTTACGATATTTAATACTAATTATCTTATGAATTCCATTTTAAAAACCAATAGCTATATCATCTCCTCTCTTGTCAGCACCACCTTCAAGTTTACTAGATTCATTAACCAAAATACAATCCATTCTACCTATAGAAGGTGTTTCATCAAATTTATGACCCATCTTTATTAGATTGTCTTTAATATCGTCTTTAATAGTGTTTTTTTCAATAACTATAACATCTGGTGACCATTGATGATGAAATTTTTTTGAATCTACAGCTTCTTGCATATTCATGTTAAAGTCTATTACATTTAGAATAGTTTGAAATACTGAAGTAATTATAGTAGATCCACCAGGTGTACCTAAAACCATAAATAATTCACCCTCTTTTTCAATAATTGTTGGTGTCATTGATGAAAGCATTCTTTTATTTCCTTCTATTGCATTAGCTTCTCCACCAGTTAAACCAAACATATTAGGGAAACCAGGTTTAATAGAGAAATCATCCATCTCATTATTAAGTAAAAAACCAGCACCATCGACTACAACTTTAGATCCATAAGAACCATTAATAGTAGTTGTGATAGATACTGCATTTCCAAATTTATCAACTATAGAGAAATGTGTAGTTTCTTCTGTTTCATTCATTGTAATTTGACCTTCTTTTATATCTGAAGATGGTGTCTTTTTATTTAAATCAATAGTACTGAACTTATTTTGTAGATATTTATCACTAATTAAAGTGTTAGATGGAACTTCAAAAAAATCAGGATCACCTAAATAAGTTGCTCTATCAGCATAAACTCTACTTTCAATCTCACTTATCACATGAATATAATCCTTAGAATTATGTTCATATTTATTAACATTTAATTTTTCAGCACCATTTAACATTTGAACTAATGCTATACCACCACTAGAAGGAGGTCCTATAGATATAATTTTATGATTTTTATAGTTACCAATTATTGGTTCTCTCCATATAGATGAATAATTATCTAAATCTTCTAAAGTAAATATTCCATTACCTTGATTCATTTCATTTAGTAATAATTGTGCAGTTTCACCAGAATAGAAGCCAGCTCTTTTATCATTTTTAATTCTTTCTAAAGTTTTATACAAGTTATTTTGTACTAATAAATCATTTTCTTTCCATTCATTTTTATTAATTAATGAAATACTACTATCATTTAATTTGAGAAATGATTCTTTTACACCATTTAAGCTTATTGCTTGATTTTTAGTTAATTTGAATCCATTTTTAGAAAGCTTTATAGATGGTTCTAAAAGATTTTTCCAGTCTAGTGATCCAAACTTTTCATGTAGTTTAACCATTCCATCAACAGACCCTGGTATGCCTGATGCAAGATGTCCGAATTTGCTTTTTTCAATGTAAACTTCATTATTATCATCTAAGTACATATTTCTAGTTGCTTTTCTAGGTGCTTTTTCTCTAAAATCTAAACTTCCCACACTACCATCATTTAACCTATATACTACAAAACCTCCACCACCAATATTACCTGCGTTAGGGTAAACAACTGAAAGTGCAAATTGAACCCCAATAGCAGCATCAAATGCATTTCCTCCATTTTTTAAAATATCTATACCAACTTGAGATGCTAATGAATTAGCTGAAACTACCATACCATTCTTGTAACCTTCTTTAATATCTTTATTTGAACAATGAATAAAAAACAAACAAGTGAAGAATAAAAATAACTGAACCTTGAATTTCATAAATATAATTTATACTATAAAAGTAAGTCAAAAAAGTTATTCAAATTGTATATTTGAATTCTATGACATTAATAAAATCTATTTCAGGAATTAGAGGAACAATTGGAGGGAGGATTAATAAAAATCTCACACCCTTTGAAGCAGTTAGATTTGGGTGTGCTTATGGTGTTTGGCTTAAGAGAAATTCTAACAAGAATAAATTAAAGGTTGTTATCGGAAGAGATGCTAGGATTTCAGGAGAAATGATACAAAACTTCGTTCAAAACTCTTTAATATCTTTAGGAATTAATGTTATTGATTTAGGACTTTCAACAACACCCACTGTTGAATTGATGGTTAAAGAATATCATGCTGATGGAGGGATTATAATAACTGCTAGTCATAATCCAGCTGAGTGGAATGCCTTAAAACTATTAGACAAATATGGTGAGTTTTTAGACAATAACTCTGGAGAAGAAATAGTAAAAATTTCTGAATCTGATGATTATGTATTTTCAGAAGTTTATGATTTAGGTACCATTACTAAAATGAACAATACTATGAAAACTCACATAGATTCCGTTCTAAAACTTGATTTAGTAAATACTGATTTAATAAGAAAAACTAAACTAAAAGTTGTTATTGATGCCATCAATTCATCTGGTGGAATAATCGTTCCATTACTTTTAAATGAATTAAACATAGATTATTCCTGTATATATTGTAAGCCAACAGGTGATTTTCAACATAATCCTGAACCTTTAAAGGAAAATCTTACAGAATTATGCAAGAAAGTAGTAGAAGAAAAAGCAGATTTGGGTATTGCAGTAGATCCAGATGTAGATAGATTAGTTTTTGTTTGTGAAAATGGAGAAATTTTTGGTGAAGAAAATACATTGGTCGCTTGTGCTGACTATGTTTTGAGTAAAAATCCTGGATCGACCGTTTCAAATCTCTCATCTACACGAGGTTTAAAAGATGTAACAGAAAAACAAGGTCAGTCATATTATGCAAGTGCAGTAGGAGAGGTTAATGTTGTGAATAAAATGAAAGAATGCGATGCTGTAATAGGGGGTGAAGGTAATGGAGGAGTTATATATCCTGAAAGTCACTATGGTAGAGATGCTATAGTTGGAATAGGTTTATTCTTATCCTTGCTAATTGAAAAGAATATAAGTGTAAGTGAATTGTTATCTATTTACCCTAAATACAAGATGGTTAAAGAAAAAATAAACCTGTCTAAAGAAATAGATGTAGATAAAATTTTAAATAAACTTGCTATTAAATATAATAATGAAAATATTAATGAAACTGACGGGCTAAAAGTTGATTTTAAAGATAGCTGGGTTCATTTAAGAAAGTCTAATACTGAACCTATAATTAGAATTTATGGCGAAGGTAAATCAGAAGAGATTGCTAATAGTTTAGTAAATCAAATAAAGCTTGACATTAAAGAATTATCTAATTAACCTTTGGGTGCTTTATCTTTATGTTTAAATCTGTTGTGTGTCCAAAAATAATACTCTGGATTTTCTCTAATTTGTTTTTCAACTTTATCAATATAAATATCAGTTATATCAAAATCTTTATAAGTTCTTGGAAATTCTGATATCATTTCAACAACAACTTTATAATACCCTCTTTTAATTTTTACCATTTTACCAAAAACAACAGGAATATCATGTTCTTTAGCTATTCTTTCTGAACCTGTAAAAACTGGAACCTTTACACCAAGAAAATGCCTCCAATAGGTAATTGATCTAATTTGAGCTGATTGATCAGCAGCCATTCCATATAGAAATAATTTTTGCTCCTTTATTTGTTTATTTATATAATTAGAAGTTTCATATCTAGAAATTAATTTAGATCCATGTTTTAATCTAATTTTTCTTACAAGTGAGTCTAAATGTTTATTTGTTAGAGGAGTATATATAGCAAAAGGATGGTGAGGAACATGATGCCCTATGGATAAGAACCATTCAAAACCACCATAATGTGTTGCCATAAACATTACATTCTTTTTCTTTTTTGCTAAATCATCTATTATTTCAGAATTTTCTAAATAAAATCTTTTTTTAATTTCTTCTGAAGAAATACCATAAAACTTAAACATCTCAAAAAATACGTCAGTAATATGTCTATAAAATTCTTTTTCTATACGAATTAGATCATTTTTAGATTTAGCTACTTTAGAAATCTCAAGGTTAAATCTTACAATTTTTCTTCTATACCTAATTACATAATAAAGAAGGTAATAAGTGATATCTGAAAGAAAATACAATAATTTAAATGGTAAATATGAAATTATTAAAATTAGAGGGTATATGATCAAGTACGTTACTAATTTCATCGCTATAAATATATTCATTTATTACATATTTTTAGATAGTTAATGGTTATTTTAACTATTAAAAAAACTATATTTAAATAAAAAATCATTACTTACATAATTATACTTATTACTTGTCTTATTTCCTACAAAGGATTTAAAGATCAATATTTTTTTGAAAAATATAAGTTTCAAATAAATTCAATTCAACTTGGTGAAAAAATAAGAATGTGGAGTTCTGGCTTTTTACATGTAGACTTTTCTCATTTAGCACTTAATCTATTCACATTATACGTATTTTCAGATGTTGTTTTGGGCAGGATAGGATCATTTTATTTCCTGCTAATATATTTTAGTAGTTTATTTTTTGGAAACTATTTTGCTTTAAAATTTCATAAAAATGAACCTTATTACTCTGCTGTAGGAGCGAGTGGGGCTGTAACAGGAATTGTTTATTCTTCTATTTTATTATATCCACAAATGAAATTAGCTTTCATCTTTTTTCCCATTCCTTTTCCTGCCTATATATTTGGCATAGGTTATTTGCTTTATAGTATTTATGGTATGCAAAAGAGATTAGGGAATATAGGTCACACTGCGCATTTTGGTGGAGCTATTACTGGATTGTTTATAACTATTTTAATTAATCCAATGATAATAATAAATGAAACCTGGATTGTAGTATTACTTATACTTCCTATATTGATTTATGTGAACTCTAAAAAAAAACTTTTTAAAAGTTAAAGTGACAATTGTTTTAAGATAAGGTTGTCTAATTCATTCCCTTTTAAGTTCATGCCTATTATTTTTTTGTTTTCATCTAAAACAAAGGACGTTGGCATTTGTCTGACTTTATATAATTTTGCTATAGGCTCACTCCAAAACTGTAAATGTGAAATATGAACCCAATTCTCTAAATGATCATTTTCAATTGCAGAAGTCCAAGATTCTCTATCTTTATCAAGTGATATTCCAATAATTTGAAATTGATCATTATTGTATTTAGAATTTAAATAAACTAAAAAAGGGTTTTCATCTCTACATGGACCACACCATGAAGCCCAAAAATCAATCATAACCACTTTTGATTTAATATCATCTAAAGCAATTATATTTTTATTTAATCCGGGTCCACTAAATTTAGGTGCTAATGACCCTACGGTTGGGGATTCCTTTAAAGATTCAATTAACAATTCAATGTTCTCTTTAGTTTGAATTGAAGATTTTGTTTTTTTAATTAAATCAGTAAAATTGTTGTAAAATTCTTCAGCTTTTTCAACTCCAATTTCTTGTTGCATAACCATTCTTTGCAGAATTAAAGAAGATAAATAAGAATCATTGTTAACATTTATGAAATTTAATTCATAATCACTCAGTTTAGTTTTCATTGCTTCAAACTGATCATTCAAATCATCTACTACCATAGAATCCCTCTGAATATTAGCATTTCTAATTTCAAACTGAATCTTACTTAATTCTAAATAAAATTCAGAAGTTTCTTTCATATACTTTGCAAAATCTTCATTTGATTTAGTTCCTGTAACTTTTGAAGTCCTTATACTATCTTTATATATTTTAGCATTTACTTTGCCAGGCTCTAATATTACAGGTAAATTCTCTCTTTGTTTGTCGAAAACTACATAATGCATTTCAGGAATAGTTATTGAGTCGGTAAAAGAAAACTTACCCTCTTTAACAATTGTGGAATCAATGGCCTTAGGGCTATTATCATCACCTATTTTTATTAAAAAAACTTTTAGATCCTCATCATGATCCGTGTTGGCTTCTAAAGTATATGTAGCTGAATTTGAACAGCTTAATGCAGTAAAACAAATTAAAAGTAAAAGAATAATTCTTTTCATAATAAAGTATCTTTGAATAAATATTGAGCAAATATATAATAATTTAATTCCTTAAATTTTAAAAATAGGGTGAACTTTAAAAGTAAACTAGTTAAAGATTTAAAAGCCATTACTGGCGACAAACATATACTTACCGCTGAGTGGAGTAAACAACACTATTGTAAAGGATGGCGATATGGGGCAGGGGAGGCATTAGCGGTTGCTAAACCAGGAACATTACTTGAAATCTGGAAGATTCTGAAGATTTGTGTGGAAGCAGATATTATTGTTATTATGCAAGCTGCTAACACAGGTTTAACTGGTGGATCTACCCCTGATGGTAATGATTATGATCGTCCTATTGTGATTGTAAGTACTATGCGTATCGATAATATACAGATTATAAATCAAGGTAAACAAATTGTAGGATTTTCAGGAAGCACATTGTTTGGACTAGAAAACAAATTAGCACCTTATGGAAGGGAACCTCATTCGGTCATTGGTTCATCTTGCATAGGTGCTTCAATTGTTGGAGGTATCTGTAATAACTCAGGTGGAGCATTAGTAAAAAGAGGACCAGCTTATACAGAGCTTTCACTTTATGCACAAATTAATTTGCAAGATGAGCTAGTGCTGGTAAATGACTTAGGTATTGAACTTGGAGATACACCTGAAAAGATTTTAACCAATTTACAAACTCATAATTATACTAAAGATCAAATACAATTTTCTGACAAACTAGCATCTGATAACGAATATCATAAGCGAGTACGAGATGTAGATGCAAGTACACCTGCACGTTATAATGCAGATAGGAGACGCTTACATGGTGCCTCAGGGTGTGCAGGAAAAATTGCTGTTTTTGCTGTACGGTTAGATACTTATCCAGTACCAAAGCGTCAACAGGTATTTTATGTTGGCACCAATAGCCCATATGTATTAGGCAAAATTCGTAGAGATATATTGTCTCTGTTTCAACACCTTCCAACTTCAGGTGAATATCTACACAGAGACTGTTATGATGCTGCTAAAAAATATAGCAAGGATACCTTTGTAGCGATTGACAAAATGGGTCCCAGTTTTATTCCAAAGTTATTTGAATTCAAACGAAAAGTAGATCTCCTCGCTGAAAAGTTTAAATTCCTTCCTAATAAATTTTCAGACAGACTGATGCAGTTTTTAAGTAATTTTTGGCCTAATCAACTCCCTCGCCGAATGGAACAATATCGAGATCAATATGAACATCATTGGGTAATTGAAATGTCTGATGAAGGAATTGAGGAAGCAAAAGCATACTTTGAAAAATTCTTTAAAGAAAATGAAGGAGACTTCTTTGAATGTACTAAAAAAGAGGCTGAAAAAGCAATTTTACATCGATTTGTTGCTGCAAGTGCAGTAGGTCGTTATCATGCCATCAATAATAAAAAGTCAGGTGCCATGATGTCTATGGATATTGCTTTCCCTCGTAACGAAAAAGACTGGTTTGAAAAATTACCACCAGAGATTGATGATTTATTAGAAATGAAACTGTATTATGGCCACTTATTTTGCCATGTACTACATCAAAATTACATTGTTAAAAAAGGAGTAGATGCTGATGCATTGAAGCAGAAGTTATTAAAAACATATGACGCTAGAGGTGCTGAATATCCAGCCGAACATAATGTTGGTCATGAATATTTTGCAAAACCATCACTCTCAAACTTTTATAAAAAATTAGATCCAACTAATGGTTTTAATCCTGGTATTGGACGCACTAGTAAGCGTAAATATTGGAAATAGAACATACTTGATCCAAATAGGATTTTAAACCCTGGCAAAATTTTTGAATGATATTTACCAAGTTTTTCTATAAGAAATATTAGACCTATTTTTGTAAAAATTTTAAAATGGCAGGTAATACTTTCGGAAATATATTTAAGCTTACAACTTTTGGTGAATCTCACGGACCAGCACTTGGAGGAATTATCGATGGGTGTCCCTCAGGATTAAAAATAGATCTTAATGCCATTCAAATAGAAATGGACAGAAGAAAGCCAGGACAATCTGCAATTGTAACTCAAAGAAAAGAACCGGATGCAGTCACTTTTTATTCTGGAATATTTGAAGGTAAAACAACTGGCACACCAATTGGTTTTTTAATTCACAATAAAGATCAAAAATCTAAAGATTACTCTCATATAAAGGATACTTATAGACCATCTCATGCTGATTATGTATATGATAAAAAATATGGACATCGTGATTACAGGGGTGGTGGAAGAAGTTCTGCTAGAGAAACTGCTTGTAGAGTGGTTGCTGGTGCTATAGCAAAACAAATTTTATCTAATATTAAAATAACAGCATTTGTATCATCTGTTGGAAAAATTAAGATTGAAAAACATTATTCTGAACTTGATTTTTCAGAAATTGAAAAAAACCCTGTGAGATGTGCTGATTCACAAACAGCATTATTAATGGAAAACTTTATAAAAGAAACAAGAAAAGAAGGGGATACAGTTGGAGGAATAGTGAGTTGTGTTATAGAAAATACACCTATTGGACTTGGTGAACCTGTTTTTGATAAATTACATGCAGATCTTGGCAAAGCAATGCTGTCTATTAATGCTGTAAAAGGTTTTGAATTTGGAAGTGGGTTTGATGGAACTAAACTAAAAGGCAGCGAACATAACGACTCGTTTAATTCAGACGGAAAAACCAAAACTAATAATTCAGGTGGTATTCAAGGGGGAATTAGTAACGGAATGGATATTTACTTTAATGTAGCTTTTAAACCCGTATCCACTATAATGAAAGCTCAAGAAACAATAGACTCCAATAATAATGTTGTAGAAATGAGAGGAAAGGGTAGGCACGATCCTTGTGTTGTTCCTAGAGCTGTACCCATTGTTGAAGCAATGGCAGCTTTAGTTCTAGTAGATTTTTACTTAATTAATAGAACAATCAAACTTTGACTTACAATAAATTTGTTTAGAACTAATAATATATTTGTACGATTATTTATTCTGAATTTAAATTATTAAATATTGTAAAAAAATATCCTACTTCGTATTTACTCTATTGTCTATTCTTTTAAAACAGAATAAAGTGCTTTAATCTATAAACTGACCAGGTTTATTAAATTTAGAAATATCACACTTTTCCAATTTTCCAAAAAGTTTATATCTTTTTAAAGCGATATATCTATATATTGAATCTAAAAAGAAGGTGGGCAATAAGTTAAAAATTAAAAATATTTTAAAAAATCCTCCTATTGTTTTAAAAATTTCAAAAACTGCTGTTGACTTTGTATAGACTTGATCATTTTTTTGAAAAATCAATGTATCAAATTCTGAATTACTAAAATTCATTTTATTTAATAATTTCTGACCACTTTCTCCTTGTATAGTAGCAAATTTTAAATTTGAACTGCTGTCGGTTTTTAATAAAAAACTAACAAATGAGTTGCATAAACCGCAAATACCATCAAAATATATTATGTGTTTATTTTCTTTCATTTCAAACAATATCTAAACGAATTAAATCCACTTTAGTAATAAAGGTTCCATAATTGACGATCGCTTTATCCTTTTCAATTTTATCAATTGTACCAATAGATCTGCTGTCTTCAAATCTAACTTTATCACCAATCTTTAATTCTACTTTATTTTTTTTTGGAACAACAATGTTTTTATTTCTTTTCTTTTCTTTTCTAATGTCTCTTAATTCATTCTCTAAGATTTGAGCTGTTCTCATTTTTCTAATTTTATCTAACTTGTTTTTAGAGAAATTCGTCTTTTTTCTCTTGGAATTTAGAGTATCAACAAGTTTAATTAGCTCTGATACTAGATTTCTTTTTTTATTATCATTAAAATAACGTTGAGCTATATCATTTAGTTTATTACCTACTACTATCATTCGTTGATTAGAATCAAACAATTCCTGATAATTAATAAGCTTAGATTTAATCTTGTCGTTTGTTTGATTAAGCTTCTCGTTTTCTTTTCTAAATTTACTTTCTTCATCCTTTAAAGAACTTGTTGTTTTATCAAGTTCCATTCTTTGCTTTTGTAATTTTACTATAGTTGCATCAAATCTAACTTTTCCTCTTTCAATCTTTTTCTTTGCTCTATTAATGATGCTATAGGGAATTCCATTTTTTTGAGCCACTTCAAATGTAAAAGAGCTACCAGCTTGACCTACTACCAAATTAAAAATAGGTTCTAGAGTTTTATCATTAAACTGCATATTAGCATTTGACATATAAGGAAGCTCATCAGCTAATAATTTTAAATTAGAGTAATGAGTTGTAATAACTCCAAAACTTTCTCTTTCATAAAAAACTTCAAGAAAAATTTCCGCTAATGCTCCTCCAAGTTCTGGATCAGATCCAGTACCAAACTCATCAATTAAAAAAAGAGTATCAGAGTTGCATTTTCTTAAAAAACTATTCATATTCTTAAGTCTATAGCTATAGGTACTTAATTGATTCTCTATAGATTGATTATCCCCTATATCAGATATAATATTTTTAAAAATGGAAATTTCACTACTTTGATGAACAGGAACTAAAATTCCTGATTGAACCATTAGTTGAAGTAATCCTATGGTTTTAAGAGTAATACTTTTTCCACCAGCATTTGGACCTGAAATAACTATAATTCTATTCTCTTTATCTAATCCTATTGTTTGAGGATAAGTTGTAATATTTTGTTTTTTATTACTAGTGTAGAGTAGGGGATGAAAAGCATTTTTAAGTTTTATGTTTTTTTCTTTTGAAAAATTAGGTTTAATAGCACTTATCTCATCAGCATATTTAGCTTTTGAATAAACAACGTCAATATGAGTTAAGTAATTTTGATAATCTGATAATGTTTCAATAAATGGATTTAAATAAGCTGTTAATTCCTTTAATATTCTTTTAACCTCTTGTTCTTCATCATAAATAAGGTCCTGAAGTTTTCTGCTTTGAACTAAAGTTTCTTGTGGTTCTATATAAACAATACTTCCTGTTTTAGAACTACCTATCATTTGACCCTTAACCTTACGTCTGTACATTGCTTTGACTGCAAGAACTCGTCTATTGCTAATAGAAGATTCTTTAATCTCATCTAAATAACCAGAAACATTGTAAGAAGATAAAGCAGAGGAAAAAGTTTCTCTAATTTTTGATTTAGTAGTGTTTATTCCTTTTCTTATTTTTAATAAATCTGAAGACGCATTATCCTTGATAAAACCAAATTTATCAATAACAGAATTTATTTCATTGATAATAACCTTTTCTGGATTCAAAGACTCTGTTAATGAATAAATATTATTATAATAAGTCTTGAATTTTTTTAAAAACTTTATATGTAAAATAGCTAATTCAACAACTATTTTAATCTTCCTAAAAGACTCTATCTCTAATTGGCTATTCTCAATTTCAATAATTTTTAATTCTTTAGAAATACTTTCAAAACCATGATTTGGAAAATTATTATCATTTTCTAAAGAAGATAAATACTCAGATACTAAGTCTAGACTAAAGTTGATTTTATCAAAATTTACATCAGGTTTTAGAGATAATAGTATTTCTTTACCCATTGATGTGATACAGTAACTAGATATCTGATCAACAACAACATTAAATTCTAAATCCTCTAAAGTTTTCTTGGGAATTGACAAAGTAATTATATATATTTTAGATTGTAAAAATAAGCAATTTCATTGAAGGTAAATATCGAAAAAAGTTGGTTTAAATTGTTAGAAAATGAATTTAATAAGAAATATTTTTTTCAACTTACTAAATTTATTGAAGATCAATACGAAACTAAAGATTGCTACCCTGATAAAAATTTAATCTTTTCAGCATTTAACAAGTGTAGTTTAAGCAATATTAAAGTTGTAATAATAGGTCAAGATCCTTATCATGGTCCTGGTCAAGCTAATGGAATGTGTTTTTCAGTAAATTCAGAAACTAATAACCCGCCTTCATTAACAAATATTTTTAAAGAAATAAACTCAAAATCTAATTATAGATCTGAAAGTGATCTTTCAGATTGGGCTGATCAAGGGGTTTTACTATTAAATTCTGTTTTAACTGTTGAAAAAGGATATGCTGGAAGCCACACTGATAAAGGGTGGGAAAAATTTACTCAAAACGTAATTAAATTGATTTCAGAAAAAAAACAAAACATTGTTTTCATGTTATGGGGAGGATATGCTAAAAAGAAAGAATCTATTATTAGTTCAAATGGCCATTTAATTCTAAAGTCGGGTCATCCATCGCCATTAAGTGCAAATAGAGGTTATTGGTTTGGAAATAATCATTTTTCTAAGTGTAACGATTTTTTAAAAAAAAATGGATTAAAAACTATAAAATGGGTTTAATAAATCTTTTATATATTTAATGCAAATTAATAAAATGATACTTACAACAACAGAAACTATTCCTAATAAAAATATTATTGAAGCTTTAGGAATAGCCAGAGGATCAACTGTAAGAGCTAGAAATATTGGTAGGGATATTTTTGCAGGTTTTAAGAATTTAGTAGGGGGAGAGATAGAAGAATACACTAAGCTTCAAGCTGATTCTAGAGAACAAGCACTTTCTAGAATGATTAGTGATGCTGAAAAGCTAGGAGCTAATGCAATAGTCAATGTTAGGTTTATGACATCTGTAATTACTCAGGGAGCTTCAGAAGTTTTAGCTTACGGAACAGCAGTAAAAGTAAATTAATTATGAGTTTTCAAACAATATTCTGGGGGTGTATAGTAGTTTTTTTAATCGCTGCAATTATTAACAGAATTTCTAAGTCTAAAGTAGAAAATTTCAAAAAGAGAGACAACTAATTACATGCTGATTAGAATGTTTTATTAAAACTTTATTATCTTAACAAAAAATTATAAATGAAAAAATTCTTTCAATTTTCTGAATCAATAAATGGTACAACATATTTTTTAAGATGTTTATTCTCTGCTGTATTGTCAATACCTTTCATTATAATAATAATGATATTCTTGGGAGTTTCTACGGCAGAATATGCTGAAATAGATTTTCAAAATCCTGAATCTTTTGACCAACAAGCTTTTCAAGAAAAGATTGAATCTAATCCAAAAGAATTTTTAGAGGCACTAAAAGATACTTTTACTCCATTTTGGGTTATTTCTATAATAATATCTTTAATTCCAGCCATATGGTTTGGAATAGCCACTTATTACAAAAGGGTAGCTGCCTTATTTCAGGAATCTAAAGACAAAATATTTACTGGCTTAATAGCTTTTGAAATATTAGCAGATTACTATGTTATTGTATATGGATGGGGAAGTGAAAGTATTATTGGAAGTGCGTTTCTTTTCGCAACTTTATTAATATTTATTTATATGGTTTTTCAGAATTCTGGAATTGAGGAACACGAAGGTTAACCACCAATTCTTTTTACTGAGTGACCTAATTCTATTAGAATTGAAGTTATTTTCTCTCTGTGTTCTCCCTGAATGATTATTTCACTATCCTTAACTGATCCACCAACTCCGCATTTATTTTTCAAGAATTTTGCTAATTCTTTAATTTTTTCTTTAGACCCTTTAAAACCTTTTAATACAGTTACTGGTTTTCCTGCTCTTCCTTTTTTACTGTAATGTGCCTCTAAAGATTGTTTAGGTTCCTTTTTAATTTTAGGAATTGAAGGATTATTGCTAGAAAGATCCTCAGTGCTTATTAACGATTTTAAATCAGAAAGAGAAGATAATTTTTTCATTCTTTTTTCATTACTCCAATATCAATCAATCTATTAATTAAAAAATCGTGAGCTGTGATATCTTCGAATTTCTTAGGATTATTTTGATCAATGCAATTATCCAATACATTTAATTTCATCGACCCAACTGGGTGAAGAAAAAATGGAATAGAATACCTTGATTTACTCCAGTATTCTTTAGGTGGATTTACTACTCTATGAATTGTCGATTTTAATTTGTTATTAGTATATCTAGAGAGCATATCCCCAACATTAATCACAATTTCATCTTCTTCCGCAATTGCATCAATCCACTCTCCTTTATTATTTTTTACCTGTAATCCTTTTCCGTGAGCACCCATAAGCAGAGTAATAAGATTAATATCACCATGTGCTGCAGCCCTTACAGCTTTTTTTGGTTCTTCTTTAATAGGAGGGTAGTGGATAGGTCTTAAAATACTATTTCCATTAATTACACATTTATCGAAGTGATTTTCTTCAAGGTCTAAAAATAATGCAATAGCCCGTAAGACATAAATACCTGTTTT
>Ga0310120_10001068_pt1 | contig 20803 bp, 12 predicted proteins | sample CB27_AW_983_MG_FD_203506 | JGI IMG/M metagenome (GOLD analysis project Ga0310120, IMG submission 203506) | Marine microbial communities from Western Arctic Ocean, Canada - CB27_AW_983 | ecosystem: Environmental > Aquatic > Marine > Oceanic | place: Canada: Western Arctic Ocean | collected...
CGCCGGGTCGTCTCCGACGCAAGCGTCGATCGTGGCCAGGTCCCACCCGGCCGGCAGAAACGTCTCCATCAACGATCCGCTCAGCGTGCTCATCAGGTCCATCATTTTCTCCGGTCGGACTGACTCTGTGCGTGGACTCTCTGTCGGTTTCGGATCTCACTGTAGCGATCGGCGCTCGGCGATTCGAGCGGCACACATGGGCATTGCCTTATGGGTCCGGTTGCGGTTAAACTAGGGCAACCCACCTGACCCCACCCTCCTTCTGGCGACGTCCTGTCGCTCCCGAGCCTCGATGAAGTTCATTGTGCTGCCCTGCGTGCTGGCTTCGTGCCTGGGCATTGGCTGGGCCGTCTTTGTCGATTCCCAGCACCAGGGCGATCTCGATCTGCCACGTGGCAGGACCGAGACGGTAGCCGTGGAGGTCGTCGACCTTCAGACTCGTGACATCGAGGAGACCTTGGAGCTGGTCGGGAGTCTCGAGGCGGGTCGCGACGTGGAAATCCGTTCGCGGGTCAGCGGGCAGATTCAGGCCTTGAGTGTCGATGTTGGCGACTCGATCACCGCCGGCCAGCAGCTGGTTCGGATCGAGTCGTCTCAGCAACAGGAACTGGTTCGCCAGGCCGAGGCTCTCAAGAAGGTTGCGATCGCCGAGCTGGCGGCCCAGGAATTGCGCGCCAAGGCGGCCTTGCAGGCGTTCGAGCGTCAAAAGGACCTGCGGAGCAAGGGGGTTGGGACGGCTCAGCAACTCGAGGCGGCGGAGTCGAAGCTGGAGATTGCCAGGGCCGAGTCGCGGCTGGCCTCCTCGAAGGTGGACCGTGCCGAGAGCGAACTGGAAGGCAGCCGGCTGGCCTTGGCCGAGCGCCTGATCGCGTCTCCGATGTCGGGTCATGTCGCCAGTCGACTGGTCCAGGTCGGTGATCTCGCCAAGACCGATCTCGCGCTATTGCGGATCGTCGACCTCTCCACGGTACGCACCACGGTGCATGTGGGCGCGAGTGACTACCGGCAATTGCGTGAGGACCAGCTGACGGAGGTCCGTGTTGACACGTATCCCGACGAGGTGTTCGTGGGCCGAGTCGAGCGACTGGCTCCGGTGCTCGATCCCCAGACTCGAACCGCGGTCGTCTACATCGCGGTCGACAATCCCCGCAGTCTGCTCAAGCCCGGCATGCATGCTCGGGTGCGGGTCAGGCTGAACCTGCACGAGGGTGTGAGCGTGATTCCTCTGTCGGCGGTGGTCGAACGAGGAGGCCGCAAGACGATCTTCGTCGTGGCCGAGAACGGCGGCAGCGTGCAGCAGGTGGAGGTCCAACTGGGCCTGGTCGAGGGGAGCCGGGTTGAGGTGCTGAGTGGTCTGCGGCCGGACGTCCGAGTCGTGACGCTCGGCAGCCACCTGGTCGTGGATGGCCAGGACGTGCAGGTGATGGACGAACCCGCGTCGACGGCGGACTGAGCCGACATGACGCTGACCCGCCTGGCCGTGCACCGACCGGTGACGACGCTGATGATCGCCCTGGTCGTCACGCTGTTGGGCTACGTGGCCGTCGAGCGTCTTGCTGTGGACCTGCTTCCCAAGATCGACTACCCGACCGTGCGGGTCGAGACCCTGTACCGGGGTGCGGCTCCCGAGGAGATCGAGACGCTGCTGACTCGGCCGTTGGAACAGGCGCTGAGTTCGGTCAAGGGTTCCGAGGAGATTTCGAGTGTGAGTGCCGAGGGTGCCAGCACGATCCGCGTCCGCATGACCTGGGGTGCCGACCTCGATGTGGCACTCAACGACATGCGGCAGGCGGTGCAGCGGGTCCGGCGGCAGCTGCCCGACGAGGTCGAGGGTCCTTACTTCCGGCGTTACAACGAGAGTGACTCGCCGATCATCTACCTGGCCCTGGAGCGGAAGCAGCAGGGACCCGAAAGCGCGCGGCTGTCGGTCGAGACGACCAAGCGTGCCGAGACCGAGGTCGTGCCGGAGCTGGAGAAGCTGGAGGGTGTGGGGCGCGTACGGCTGCGTGGAGCGGTTCGCCGCGAGATCCAGGTCGACCTCGACCGCCAGAAACTCGAATCACTCAACCTGGGTGTCAACGAAGTGGTGGCCTCGCTGAGGCGTCAGAACGTCAACCAGCCGGCCGGAGATTTCGACGAGGGCAACGTACAGCGGCTGGTCCGCAGCCACGGCCAGTTCCAGAACCTCGACGAGATCCGGCAGACCGTCGTCCGCCAGGCGGGCGGGGCGGTGGTGCGGGTGGCCGACATTGGCCAGGTGAAGGATGGGGTCGAGGAGCGGACCGACGTCAGCCGGGTCAATGGCAAGGAAGGCCTGCTGATCTACATCCACAAACAGTCCGACGCCAACACGGTGGCTGTCAGCCGCCGTGTCCGCGCAGCGGTCGTGCGACTCAACCGGCGTTTGAGCGACTTGAAGCTGACGATCCGGATCGACAAGTCCGAGTTCGTGGTTCAGTCGATAGCAAACATCGAGCGGGCGGCTGTCTACGGGATGGGCCTGGCGGCGGTGGTGCTGGTGATCTTCCTGCGGAGCTTCCGCAGCACGATCGTGATCGGCATCTCGATGCCCTTCTCGGTGATGGCCACCTTCGTGCTGATCTACGCTCACGACTTCTCGCTGAATGTCATCTCCTTCGGCGGACTCGCGCTGGGCCTGGGCCTGCTGGTCGACAACTCGATCGTCGTACTCGAGTCGATCTATCGTCGTCGGGACGAGGGTCAGCCGATCAAGGAGGCGGCCGTGGACGGGACGACCGAGGTGGGTTCGGCGATCGTGGCGAGCACGATGACCACGCTGATCGTGTTTGTGCCGCTGGCGTTTGTCGAGGGCATGACCGGGGTGTTGCTGCACCAGTTGTCCTGGGTGGTCTCTTTTGCCCTGACCTGTTCTCTGCTGGCCAGCCTGACCCTGACCCCGATGCTGGCGGCTCACTGGGGCGGTCGGCGGAAGCCGGGCGAGGAAGCGGGTGCCACGACTGAGTCGTCTCGCGGCTTCGCCTCAATCGCTCATCGCGCCTTCTCGAAGCTCGAAACACTCTATGCCGCCGTGTTGCGGCTGGCACTGCGTCGTCGGGGTGTGGTGCTGTCGCTGTTGTTGCTGCTGTTTGCGGTCGTCGTCGGCCTGGCGCCTCGGGTGGGGACCGAGTACATGCCCAAGGCCGACGAGGGCGACCTGCGGGTGCGGGCCCACATGGCACCGGGCATCCAGTTCCGACACCTGCATCGCCAGGCCCGTCGGATCGAGCAGAGAATCCTGAAATCGGTGCCGGCCGAGCAACGGGAAACGGTGGCGGCCTTCATCGGCGGAGACCGCGACGATTCGGAGGATTGGAACGAGTGCTGGATGAGGATCAAGCTGGTGCCTCGCAGCCAGCGTGACCAGTCCGTCGACGAGATCCGTGAATCGCTGGCTGCGGGGATCGGAGCGGTGCCGGGCATGAGGATTCGGGTCGAGGCCCAGACCGAGATGATGTTGTCGAGGATGTTGAGATTCGGGGGTGGTGACATCGAGGTCGAGGTTCGGGGGCACGACCTGGACGAGGCCGATCGCCGGGCCGAGACGGTGGCGGACCTGATGAGACAGGTGCCGGGCCTGATCAACATCAACATCGAGCGTCCCGATCGCAGGCCCGAGTTGGCGGTGCATGTGGACCGGGTCAAGGCGAGACTGATGGGGGTCAGCGTCCGCGACATCGGTGAAACGCTCGATATGACGATCCGGGGCACCGAGGCGACGATGTTCCGCGAGTCGGGTGACGAATTCAACGTGCTGGTCCGGCTGCAGGACTCGGACCGCGACCGGCTCCCCGACATCGAGCGGTTGGGTGTTTCGACCGCTTCGGGCCGGGTGGTGGCATTGCGAGACCTGGTTCGGTTCGATTCGGGCAACGCGCCTCTGAGAATCACTCGGACCGCACGCCAACGCGTGGTGCAGGTCTCGGCCGACGTGGTCGACCGTGATCTCGGCAGTGTCGTCGGCGACCTGACCGGGCATCTCAACCAGGAACAGTGGCCTCCTGGGTTCAGCTACCGCATCGTGGGAGATTACGAGGAGCAGCAGCGGAGTTTCGAGGAGTTGACCAAGGGCCTGGTGTTGGCGGTGGTGCTGATGTACATGGTGATGGCGTCTCAGTTCGAGTCGTTTCGGGACCCGCTGGTGATCCTGGTGACGATTCCGCTGGGCGCGATCGGCGTGATCCTGGCCCTGCTGCTGACCGACACCACGCTCAACGCCCAGTCCTTCATCGGAGCGGTCATGCTGTCCGGCATCGTGGTCAACAACGCCATCGTGCTGGTCGACTGCATCAAGCAGAGGTTGGTGGCACTGGAGAGTGACTGGTCGGGGGATTACACCGAGTTGATCGTCGGTGCGAGTGTTCGGCGATTTCGGCCAATCCTGATGACCACTCTGACCACGGTACTGGCGATGCTTCCGATTGCTGCAGGCTGGGGAGAAGGAGGCGAGATGCAGGCTCCGATGGCCCGGGTGGTGATTGGAGGCCTGTTGTCGGGATCGCTGATCACTCTGTTGGCCATCCCGATCGTCTGCCACGTCATGCGGCCCGGTCGCAGGGGCGCAGATGTCCGCACCGCCGACGCGTCCGAGTCGCTATAATTCTCACGGTTCACACCGCGAGGATGCGGGGTGGTGAGTCTTGGCAGGAAGGACGCGGTCATGTCGAGTGATGAACCGGGGCAACGACAAGGCGGGTCGGCGTCTGCGCGGGAGAGGTGGACTCTGATGCTGGCGGTGGTCCGCAGTTCGCTGGACCCTCGACGTTGGCTGATCGGGGGCCTGGCCGCGGTGGTTGTGGCCGCCGGTGGCGGATTGCTCGACGCCGTGTCAGACTCCGAACCCCAGGCACGGTGGCCCTGGCAGATCGAGTTGGGTGCCCTGGAGGGAGACCGGCGGGCCGAGTCATTGCTGAAGGCCGCCGACGAGCAGCCTCTGGCCACAGCGTGCCGCGTGGCCTGGAATCCTCAACTGGTCGGTCGTCCGCTGCGGGATGTGATGAAACCGGCAATCCAGGTCGTCAGCTCTCGGGAGTCCTGGTCCGCGACGGCGGTCGCCTGGTCACGGTTCCTGGTGGCCGTGGTGGCCTGGTCGCTGGCCGGGGTGATGTTGGTTCGCATGACGGCCGCCGACGTGGTGCGTGGCGAGTCGTTGACGTTGGCCGAGGTCAGCGGGTTCGGATTCAGGCATTCCGCATCGCTGCTCTCGGCGGTCCTGATCAGTCTCTCGTGCTTCGGAGCCCTGTGGGGGCTGGCTGCACTGGGCGGCCTGTTCGCGAAGATTCCCTCGGTGGGACCCCTGGTCGTTTCGCTGTTGTGGTTCATTCCGATGGTACTGGGACTGCTGATGGCGTTTGTGGCGATGGGCTTCCTGGCCGGCTGGCCGCTGATGGTGGCCACGATCGGGATCGAGGACAGCGACGGGTTCGACGGCTTCAGCCACGTGCACGGGTTCCTGACCGACCGTCCCACGCTGCTGGCCGGACACGCACTGCTGGGCACGATCGTGGGTTCGATCGCCACCAGCCTGGGGTGGGTGGTGCTATCGCTGACGCTGTGGCTGGCCGCCTCGTCGGTTTCCAGCGGCCTGGATGCGTTCACCGGTGGCGAGGGAGGACTGCACTCGGTGTCCGGTGGCGAGAGTACGAGCCTGGTGGGTGGCCGAGAGGTTCCGGCGGGGTTGGTGGTCTCGGAGGCAGGACCAGCCGGCGAGGAGAGTAGTGTGCCGTTCTCGTCGACGTTTCTCGTCTTCTGGGTCCGGATGGCCTGCGTGCTGTTCGTGGGTTACGCGGCCAGCGTGTTCTGGGCCATCGTGACCGGGGTCTACCTGATCGTTCGAGACAGTGCCGACGGGATTCCGATCACCCAGATGTGGATTGCCGCCGACGACATCGATCCGCTGCCACAGGACACGGCCGAAGAAGAGGAGCCGGGCGAGGAGACCTGATCTCCCTGGCCCCCCCCTGATCTCCCCCGTGATCTCCCTGCTCGGTCAGGTGGTCAGTTGTTCGAACAGCGCCCGGTAGTACCGCATCACCTTCAGCGGGTCGCTGGTGGCGGGGCTTTCCGAGAGGCACCAGCCGCGGTAGCCTCGTGCGGCCAGCAACCCGAACAGTTCGCCGTAGGGATAGCGCGTGTCGAAGAGGTCGTGGATGTGGATCACGTCTCCGAGTCGATCGGCCAGCCGCTTGAAGTTGGCTTCCACCGAGCCGTCGATCGTTTCTCCGGGATTGCAATTCCAGCAGACGGTCACGCTGCGATGGTCGGCGATGTCGACGATCTGTTTTATGACCGCCGGATCCTGGGTGCCACGTCCGTGGACTTCGAGGCGGATCTGCTGTCCGAATTCATCGGCCGACTTGGCGCAGGTCCGCAGCGCTTGACCGATCCTCTCGATCGTCCGTCTCCGGTCCTCGCCCTTGACGAAGCCGTTGGGTCGCACCTTGACGCCGCTGCCGCCGACGTCGCGTGAGAGTTTCAGGAAGCGGTGGGTCAGGTCGATGTTCTGCTTGACCACTCCATGATCGGCACTGTGGTATTCACAGGCCGAGCCCAGCCCGACCAGGGTCACTGGTGAGTCGGCAAACCGTTTCTTGACTGCCGCCCGCTGTGCCGTGTTCAGAGTCACCTCGACGCCGTGCTTGTGGGTGCTCCGCAGTTCGACTCCGGAAAAACCGGTCTTCTCGCAATTGCCGATCAAGGTCGGCAGGTCCCACTTGGCTCCCCAGAGATAGGTGACCATTCCGAGTTTGAGTTGGGATTTCGCGTCGGGTTTCATGAGTGGAGTCTCCGGAGGGCCGCCGCCGGTCTTGTCTCGCGGCGGATTGTCTCCTCGATTGTAGCGTCGGGTTCAGTCGAGCAGGCGTCCGCGGTCGATTACCAGCGGAACAGCGTCGTGCCCCAGGTCAATCCGGCCCCGAAGCCGCTCATCAGGATCGTGTCGCCTCGGTTGATGCGACCGGCCTGGAAGGCTTCATCGAGTGCGAGGGGGATCGAGCCCCCGGAGGTGTTGCCGTAATGCTGCAGGTTGTTGAAGACCCGGTCGGGGTCGATTCCCAGTTGCGAAACGGCCGCGTCGATGATTCTCTGGTTGGCCTGGTGTACCAGGAACAGCGAGACATCGCTGATGCTCATGCCGGACTTCGAGAGCACCAGTTCGATCGTATCGGTCAGGACCCGGACGGCCCACTTGAAGACGGTCCGGCCGTCCATCGAGAGGAAGTGTCGTCCGGCCTCGATATCGTCGACAGTCACCGGCTGACGGGTCCCACCGGCGGCACATTGCAGCAGTGATCCGCCGCTGCCGTCGGCCCCCATCTGGTAGCAGATCAGTCCCTGGTGCGGCTCGCCCTGCGTCAGCAGCACGGCACCGGCTCCGTCGCCGAACAGTGGTGCGATGCGTTGGTCCTGCGGGTCGACGATCCGCGAATTGCAGTCGCCACCGATGACCAGAGCCAGCTTGCTGTTTCCGGTCGCCACGTACTGGGCGCCGGTGACCAGGGCGTAGATGAACCCCGAGCAGGCGGCCTGCAGGTCGACGGCGGGTGCGTCGAGACCGAGCTTGTCCTGCACCAGGCAGGCGGTCGAGGGGCAACTGAAATCGGGAGTGAACGTGCCGACGAGTACGAGGTCGATTTCCGAGGGGTCGACCCGGGCGGCGCGGATCGCCCGTCGAGCTGCCTCGACGCACAGATCGCTGGTGGCCTGGTCCTCAGGAGCGTGTCGCCGTTGCAGGATCCCCGTCCGCTGACGGATCCAGTCCGGATCGAAGCCGTGCTTGGCCTGCAGGTCCTCGTTGGTGATCACCTGATCAGGAACGTAGGAGCCGCTGGCGACGATCTGGATGCCGAGCAGAGAATTGGTACGCTGGCTGAACACCTTGCGCGCATTCTTCCGGTCGTGGGGAAGTGAATCGGTGGAGGTCTTTGTGACCACCCGGACCTGTGACGAGTCAGAGGACGAATGTCCCTGAGATGTGGTTGACTCGACAGGATAATGGGGGCTGGGGCGCTGCATCAGTGAACAATCCCTTGTCATCTTGATGCAAATGAATTTCGCCGAAGTATACCCGCTTTGCGAGAGTGAAACCAGCGGTTTTCGGCACGATTGCATCGACTCGGTCCAGAGATCCGCTCGAATCTCCCGGAGCCGCTAGACTGGTGGTGACAGGCCGGAGACGGTGCCGGCCGATGAAAGGATCCGACGGACATGAGCGAGCACACCATCCGGCTGGCCGGTCCGTGGCAGAGGCAGTGCGAGCCTGGCAACGGGCAGCGTGTGCGTTTGCCTGTCGAGAGGCAGCCGGGTGAGGATTTGCAGCTGGCGCGACGGTTCGGCCGACCCGGACGGCTCGATCCCGGAGAACGGGTCTGGCTGATGATCGCCGGCCTCTCGGGACCGACCCTGATCACGCTCAACCAGTCTCCTCTCGAGCTTGAGACTCGACCCGACTGCCTCGGCAGTGACATCACCGATCGGCTGGTTTCGGACAATTGGCTCTCGATCAGGTGGTTGGGCACGGATGCGGGGGGATTGGCGGGTCCGGTCTGGTTGGAGTGCCTCGGCGGCTGATCGGATTCAGGCGGCCCGGCGGGCGGAGTCATCGAGTATGGCGGAGAGTTCCAGGCGTGTGACCTGGTGCAGGTCGACGTTGCCGGATCGTCTGAGCTCGATGCGCATCCCGAAGCGTTGCACCTCGGCCACTCGAGCCCGCACGCGGTCGCCCGCCTCATCATCCTCGCAGCGGCACGTCACCTCGGGCTTGCCGGCGAACGCGGGAACGAATGGCACGTGCACCGGTTGCTGCCTTTGTCCGGACTCCCAGTGCATGGTGAGGTCTCCATCGAGCCGGTCTCCGGCTTGGTCACGTTGCCGCCGGAGATTCTGGGACAGGTTGGTCGGCTGTCTCAACCGCGAAGGTGCCGGGTCTGTGTCGTGCGTGCCTGCCCGCGGTTCGGGTTGCTGTTGTCGGCGGCGGTTCCGGACGAGGCCATCTCGGTAGAGCGTCAACGAGACGGCCAGGGCGAGTGCGATCAGCCCGAACCCGTTGGTGTTGTTCGAGAGGTCGAGCAAGGTGACGCCGCTGACCAGGGTCGGAGCCAGCGTAAGCGTCGCGACCAGTGGCGAGGCTGTTGGCCGGGAGCGGGGTCTTGAGTATTGGAACAGCAGTGCAGCCAGCAGTCCGAGTGCGGCGGCCGAGAGTGTTGCGACCCAGGCGGCTTCGGGCAGCAGCGGCCGTGCCAGTTCCCCCGAGGCGGCTCGTGCGGCGAGCAACCAGCCAGCGGCCAGCAGGCCACACCAGAGCGTTACGGCCAGTTGCAGGGCCGGGCCACGGCGGGAATTCGAGTGATGGGCGGGCATTGGACTCAGTCCCTTGAGTCCCCCGAGGGTTCTGCCCGGTTGAGTCAGCCGCCTGCGACTTGGCCGAGGGCCTCGACGCGGTCGGTGCGTTCCCAGGTGAAATCGGGGTCGTTGCGGCCGAAGTGTCCTCCGGCGGCGGTCTTTCTATAGATCGGCCGTTTGAGGTCGAGGGATGTGATGATTCCTGCCGGGGTCAGCTCATGGGCGGGAAATTCCGACCGGATCCGGTCTTCGATTTCGGCTTCAGCGAGCGTGGCGGTGCCGTGACAGTCGATCGTCACGCTGACCGGCTCTGCGACTCCGATCGCGTAAGCCAGCTGAATCTCGCATTCGGCGGCCAGCCCGGCGGCGACCACGTTCTTGGCAATGTAGCGGGCCATGTAGGCGGCCGAGCGGTCGACCTTGGTGGGATCCTTCCCGCTGAAGGCGCCCCCTCCGTGGCGTCCCCAGCCCCCGTAGGTGTCGACGATGATCTTCCGCCCGGTCAGCCCGGTGTCACCGTGAGGCCCTCCGACGATGAAACTGCCGGTCGGGTTGACGTGGTAGACGGTCTGGTCATCGAGGAATTCGCCGGGCACGACCGGGACCACCACCTCGCGACGAATGAACTCGGCGATCTCGTCCTGCGTGACCGTGTCGGCGTGCTGGCTGGAAACGACCACCGTGGTCACTCGCCGTGGAACCCCGTCCGAGTACTCGACGGTGACCTGGCTCTTGCTGTCGGGTCGCAGCCAGTCAACGAGACCCTGCTGGCGGACGTCGGTCAGCTTGTTGATGATCCGGTGAGCCAGGGCGATCGGCATCGGCATCATTTCCTCGGTCTGGTTCGAGGCGTAGCCGAACATCAGGCCCTGGTCGCCGGCACCGCCGCTGTCGACACCCAACGCAATGTCGGCACTCTGGCTGTGCAGCTTCACGTCGATCTCGCAGGTGTCGGCGTGAAAGTCGATGCCGTCGATCGTGTAACCGATCTCGCGGAGCACGTTGCGGATGATGTCCCGGTAGCCCTCGTCATCGCAGGCTCCTGCGGAGGTGATTTCTCCGGAGACTTGCACGTAGTTGGTGGTGCAGAGAGTCTCGCAGGCGACGCGCGAAGTGGGATCGACGGCGATCAGGGCGTCGAGGATCCCGTCGGAGACCTGGTCGGAGACCTTATCGGGGTGTCCCATGCTGACCGATTCGCTGGTGAACAGGAATTCCGACATGGCAGCAGGCTCCAGTGAGACAGATCAGGGCAGGTCAGGGCAGGTCAGGGCAGGTCAGGGCAGGTCAGGGCAGGTCAGGGCAGGTCAGGGCAGGTCAGGGCAGGGCAGGTCAGGGCAGATCAGGGCAGATCAGGGCAGATCAGGGCAGATCAGGGCAGATCAGGGCAGGTGGATTCAGGATGCAGATCGGGTGGATTGTAGCGCGGTGCACCGGTCCTCACAACTCAGCCCCAGACCACTTCAGCTCGTGATTCAGGCCGCGTCAGCAGCTGCGGGATCACGGTGTTTTGTGGTCGAGTCGAGTGTTTCTGTCGGCAGGAGTTCCTGCAGGATTGCCAGGGTGGACTCGGTGGCTCCCTGTCTGTCGCGGACCAATCCGCGAGCGGCTTCGCCCAGCGCGTGGGCGGTGGTCGGATCCTCGAGCAGTTCCTGGAGTCGCGCGGCGAGGTCTGCTCCGTCGCCGACCACTCGGGCTCCTCCTCGTTCGAGCAGCTCGTCGACGACGTCCTGGAAGTTCTGCGTGTTCGGGCCGAACAGGACGGCGGCTCCGTAGGCGGCCGGCTCGATCATGTTTTGCCCGCCCCGGTTGCCCAGGCTGCCTCCGACAAACGCCACGTCGGCCAGTCCCCAGCATGCGGCCAGTTCGCCGATCGTGTCCAGCAGCACCACGGGTCTCTGTCCCGCCTGGGGTACACCGCCGTCGTTCTGGCTGCGTCGCAGCAGCGGATGTCCCATCGACACGACCAGTTTGGCCACCTGCTCGAAGCGTTCCGGATGCCGCGGCACCAGCACCAGCCTGAGGTCGGGATGCGTCTGGCGAGCCTGCTGCCAGGCCTCGACCGCCAGACGTTCTTCGGGGTCCTGGGTACTGCCGGCTACGAAGACGGGTTCGCGGAGGTCGATTCCCAGCTCTGCGGCCAGGCTTTGGGTGGCGGGGTTGTCGCGACGCGTTTCGATGCGATCGTACTTGATCGACCCCGAGACGTGGATCTTCTCTTTCGGGCCGCCCAGTTCTTCGAGCCGAGCGGCGTAGGTTGCGTTCTGGGCGATCAGGCGATCGAAGCGGGGCAGCAGTCCTGCAAAGAGCCACTTCAACCGCAGGTAGCCTCGGAAGCTCGACTCGCTGACCCGCCCGTTGACCAGGGCCAGCGGGATGCCCGCGCGGTGGGTGGCCAGGACGAAGTTGGGCCAGAGTTCCAGTTCGACCAGCACGACAAGATCGGGTCGGACTCGCCTGAGTGCCTTGCGGACCGACCAGCTGAAATCGAGAGGAAACCAATCGACGTGCTGCTCTGGGAATCGCTGGCAGGCCAGGCGGTATCCCGTGGCGGTGGTCGTCGTCACCAGGATCTCCAGCGACGGCCATCGGCTTCGACACTCGGAGATCATTGGTTCCAGTTGCAGCACTTCGCCCACGCTGACGGCGTGGAACCAGGCCAGGCGAGACTCACCGCGGCGGAACGCGAGTCGGCCGGTGAGCTTGGTCCAGATCCCCGGCCGCTTCTTGCCGTGCACCAGTCTCTGCCAGATCAGCACCGGCAAGAGTGCGGCGAGAACGACCAGGTAGACCAGGTTGAGCAACCAGGGCATCCTTACCCCCCTTCTCCCGCTGTCATGGCCCGGCTGGTCCGTGCCATCGATTCCGTCGTCGGTCAACTAGCGTGGCGAGCCACAGCACTTCTTGTACTTCTTACCGCTGCCGCAGGGACAGGGGTCATTGCGGCCGATGCGAGGTGCGGTGTTGCGGATCGGCTGGATCACATCGACATCGGCTCCCGGTTGCGGCCCCCCGCCCTCGAACTGTTCGGCTTCCATGTCGTCGTAAACCGAGCCGGCATCGGCGTGCGAGGTGGTCGAGACATCCCAGAGTGACCCGACGAATTCGGGGCTCTGAACTTCGATCCGGAAGATCGATGCGGTGACCTGCTCGCCGACCCGCTCCCACATCAGGTCAAACGCTCGCATCCCCTCCTTCTTGTACTCGGTCTTGGGGTCTTTCTGAGCGTACCCGACCAGGCCGATGCCCGACCTGAGGTGGTCCATGTGGTAGAGGTGGTCTTTCCAGGCGGTGTCGAGCAGTTCGAGGATGAGCGAGCGTTCGGCCTGTCCGAGTTCGGGGCGGTACCGCGTGTCGTACAGCGACAGCAGCTTCCGCCTTGCGTCTTCGATGTCGAGTTCACTCCAGTCATCGGGATCGACGGTGATCCCGAACGTCGACTCGGCCCAGCCGGCGATTCTCGGGATGTCGGTCACGACGCTGCCCTCGGGCGAGGCGCCGTTGGAGGGCGGGTGAAGGTTGCCGCACAGGTCATCGATTTCGGTCCGCAGCTTTTCTCCGGCCTCGAAGGCCCGCTCGCTGAAGCCCATCAGTGCGGCGCGAATCTGGTCGCGTTGGCGGTTGGCGATGTCGTTGAGTGTGATCGGCTGATCGAAGCGGTCGCTGGCCCATTGCACCAGGCCCTCGCGATCGGATCGTTCGCCACCGACCTGCCGGGCGACCAGGAAGTTGTTGATGCCCACGGTGACGGGGAACTCGACTTCCTTGTTCCGATAGAGCTCATCGAGCAGCATCCGAGCCTGCTCGACTACCTCCTCGTCGGTCCTGTTCACGAACTGTTCCGGCTCGGCGTCGAGCGTGAACTGTTGTCGCAACCACTCGCACAGCGACTGCAGCGGGAACAGTTCGGCGAGAAAGAACTCGGCCGCCTTGAAGTCGTAGCGATCGATGACCGGGTCGATCCGATCGACCAGCAAGTCGTAGATGTCCTCGCGGGATTCGACCCGGAGGTGCTTGTCGCTGACTCCGAGGTTGAAGCGGTTGTTGGCCCACTGGGCCAGTGCCTGCCAGTTCCATTCGCTCTCGTCGACATCCTGCAGCAGACACTCCTCGATCTGGTCGTTGACGTCCTCGCGGGCCTGCTGTGCTGCTCGGTCACGCAGTACGAAGGCCATTTCTTCGATGGAGGCATTGCGGATTTCGGAGACTTCGACGCGGATGCCGAATTCCGAGGTGGCCCACTGCGAGATCACCTCCCAGCGATAGTCACTTTCGAGGAATTCGACGACGCGTCGGCCGGTCTGGTCGGCGATCATGTCCATGATCAGTTCGCGGCAGTTGACTCCATCGAGGATCTGCTGTCGGTAGGAGTAGACGCGTTTGCGTTGTTCGTCCATCACCTCGTCGTAGTCGAGCAGGTGCTTGCGGCTTTCGAAGTGTCGTTCCTCGACCTTTTTCTGGGCCCCTTCGATCCGCTTGGTCACCATCCGGCTCTCGATCGCCTCACCGTCCTGCATCGTGCGATCGATCATCCTCATGGCCAGCTCGGGGATGAATAGCCGCATCAGGTCGTCTTCCATCGAGAGGAAGAAGCGGCTCGAGCCGGGGTCTCCCTGCCGTCCGGCCCGGCCTCTGAGTTGCAGGTCGATGCGTCGCGAGTCGTGTCGTTCGGTGCCGATGACGTAGAGTCCGCCGTTGCGGGCGACTTCGCGTCCTTCCGCGGCCATGCCTTCCCGATCCGAGATTTCCGAGGTCATCGTGTCCCACTCGACCTTGGGCACATCGAGGCGGGTTTCGTAGGTTTCGGAGAGTTGCTGCCAGGCCTGGTGTTCGGGGTTGCCACCGAGAATGATGTCGGTGCCTCGACCGGCCATATTGGTGGAGATGGTCACGGCCCCCTTGCGGCCGCACTGGGCCACGATCTCCGCCTCGCGCTCGTGGTTCTTGGCGTTGAGCACGTTGTGTTCGATCCCGTAGCGTTCCAGCTTCTTGCTGATCACCTCGGACTTCTCGATCGATGCCGTGCCGATCAGCAGCGGCCGTTTCGACTCGGACTGTTCCCTCCGCACCTCCTCGACCACCGCGTCCCACTTCTCGGACTCGGACCGGTAGATCACGTCGGGGTGATTGACCCGTTTCAATGGCACGTTGGTGGGAACGGCGACCACGTCGAGCTTGTAGATCTTGAGGAACTCGCCGGCCTCGGTCATGGCGGTACCGGTCATGCCGCAGAGTTGCTGGTAGAGCTTGAAGTAGTTCTGCAGGGTGATGGTCGCCAGCGTCTGGCTCTCCTCCTTGATCGTCACCCCTTCCTTGGCCTCGACCGCCTGGTGCAGCCCGTCGCTCCACTGGCGACCGGGCATCTTGCGACCGGTGAACTCGTCGACGATCACGATATCGCCGCCCTCGATCACGTAATTGACGTTGCGTTTGTAGAGGTGGTGTGCCTTGAGCGAGTTGTCCAAGAGGTGGGGCCACTCGGTGTTGCCGGTCGTGTAGAAACTCTCAACCCCCACCAGCTTCTCCGCCGCCCGGATCCCCTCCTCGGTCGTGTGGCAGCTGTGTTCCTTTTCCTTGACCTCGAAGTGTTCGTCGCGTTTCAGCTGTCGAGTGATGCGGTCGGCCCTGGCATACTTCGAGACATCGTCCTGGGCGGGTCCGGAGATGATCAGCGGCGTACGGGCTTCGTCAATCAGGATGTTGTCGATCTCGTCGACGATCGCGAACTCCAGCGGCCCCTGCACCTGCTGGTCGCGGGTCGGCTTCATGTTGTCTCGGAGATAATCGAAGCCGAACTCGTTGTTGGTGCCGTAGGTGATGTCGCAGGCATAGGCCGGTTGCCGTTCGCCGGGTGTCATCGTCGACTGGATGGCACCCACGCTGAGCCCCAGGCCCATGTAGATCGGCGCCATCCATTCCATGTCACGGCGGGCGAGGTAGTCGTTGACTGTGATCACGTGCACCTTGCCGGCGATCGCGTTGAGAGCCGCGGGCAACGTGGCGACCAGCGTCTTGCCCTCACCGGTCACCATCTCGGCAATCATCCCCTCGTGCAGAATCTGCCCGCCGACGATCTGAACGTCGTAGTGCCGCATCGCCAAGTGCCGCAGACCCAACTCGCGGACCGCCGCAAAGACCTCCGGCAACAGGTCCTCCAACGTCTCGCCCGCAGCGTACCGCTCGCGCATCTGCGGGGCGATTTCCTTGAGCCGGCTGTCGGAGTGGGCCTGGAATTCGGGCTCGAGTGCGTTGACGCGGTCGAGTATCGATCCGGCAACGACCTCGACCTGCTCGTCGGAGTGACGCACGAAGCCCATGCGAGCGATCCGGCGGTCGTTGGCCGATCCAAACAACCGTCGCAGGATCCGCTCGAACCATGCGACGATACTGCTGAAGATGTCGCCGAGGGTTTCGAGGAATTCCATTGCACCTTCCGATGCCGACCTGAATGGCAGCCAGCAGAATCTCAAAGCTGTGCGATCGGGGGTCGGATCGCCGCCCATCGCCCCCCGAAGCTCAGTTTATGGCCTCTCCAAAAGGCGGTCAATCCCGGGTCATTCGCCGAATTGCGTTGCAGTCGGTCCCCGGCCCCCGGCACGCGACCAGCCGCCAGAGGCCACCGCCGGGATTCACTCTCAGGCGTAAAACCGGCTCAGGCTTCCAACGGGTGCTGCCGCTGTTCCAGCGGGATCTTCATCCGTCGGCCTTCGGCAAAGTGTGACGCGTAGACGCCCTGGACCATCTCGGTGATCCCCATCGCGTGATCGAGTCCCGAGAGGGGTTCGCGGTCGTTGCGGATCGCCTGCACCAGGTCAGCGGCCAGAACCGAGTTGCCGTAGCCGATCCAGGTTCGGCGGACATCTCGTGGTTTCCCGTCCGCATCGGTGTGCCAGCCGGGCACGGTGATTCTGTGCCAGGCCAGTCGCTTGTGGTCGGGCAAGACCTTGGGAGCCGGGTAGACCCAGGCGTCGCCGGGTTGCCGAAAGTGGATCGCCGCCCGTTCGCATTCCAGGAAGACGCCATAGAGGTTGTCGAAGTTGGACTTGCCGCGGACGGCCAGGTGCGCCGTCGACTCGAAGTAGCCTCGCACACCATGGTCAAACCCAAAGAGTGCCGAGATCGAGTCACCGGTGATCGGGCCGATCGGTTCGGTGGCGTCGGTGCGGTCCTTGCGGGTGGCGTCACGGCGACCGACCTGGATGTGGCCGCTGCTCCAGCGAGGCGGGCCGGCCATCGTGATCAGCAGGTCGAACCAGTGGGTTCCATGCACGAGCAGTTCTTCGCCACCGCCGCGGTGGTCGTCCTTGGGTCGGGTCGAAGCCCTCAGCAGTCGCCCGTATCGTCCGGCCTTCAGTTCCGAGAGTGCCTGCCTTATCGGGGGCATCGCCCGCCACTGGTGGGCCATGGCCAGCTTGACGTCCGCCCTCTTGCAGGCGCGACGCATGCGATCTGCCGCGACCAGATCGGCTGCAAAGGGCTTCTCGCAGTAGATGTGGCATCCGGCCTCGGCCACCGCTTCGACCATTTCGACCCGTCGAGTCAACCAGCGGGGTCCGATGCAAACGATGTCGAGTTTTTCGTCGGCGAGCATCTTGCGGTAGTCGGTGTAGGCGGAATCGAGTCCCAACCCCGCGGCCTTTCTTTTGCCGGCGGCCCTGTCGTGGTCGGCGACGGCGACGATTCCGGTGCCGGGCACCTCGGCGAACGCGCGGTCGAGACCATGTCCGTAGCCGCCCTGCCCGGTGGCTCCGATCACTCCGACTCGCAGCAGCGCGGGCATCGAGTGATCTTTTGCGGTGGTGCGGTGGCCGGGTCAGCTGACGATGTTTTGCGGCTGACCGGACAGGAACGTGATGGCGTTTTCGGTGGCGCCGAGGTTGAGCAGGTCGTTGCCTTCGGGGGTCTGGTCGGCACAGTGAGGAGTCAGCACCACGTGCCGGCAACGGGTCAGCGGGTGATCGGCCTCCAGCGGCTCGGTCTCGTAGACGTCCAGCGCGGCTCCGCCGAGGTGGCCCGAGTCGAGGGCTTCGACGAGGGCTTCGGTGTCGAGCACCGCACCGCGGGCGGTGTTGACCAACAGGCTTCCCGCAGGCATCAGCGACAATTCCCGCGATGAGACCAGGTGCCGGCTGTCGTCGGTCAGCTTCACGTGCAGGCTGACCACGTCCGAGCCGGCAAACAGCTCGTCCCGCTCGACATATCGAAACCCCATCCGGGCGGCCTTCTCGGCGTCGGGATGAAATGTCCAGGCCATCACCTCCATCCCGAAGGCACGTGAGAGCCTGATCATCTCGGTGCCGATGTTGCCGGTGCCGATCACGCCGAGCGTCTTGCCCGCGAGCGAGGTGGAGAGGACCTGGTGCCAGTCGTTGCGCTTGATGGCCTCGGTGAAGTACGAGGTCTTGCGCGAGATGGCCAGCATCAGGGCAAACGCGTGCTCGGCCACCACCGGTGCGGTGCGGCCGGGGATGTTCGAGACGGTGATTCCCAGTTCCCCGCACGCGACCAGGTCGATCGAATCGGTGCCGATGCCGCACGTGCTGATGAACTTCAACTCGGGCAATTGTCTCAGCACCTCACCGGGCCAGGTCACCGCTCCCCGCGAGTTGATCATCGCGGTGGCTCCGGCGGCCCGCTGGACCTTTTCGCTGTCGTCGGCGGGCCGGTTGTCAAACAACCGGATCTCGTAGTGTTCCCCAAGCGTGTCCAGCCGTGGGGACCCGGCGATCTGGACCGGGTCGTCACCGGGGATCACCAACAGCGGACGTTCTCTGGCCGACATCCTTGTTGCTCCCCGGGGCTGGTGTAGGTGGCCTGGTGTCTGTTCGCCGATTCCTCGGCCGAGCTCAGAATACGTCACCAGTGCATCAATTCCCAGCCGGCCCCAGGGACTGGCTCACCCGCCCGTGGCGGGGTGCCTGTCCCGGCGCAGGTTGGGCGGTTCCTGGAGCCGGCACAGGCAGCCGGCACAGGCAGCCGGCTGCAGCACGGACGGCGGTCCTCGTAGCCGGTACAGCATGGATGTCGGTGTTCGTAGCCGGGACAGGCACCCCGCCACGGGCGGGAGAGCCAGTCCCCCGGTTCTTGGACTCGAGTCGGTCTCGGTTGGTAGAGTGAGTGCGGACGTGGAGGACACTGCGATGGCGACGAGCGAGACGGGCGCGACGAGCGAGAGTGTTGTGAGCGCCTACGAGTCGGCTTCAGCGGGCTCACGGGCTGCCTTCGACCGAGCCACGGAGGTGATGCCCGGGGGGGCCAAGGGAGCCTACTACTATCCGCCCTACCCGTTGTTTTTCGAGCGGGCCGAGGGTGCTCGGGTGACCGACGTCGATGGCCGTGTCCTGGTCGATTTTGCCAATCACCACACCGCCCAGATTCTCGGACATGGTCACCCGGCGGTGATCGATGCGGTCAACCAGCAGGTGTCTCGAGGCATCGTGCTGGGTGGTCCGACGGGGATCGAGACCGAGTTGGCCGAGGAGTTGTGCGGTCGGGTCGAGAGCCTCGAGCGGGTGCGGTTCTGCAATTCCGGCACCGAGGCGACTCTGCACGCGATCCGCCTGGCCCGAGGCATCACGGGTCGATCGCGGATCGCCAAGTTCGAGGGCGGCTACCACGGCAGCCATGACGCGGTCGAGATCAGCGTGGCTCCCCCGGTGTCTGCTGCCGGAGACCCGTCGGCTCCGACGCCGGTCGAGGGTGTGCGTGGCATGGCCCCGGGATCGACCGAGGACGTGTTGATCCTGCCCTATGACGACATCGAGGCGGTGACCGGGCTGCTCACCGGCCACGCCGATGAGTTGGCCTGCATACTGCTCGATCCCAAGGCAGGGATGTTGGCCTCGGTCGAGGGCTGGGTCGAGGCGGTCCAAGCGTTGGCGGTCGAGCATGAGATCCTGTTGATCGCCGACGAGGTGGTGGCGTTTCGGTTGGCTCGGGGAGGCTGGCAGCAAACTGAGGGCATCTCGCCGGACCTGACGACCTACGGCAAGTTGATCGGTGGAGGATTCCCAATCGGTGCCTTCGGCGGTCGTGCCGAGCTGATGGACCGGCTCGACATGCGGGGCCCGGCGACCGGTTTTCATCAAAGCGGCACATTCAGTGCACACCCGGTGGCGATGGCCGCCGGGCTGGCGACGTTGAGGCAGATGACGCCCGAGGCCTTCGCGACGCTCGATTCGCTGGGCCAGCGTCTGGGGGACGGCTTGGCCGAGGTGGCCGGGCGCCACGCTCTGAAGTTGAGCCCCGTCGTGGCAGGCTCGCTCTTCAGCCTCTATTTCTCCGATCGGCCACCGACGTGCTACCGCGACCTGGCTGCCTGCCGACGTCAATGGAACCCTGAGCTGTTCGGGCGGTTGATCGAGCGGGGTTACTACCTGAGCCATTCGCTGGGGATGAACGCCGTGTCGCTGGCGATGGAGCCCTCGGACATCGACGGGCTGGTGTCGGCGATCGACGAGAGCCTGGAGGCCATGGCCATCGATGAGGACTGAGCCGCCAGGAGGTCGATTGCCGAGGGGGCTTCGAACCGGGAGTTGCGTGGCGGTGCGGTCGCTGGTGGCGGTCCTGGCCGGGTTCAGCTGCGCGATCGCGGCTGCCGCGGAGCCTGGGGATCGAGTCGACTTCGACCGCGAGATCCGACCCGTGTTGGCCGACAGATGTTTCGGCTGTCATGGACCCGACCGGGGGGCTCGCAAGGCGAAGCTGCGATTGGATCGTCGCGAGGGCGTGCTGGGGCAGGTGAAGTCGGGGCGGCCTTCAGACAGTCCGCTGCTGGAGCGGGTGTCGTCATCGGACCCCGAACAGCGGATGCCGCCTCCGGAAAGCGGGCGACGGTTGAGCGTGGCCGAGGTGTCCCGGATCAGGGACTGGATTGCCCAGGGCGTCCGTTGGACGCGTCACTGGTCGCTGCGGCCGATCGCTCGTCCCAAGGTGCCCGACGCTGTTGCCGGGGGGGTGGGCGGCGGTGTGGACGGTGAGTTGGGCGTGTCTCACAACATGATCGATCGGTTCGTGCAGGCACGGCTCGCCGAACACGGCCTGAAACCCTCCGGGCCCAGTGATCGCGCCCGGCTGCTGCGGCGGGTGACTCTCGATCTCACCGGCCTGCCACCGGAACCCCGGCAGGTTGACTCGGCGATTGCCGAAGCGGGGGCCGATTGGTACGAGCGGTGTGTCGAGCGACTGCTGGCCTCGCCGCGATTCGGCGAACACCACGCCAGGCACTGGCTCGACCTGGCCCGCTATGCCGACACCGATGGCTACCAGGACGACGAGCCACGAGTGATGTGGCGGTGGCGGGACTGGGTCATCGACGTGCTCAACCGCAACATGCCCTTTGACCGCTTCACGATCGAACAACTCGCCGGCGACCTGCTGCCCGATGCAGGCCCCGAGCAGGTGTTGGCGACCGGCTTCAACCGCAACAACCGGACCAACGGTGAGG
>Ga0310120_10001069_pt1 | contig 20758 bp, 20 predicted proteins | sample CB27_AW_983_MG_FD_203506 | JGI IMG/M metagenome (GOLD analysis project Ga0310120, IMG submission 203506) | Marine microbial communities from Western Arctic Ocean, Canada - CB27_AW_983 | ecosystem: Environmental > Aquatic > Marine > Oceanic | place: Canada: Western Arctic Ocean | collected...
TCGTCCACGAACAGCTCCAGGCGGGAGCCGATGTCCAGGGCCTCTGTGGTCTCGGCTGGGTTCGCCGATGCCGCCGCCACGGAGAGCAGCAGACTGAAAATAAGCAGTGCCTTCCTCATCATCCATCCTCCTCAGCGAAAGGGAATTCCGGTTCTCAGCCGAACCCAGCCTAGCAAGGAGCAGGGGAAGGATCAACAGGGGTTAGCACGGGACGGGAACCAGGAGAGACCCCTTCAGCAGAGTGCCATCAGGGCCTTCTTTCTGGCTTCTGTACGGCTAGGGTTTGGTCCGCCGGTCTAGTTCTTGCTCCACGCTCTCGGCCCCTTCATCACAGAGGCGATCGAACAGCTCGCGGAGTTCCTCGTTGTCCCTGTGCCAGGGGAAAGAGCAAGTTCTTCGCCTGCACAGTCCCTTCACCAAGCTCCCATCCCAGCATCCCCAGAGCCTGGAAGTCCTCGCGAAAGGCCGTCTCTACTTCCCTCCGACTGCTGATCCTTTGAGATTACGGTCTGTGATCGCCGACCCTTGAGCATCAGCTAGGGCTGGTGATCGCCATCCTCCTTCTCGCGTCGCAGCAACTCGCGAACGGAGACCCCACTGCGCCGATCTTCTTCCAACTCCCCAAGACATACCATAATCGCATGGTCTAGCTCGAGCATCCCGGGTCCACCCCACAGGCTGGCTTCGTCAAACCAGGGCGAGAAGTTGCTGTGATTGAGGGTGTCCTTGGAGACGAGGCGAAAGCTGGCTTTGCCCTGCTCCTCCATGATCATGGTAACCACGGACGGGTAGTCTGCGGTGCGCTCTAAGATGTAATCCTCGAATCGCTCTCTGAAGGGGCCGTATTCGGGGACCATGAAAGTGTAATAGCCCAGATCTGACCGTAGAAACAGTGTCAGAGTAGATCGCCCCTGATTGACCGGTTCCGCCTAAAAGCGGACATTCAAATTCTTCCAGAGAACATCGAATGAGTTACCGCGAACGGCCAATTGCAGCCGCTCGGGCGAATCAGACAGTCCTTTAGTCGAGACGTGTCATTCTCGCCACGGTCAAATGCTGACGACAGTGCTGGAAATGGTCTCTCACACCCTGATGACGACCTTTCCTTTCAAATGCCCCTGCCGACGTAACAAATCGCTTTGGCGACCTCATGCAAGGGGTAACGTCGGTCGATCGTGGCCGACCCGAGTGCAGGTCCACAACGCAAAGCCAGCCGCCTGTGCCCCCGCCAGCAGAACTAGCAATAGCGGCTGCTCAAACGCTCAAGCATGAGGTCGCCCCCCAAGTGTACGAAACGTCGGACTATGCTCGACACAAAGTGTATGTGATTCGATGTAATGCGAATTCATCGATAACCGGTATGGATGCCAGTGGACGCAAGAAGAAGGAAAAAAACCGGGCCGCTTTGAACTTGGTGATATTGCGCCCTACGCTAAGCAGCGGCTTCGGGCTATGATGCAGGACTGTCCATTTGTTCCTGACCAGATCCCGGAAGATCCGATGGGTAGTGCCATTTATCGTCGGCAACCGCTCCCATCGCTCCAGTTTATCGGATTGGCGCCGGTACCATTCGCTATCGGGACGTGAGCGAATGGTTTCGTTATACGCCTGGGTTAAGGTATTAGATCCAAAGATGTAGTGAATGAATGGTAAGTTCGTGGCCAGTCCCAGGTGGTGCTCAATCGGATGCCAGTAGCTTGGAAAGACCGTATAGAGCTTGCCTCCTGGTCTCAAAACGCGGTGGCACTCATCAAGAACAGCAGGCAGGTTCTGGACGTGTTCGAAGACGTCGAACGATAACACAGCATCAACTGAGGAGTCGTCGAGGGGCAGTTTCTCACCTCTCGCCGTCGAGAAATCGGCAGGGATGTCTCGCTCGTTCGAGAACAAGCGGGCAGACTCAATGAAGACATCCGCTACATCGACGCCAACGATACTATCTAATCGGTAACGCTCGTACCAGGAGCCGCACGCCCGCCGGTGAAACAGCCTAGGTCAAGCGCACTGGCCCCCTGCAGTTCTTCACACAGATCACGGCCAAAATACAGGTCCCACGGATACGCCATTTCGTCGTCGTATCGGGCGCGAGCCGATGCCAACATGATCTTCTGCTGTTCAGAGGGTGTTGCTTCTGTGAACATCGGATGGCGGAATATCTCCTGATAGTCACCGGCGTTCTTCATGTCCGGCTCAGCAGGCCGTGCCTCGGCTAAACGCATCACGAATTTAGCTATAGCTAGTGCCACCATCATTGCTGGACTCCTGTGGTATGGATAACTAGAGATCGTAGGTAACCTAACACCACGTCAAGAGCATGTCTCGACAGATTGGTTGCTCTGTCAGTGGTCGACTTGCCACCCTACCAAGCTGGTGATGCTCGGGTCAATTCCCGCCATTCCCCCCAGCGTGTCTTCTCGGCGACCCGTGGCCAGAGCAGATTATGAACACTTTGTCCGTTGTTTTTCTTCACGCGCCAGGTGTTCGTCGCGACGCCAGGGAACGGATGGCGGTTTCGTTTCATCGCTTTGCCGATATATTCCCTCCCAGGACCCTGAGAAAGATAATCCAGTGGGCATGGTCGGGGGTGGCGATGTTCAAAGCGCCACCATCGGCCAACGTTTACGGACGTGGCTCTGCGAACGTCAACACCCGTCTGGGGTTTTCCACCAGGATCTTCCCGATCTGATCCTCCATTATACCCAGTCTCTTGAGTTCTGGTACAACGAATTCCAAGACGTAGGAGTAGCCCATCCCTCCATACGCTTTCAGCATCGTCTTGGTGCAAACATCTTGAGACAGTAGCAGGCGGTTCAAGTAGCCTGCCTGAACCAGCTCGAGAATGGCGGCCACGACCTCGGGCTGACACTCGGAATATGGTTCGCTGCGAAGCTGGTCGTGTGCTTGAAACGGCCATCCTTGTCCTTGTTTCTCGAAAAGGGAGAACCTTTCTTTTCAGCCACAAGCCTGTCGTGGTCGCGTAACCGTTTTCTCTGCGCGGAATGACTGCGCTTGGCCGTTTTGCGGTAGTTCCTTCGACGTTCCCGGAGAAAATCTGAATGTCCGCTTCTAGGCGGAAGCAGCCGGTCGATTGCAATCAAATCGGACGCTTACAGACACCGTATTGACGGTTCTCTGGGTACCCCTTTTCTATGGCGGGTCGCTCTACTCGCCCATAACCTCCCGGCACCGAGATCTGAGACTCTCAGGAACCTGTTGCCCTGATTGCTCTACGCGATTCTCGAATCGAGTGTATCCACTTTGAATGCACCTAAAGGAACGGATCTAATTGGACCCATAGCGGACCAAACTAGGCTACTGGTTTTCCTGGTGCGGAGTACATTCGGCAGGCGGGCAACGTGAAACTCAGGCGAGTGAGCTTGACATACATCTTTTATGCAACTGACGGGCGATGTCAATAGGTTTGTGGGAGAGAAGACAGGAGCGGGTAGCTGGAGCACGGTGAGGATGGAAAGGAAAACTCACTCGTTTTTGTAAATTCCCCATTTTTGCTCTGATTTTCTCGATTTCCACAAAGCGCTACTCCAGAGGATTCAGAGTTGACGACCTGACCAGCGGCAAAAGCCCGAGTTGCTGACCCCAGGTCTCTTGCGGAAGGGACAATTCAGCCAAAGAGTGATCCCTGCGGCTCCGGATAGACAAGCCCTCCATCTTCAATCCTCGCAGCCTGGTTTAGTTGATGCTCGTTCAGGCCCCCGGCACAATGTGCACGACGGAGATGCTCCTCAGACCCACGAGAGCATCAGAAATCAATTGACGGTGGCATTTCTGGGGTATGGCCTCTGCACACATGATTGTTGTCCTGGCTTCAGAGGCGATCCCGATTAGGGTATCGAGGCCTTGATGGAACTTTTCCGTTAGCATGTGGTCGGCATAGGCACGAAAACCAGGGCTCTGGTTTGGTGAGTCCTTCAGATGTGACTTGCGATAGCCTCCCAAGGCCCTGAGGTGGTAGTGGGAAATGTCTATCTTCAGGAGGGCATCGCTGAGTGTGTCCTTGCTGAAGTGCGGGAATTTGCGAGAGCTGGGAAATGATCGAACATCTACTAGTCGCTCAATGTCATGTTCTTGAAGCAGTTGAGTGAACTCTTCAAAGCTGCGGGAGGAGTGACCGATGGTGAAGATTTGCACTTTGGGATTATAGGAGGGCTCCCACCTCAGAACCAATCCTTGGCTTACAGTCGAGTTCTTGCACCCTCGGTTAGAGTTGAGCTGTCGGTTCCCCAAGGAACTATAGTTCTCTGTTAAAAACTCTTCGCTCAGGTTGTAGACGAAGGGGGAAAGACAACATAATCGTGAAGGTCGAATGGCTCCTAAAACGTGGCCGTCTCCTTTCCACCTCTATTCTGTTAACAGGACGACCCATCAAATAAGTGAGGACTGATCATGCCTCTTTATATCTACCGTTGGCCAAACGGGGATTCTTCATTTGTCTCAGCAACCAGTAAAGAAGCCGCAGTAGAAGCTCTGGATGAAGTGGACAATGCAGAGGGTTGTCCTCTCTCTGTCCTGAAAGATTTCATGGTGCACTTTCGGCTGGCTGAGGATGGGACGTTTGATTTTGAGGGCTTTGGAGAGGCAACCGAGGAATCTCTTCGGCGGGCTTACCCGCGCTATCGCTGATCACCCCTTCGTCCATCGGTACGACTCAGAGCCTGGATCTCGGTAAGGCGCAAGACCCGCCTGGCCACCAATATGTCATCCACCCATCCGGTCAACTGTTCCAGATTCTGGCCTCTGGCTTTTAGACGGTAGCTGAAGAAGGTTCCGCCCTGGTCCGCGCCCAAACGCAGATTGGTTGCAAGGTGTACCCCGGCAATCGAGTCGGTTCCGGGGGACCTGAAAAGCTTCTCCACCGAGCCGTCGTGGTGGAGGTGAGCGGAGCCGGGACGAATCCTGCCAGAGCCCACTTCTTGTCCATCTACATAAAGGATCACCTTGCCACGATCATAGCTAGCAGCCAGATGGTGGTACCGGCCCTGGCGGAAGCGGGCAGGACCCGAGGAGATCACCTGGCCATTCACGCCGAAGCGCAGGACCCCATCCGTTGGGTCGAAATCGAAGATCAGTTCACCGGTCGCCAGGCGGCCGATACCTCGTTGGGTGCTGAAAAGCCGCATCCTCTTTCGGCTCGAAGGCCTGACCCGAGCCGACAGGGTGAATCGGTGACCCAGATGCGACGTGTCCTCCACTTCCAGGTAGTTGAGGTCGGCCACTTGCTCGGGGAAGAACAGAGCAAAGGTTCCGCCGGAAGTCTCGGGACCTTGGATGACCTTGACCGAGCCATGCAGGCGGCCGTGCTGAAGACCGTCCCTGGCGACCTGGTCAACGATCCGGTCGCCCTCGACCTCTTCAAAGCTGTAGAAGGCCTCCATCGCGGGACGCTCGTCGGAGAGTCGTACTCTGTTCCCGGCATGGAACGAAAAGAGCGAAGCGTTCCGGAGGTGGAAGCGAAGCCGTTTCGGTCCCGGGGAAGCCGGCAGTCCGTCCCGGGACCTCCAGCTGATCCCGTGGTCGACGCCATCCCCCCTCATCGGCTGGCAGTCATCTCGGCCATATCCAGGCAGGACTCTCCCCTCACGGCCCAGGACTTCGACCCGGATCTCGCCCTTCCGTGCGTCGGCGTTGAGACGGAGCTCTCCCTCCAGGTTCTCGAGAAGTCGGGTGGTGAGCGTGCCTTCTCGGGATCCTGCGTCCAGGGAGACGAAGCCATCCTTCCGGAGGGTCGCCAGGCCGATGGCCCCGTCGCCTTCCCGGAAGCCATGAGTCCGGTCGAAAGCGCCGTAGTAGACCCGCAGCTTGCCTCCTGTCAGAAGCGGATGGTTGAAAGTCTGGATCTGCCCTGCATCCCAGGATCCGCTGGGACCCAGGGGCAGGACGGGCGTCCGTTTACCCTCCTGCCGATCCCACCTCACCCCATCCCGGCTGCTGACCAACTCACAGAAGATGGGGCCATCGCTCCGGCCATCGGTGATTCGAAAGACCCAGAGGAATCCCAGATACATGGTCTGATAGGGGAAGGCGGTGAGGCCGTAGAAATCGGTGTGCTGGCCGTCACGGCTGACCCAGCGGTCATCGAACTCATCCGGGACCAGAATCAGCTCAGCCGGTGGCCAGTGTTCGAACCGATCGGTGGCACTGATACTAACCGATCGCCGACTGAACCCCCGAACCGGCGCGTAGATCTTGGGGTAGCCAAGGTAGCGCCGGTGATGGGGGTCCCAGAGGAAGTGTCCCACATCCCCAGGATCGGGCAGAATCGGATTACCCGGGGCGTCCGTCCAGCGGATCCCGTCGGCTGAAGACGCTCCCCAGAACCCCTGCGCGCCGGGGTCCCGCGGCTTGCGGCCGAAATCAAAGTTGATCATCTTGTAACGCTTTCGGGGGGCCACGTCCCAGGGGGTATAGATGATCTGAGGCATGTGGTCCAGCCGTGATCTTCGGTAGAAGAGGTTGTTGTCGCGGGAACCCTGATGATCAACCAGCCCCAGACTGGGCCGGACCCAGTGGAGACCATCCTGGCTGGTGGCGTAGAAGTTGTGACAGTCACCATCCCAGATGTCGTACCAGATCCGGTAGCTCCTCCCATCCTCTCCCGGAAGCACGGTGCCGTAGGGCGTGGTGCGCTCCTCTCCCCGGGACCCCTCCATCCCGAGAACCGGATTGCCCCGATGCTTGATCAGGGGATGATACGTGCGAACGACACCCCCCTTGCTTTCGATCAGGTGATCGTCCACGAAGAGCTGCCAGTGTCCTGTCAGCTCCGCCGAGACCGGCTTCTGACCGAAGACGTGGGAGCAGGTCGTCAGAAAGAGTGGAAGAGAGACGAGAATCAGAGCCCTGGCATAAAGGCCGCGGGTGGAAGGAATTCGGCGAATCCTGCTTGACATCAGGCCATCCTCAACTCGTCTTACTGGGTAGCCAGCGTGGGTGATCCGCTCCCTGCCCATCCCGACCATCCGTCAGGCATATGGGATCGGATCCGTCGGAGGCCATCCTCCAGATTCCCGGCATTCGACCGGTTAATCAGTTCTCGTCCGTTCGATTATAAGTGACTCGAAATCAGTAGTGTCCCAACGTTTGGGCTTCTAATCTCTGTAAAGTATTAATGAACAATATGTTAGAGGAGATAATGGGTGTTTCCGACTTGAAAGTGAGTGTACGCTCACGCCCTTCAGTTGATAAGGAGGGTGGGCATGTACACGGGCAGGACGATTTTTTCTCAGGTGATGCGGCATCTTCCCTGGCATCGTTTTCATCGCATTATTCAGCACTACCGAGGCGACTACAAGGTCAAATCGTTCCGCTGTGCCGACCATTACCAGGTCATGGTCTTTGCGCAGTTGACCTATCGCGAGAGCTTGCGCGATATCGAAGCCTGCCTACGGGCCATGAGATCCAAGCTCTTCCACATGGGCATTCACTCCACGGTCTCCCGCAACAATTTGTCCAATACCAACGAGAGGCGCGACTGGCGCATCTATGCCGAGTTTCCCAAAGTGCTCATAGGCGAAGCGCGCCGCCTGTACACCGACGAGGATCTGGGAGTCGACCTGGGCGCGACCGTCTACGCCTTGGATTCCACGACCATCGACCTGTGCCTCTCGGCCTTCCCCTGGGCGCGCTTCCGCCGTACCAAGGGGGCGATCAAACTGCATACCTTACTCAACCTGCACGGCGCCATTCCCGAATTTGTTCTGATCTCGGACGGGAAACTGCACGATGTCAACGCCTTGGACCACCTGATTCCTTGTCCCGGTGCCTACTACATCATGGATCGCGGATACCTGGATTTCGGGCGCCTGTACCGACTCCATTCCGCCCGGTCGCTGTTCGTGACCCGCGCCAAGGCCAACTTCAAGTTCCGCCGCCGCTACTCCCACCCGGTGGACAGAACGACGGGACTGATCTGCGACCAAACGGTCCTGCTGAGCACCTTCTATCCGGCCAAAGCCTACCCCGAACCTTTGCGCCGCATCAAGTTCTTCGACGTCACCACCGGCCTGCGGCTCGTATTCCTCACCAACGACTTTGCTTCTCCCGCTCTGACCATTTCCCAGCACTACAAGCTGCGCTGGCAGATCGAGCGTTCTTCAAATGGATCAAACAACATCTCCGCATCAAGGCCTTTTACGGCACCAGTCCCAATGCCGTGAAAACACAAATCTGGATCGCCCTCAGCACCTACCTGCTCATCGCCATCATCCGCAAGCGTCTCTATCTCGAGTTGTCGCTCTACACAATTCTCCAGGTCCTGAGCGTCTCGCTCTTCGAGAAAACCCCCATTTCACAGGCCTTTCAGGACATGGACTACATTACTCAGACCGGTGACATTCATAAACAGTTGATATTATTCGACTAACGCTGGGACACTACTGATGCACTTCAAGAGCTTCGGTTGCAGCAAGAACCCCTATAGCAAGCCCGCATGAAGACTCCCACCCTGAAAGACGTCGCTTCACAGATTTTTGGCTCAGAGCACCCTGAGGCGGAGGCGTCCTGGATAGACTATTGGGAAAAGAGCCCGGAACGGGCCCGAGAACTTCTTGGCACCTTTGAACCTCTTACCTGGTTCGATTTCAGAGGCAAACGGGTACTCGACATAGGATGCGGCATCGGAAGCCTGTCGGACATCCTCTCTGCTCGGGGCGCAGAGTACGTCGGTGGTGACTATACCTTCCACGTGTTGCAGTTCGCCACTCCCGGTTCCGCGAAATCTTACCTTCAGTGTAATGGCATCAGCCTGCCCTTCCGCGACGGCTGCTTCGATTACGTTTTTGCCTTCGACGTCATCGAGCATCTGGTTGGGGGTACCGGCTGGCAGCTGCAGTTTCTTCGTGAGCTTCGCAGGGTGCTTCGGCCCCTGGGGATGATCCTTCTGACGACACCAAACTGGTGGTACCCCTACGAGGCGCACTCAGACCTCTTCTGCCCCCAGTACCTCCCGTCGCCGTTGCGCGATCCCTATGTCGCATGGCGCAATCCGGCATTTCTTCGCGAACACGGCTCCTTCTCCCACATTCGCTTGATGAAGCCCCTTACGCTGCGCCGATGCTTGCGGGAAAGCGGACTGACCTTTCTCCATTCCTTTCCCTGTGGTCTGGACAAACGCGATTATTCGAAGCTTTTTCCCTTTCGTGGCCTGCTCGCCAAGCTAGGCTTGGGCTGGCATCTACACGCTGAGTTCTGGGGAATTCTGGCCCGACAAGAAGCGCGCGAAAGGCTTCGGCTCAAACTAAAAAATCGGAGACCCCGCGGTCAAAATGAAGCCTGGGATGGGTCGCAAGGCGATTTTTCCCCGATTATCGATTTTGATCAGGGGACTTTCGCTAATCAGCTGGGGCTAGGCTGGTACGCGCGCGAGGACGGCAGTCCTTCCCTGCGTTGGACCAAGCGAGAAGCCGTTTGCTATCTGGAAGCACGCCAATCCACTCCCTTTTTCCATCTCCATGGCTACAGCCCTCGAGAGAACCACTTTGAAGTCTGGGTGGACGGACAACGCATAGGCGAGCACTACATCCGGGCTGAGTCGGACTTTCGACTCCGCTTTCTGCTTCCCTTCGAAAGAACTGAAGACCGAATCTTTCGGGTGAGCCTGTGCTGCGATAAGGCCTTCCGACCGTCCGATTCAAGGGATGCAAGAGAGCTGGGTGTGATCGTCTTTTCCGCCGGGCTGAGGCCATGATTCCAAGGCTAGTCCTATGCGTCCTGCTCCTGCCAGTACAGATCATCCTTGCCCTGGCCCTGGGCCTTTCGGAGTTCCTCCGGACCTTCTGGCCCGGCGCCGCCCAGAAGGACACCGATCCAGAGGGACAGCCGCCTGGGCGCCCCCTTTGTTCCATCATCATCCTGAATTGGAATGGCCGCCATTTGCTGCAAGAAAGTCTCCCAGCCGTGGAGCGGGCGGTTGCCTTCAGCCAGGCAGAACACGAAGTCATCCTGGTGGACAACGGGAGTTCTGATGACAGTCTGGCATGGGTTCAGACTCACCATCCCAACGTCGGGATTGTCCCTTTGGAGAAGAACATCGGCTTCGGTGAAGGGAACAATCGAGGAGTCGAGGAGGCCCGCCACAAAATCATAGTTCTTCTGAACAACGACATGATTGTGGCAGAGGATTTTCTTCCTCCTTTACTCGAGCCCTTTTCCGACGGACGTGTTTTCGCAGTCTCCAGCCAAATTGTCTTCCCTGCAGGTAAGCGGAGGCAGGAAACCGGAAATGCCCAGGGCCGACTCAGACGGGGATTTCTTCACCTGTCTCATGAACCACTGTTGCCCTGTCACTCGACGCGACGATTCCTGCCGGTACTTTGGGCCGGAGGGGGATCCTCTGCCTTTCTCCGAGAGCGTTTTCTGGAGTTGGGCGGATTCTCCACCCTCTTTTCACCTTGCTACGTCGAGGACACTGATATCGGGTACCGAGCCTGGCGGAGGGGCTGGAGAGTGCTCCTGGCGGCCGAGAGCATCGTTCTGCACAAGCACCGCAGCACTAGTGCCAGAGTCTACACTGACAAGCAGATCAAGCAACTCATCGAAGAACGGAAACTCTGGTACCTCTGGAAAAACTTCCAATGGCGCACCCTGTGGTCCCACTTCCTCCTCTTTCCGATTCACGTGACACACGAGATGAGCCTCAAAGGCTACCTTCGAGCACTTCGAAAACTTCCGCAAATCTTCTACCTGAGAATGACCGAAGCTCGACGCTCCATGAGCGACTCGACGATTCTGGAATGGACGACCAGACCGCTCTCCTATTTGCAACAGGGTGACTTGCACACCCGATTGTTCCCGGCTCAGCAGGAGCGGCTGCGGATCCTGGTTGTGAGTGCGTATCTCCCTCATTTGGGCTACCACGGAGGAGCCGGTCGAGTCTTTCAGCTGATCCGCCAAGTGTCCCGAAAACACGACATTACCCTTCTGACTTTCGTCGAAAGCGACAAAGAGCGAGAGCAGTTCTCACAAATCACGCCCTATTGCCGCCGGCTGGAGCACGTCTACCGGGGCGCCTACTCTCCTGTCTCTTCCTTTCCCTACGAGCCCTTCGAAGAGTTCAACTGTCTGGACCTAAAATTGAAGATGGAGGAACTTCTGGCAGAAGAGGATTTCGACGTGGTTCACTTCGAATGGGCTCAAATGGTCCAGTACGCGGACCTCGTTCCCGCCGAAACCAAACGCCTTCTCACCGAAATCGAGGTCAACTACGCGGCTCACTTCACCCGGATCAAGGTGGAGAGGCGCTCCGCTGCCAAGGTGAAAAAATTCTATGACACCCTTCAAACACTCTATCGAGAGCTCGAACTCTGCCGCAGGGTTGATCACATCATCTGTGTAACCGACCTCGATCGGGACTATCTTGGCGGGTTCCTGCCCAGGGAACAGCTCGAAGTGGTGAATACGGGTGTGGACACGAAGTATTTCGCCTATGACGACTCCGGGATCGAACCGAACAGCCTGGTTTTCGTGGGCGCCTTCCGCCACGATCCCAACCTCGATGCAATGGCTTATTTTTGCGAGGAGATTCTTCCAGGAATCCTCATCAGCCAACCCGACGCTCAGCTCTACATCGTTGGCTCCTCCCCGCCAGCATCGATCCAAGATCTGGCCGATCATCCCCGGATAACCGTTACAGGCTTCGTACCCGACATTCGGGACTACTACCGTAAGGCTCAAGTAGTTGTGGTTCCTCTGCGAACGGGCGTCGGAATCCGAGGGAAGATCCTGGAGGCATGGTCCGTGGGTAAGGCAGTCGTCGCTACCTCGCTGGCCTGTCAGGGCATTCGAGCCGTTCACGGGAAGAACATCCTCATCGCCGACCGACCCGAAGACTTCAGCGCCTGGACGACCGCGCTGCTGCGTCAACCAGATTTCGCCGCCGAACTAGGCCGCGCCGGAAGAAAGACCGTCGAAGAACTCTATGACTGGGAAGCGATTGGAGAGCAGATGAGTCTCTTCTATGAATCGATCGTCCCTCGAGGGGTGCAGATCGCAGATCACAGTTTGCTGAGGAGGACACCGTCAGATCGTAAGGCTATCGAACACTGAGTGCTAAGTACACCATTTCATAAATACGATGATGCTTGCGGATCTGGCCTATGAGGCGAGATCACGGCAGGAGGAGGGCAGGGAGCACTCAGATTCGGGAAAATTTCGCTATTCGACTGGGTCCGAGGAGGAATGGAGATGGGCTAGCTTCCACTCTCCGTCTTCCCGATGGTAGATCTCTGTCCAGCGCCCTGTTTGTCGCAGGAAGTCATCTTTCATCTGGTAGGCCATCAGGTACTGGGAGGTGATCCAAGCGACATCTCCTTCAACTTCAATCTGTATGTTCTCGGTAAACAGCGTTAGTTCCTGTATCTGAGCAAAATACTGCTGAAGAGTATTCTCGAAAGTCTTGAAGTCCGAGAAGCGGGGAGGCGGCACCGTATTGAAGACGACAACTTCTTCGGAGTAGAGCCTCCGCAGGTTGCCCAGACTCATCTGCTGCCACGCCTTTACATGGTCACGGTGCAAGCTCAGTAGGATCTCTCTTGGATTGTTGCGCATTAGCTATATGCATTTGAGCACATGGAAAGATAACAGATATTCACTCCGATTTCCAGCCCGGCTCATACAGCCCCGACCGCCCAGTAGGCTGCAGTTCACTCATCGTAGAATCCAAGTAGAATCCAATGGGTACACCCCAGAGGTTGATAGAGCCGCTCCGCCGCCTATGCTCCAGGTGGAGATCCCCTGTGGGTGAAGAGACATCCTCTCTGACGATGAAGCGCTTTCCCACCGCCTCCATCTGCATAACTCTCGGCCTGATATGATAAGATGCCTGCCGGCATCCAAGGAGGTCCAGCGTGCCAGGACTCTGGTCAGGATCGATTACGTTCGGCTTGGTTTCGATTCCCGTAAGGCTTGAGGTATCGCAACACAGAAAGAATCTTGGATTCAACCCGCTGCATCAGGACTGCCTCCAAAGGATCAATCAAAAATACCATGCACCACATGTGAAGCGGATGTCGAGCGTAGCGAATTGGTCAGAGGCTATGAGTTCGAGAAGGGTCGCTACACCGTTGTCGATCCTGCAGATTTCGAAGCCGCCGACGGAGAGGCCTCTTGGCACATCGAGGTAGTTGCTTTCGTCGAGCACTCAGAGCTCAGACCTGAACATCAGAACCGCACCTATTACCTGATTCCAGAAGAAGGAAGTGATTAGAGTCAAAGAGTTACGTCCTGCTGCTGCAGGCCATGCAGGAGATGGATCGGGTTGCTCTGGCGCGCTTCATCATGAGGGGCAAGGAATATGTGTCGGCCTTGGTACCGGCTGAGGGTGGCTTGATGCTTCATATTCTTTTTCACCAAGGCGAGTTTAAGCACATCGCTGACGTAGTGCATCTCCCTCCGGTTGAACTCAAAGAAAAGGAGCTGGATCTGGCGAGACAGATTGTCGAGAATCTCACCGAAGAATTCTCGGAGGACCTCCTCGTCGGCGACTACCGTGAACGATTGCTGGAAATCATCCGTTCCAAGGTCGAAGGGGAAAAGGCCACCACGATCCAGCAGCGCAAGCCGGCAAAGCTAATCAACCTCATGGACGCCTTGAAGCGCAGCCTGGCGGCGACTGCCCCCAAGAGACCGGCCGCCCGAATGCAGGCCCAGGCCCGCCCTGCCCGTGTGAAGGCGCGAGCAGGAGCTGCAAAGCGGACCTAAGATGCTTCGCTACTTTAGGGAAAAAGAAGTTAGCCAAATTCTGGGTATCAAACCCGGTCGCCTTAAGTATTGGAAACAAATCGGCCTGGTAGCGCCGTCCCTACGAGAGGGCATCCCCTGCTACGATTTTCAGGATCTGATCCATCTGAAAACCACCCAGGGACTGATCGCTTGTGGTCTGCCCGCAACCTCTCTGAAGCAGAGCCTTGATTCACTGAAGAGAAGGATTCCGGATGTAGGCAGAAATCTCAATAGCCAGCGAGTCTATGCTTTCGGAAACCGGATTTTGGTTCGCCACCGAAACCAGCTGATGGACACCCAGTCGGGGCAGATGGTCTTCGAGTTTGATGTGGCGGATCTTGCGGAGTCCGCCTCGGAGCGGGTAGTGAATTTCAGTTCCTCGAAAACCGCCGAAGAGTGGTTCGGAGAGGGCCTTCGCCACGACTCACCCGAGGGAAGTTTCTCGCTTGCGCTCGGAGCCTATGAATCAGCGATCCAGGTCGATCCCAATTATGTTGATGCCTACGTCAACATAGGCACGCTGTATTACGATCGGAAGAAGTTTGAAAAGGCTCAACGCTATTATCGTCAGGCTATCGCTCGAGACCCTCACCACGCCAAGGCCTCTTTCAATCTGGGAAACGTGCTGGATGAACTCGGCTGCACCGATAAGGCGATTGAACTCTACGAAAAGGCCATCGAAGTGGACTCGACTTTCTCGGACGCGTACTTCAATCTGGCAACAGCCTGCGAAAAACTCGGTACTCAAGATAAGGCAATCAAGTACTGGACCGGCTATCTTGAACTGGACCCCGATAGTCGACACGCCGATTTCTCCCGGAGGCGCCTGAAGCTTCTTCAATCTTTGTCTCTGACATCCTAAGCGCGTTAGCGTCCCCAAGAAGATCATGAAGTCCAAACCGTTTCTCATCGCAAGGCCTTTTGCTCCCCGCCCCAAAACGCGAAACGAACGCTTATAAAGAAATGGCCGACCCACTAGACTATTCCAAGGTGGAAAAGAGACCGCAAGCGATCAGCCGGGCGATGGAAGACTACCTAAAGACGATCTACCAGCAGGTAAGCCACGATGGCAGGATCTCGACATCAAAACTGGCCGAGGCCATGACCTGTTCTCCTGCCAGCGTGACCAACATGCTGCAAAAGCTGTCCGATTTGACACTGGTAGAATACACGCCCTACCAAGGCGTCAGCATGACACCTGCCGGGGCAAGGATCGCACTCGAGATCATTCGCCATCACCGCCTCCTCGAGCTCTATCTCTCTGAGATCCTTGGTTATACCTGGGACAAGGTTCACGCCGAAGCAGATCGGCTCGAACACGTCATTTCAGAGGAGTTTGAAGAGAAGATCGACGAAGCCCTGGGGCGCCCGAGCAAGGACCCCCACGGTCACCCCATTCCAACCAAGGACGGCAAGATTGACCTCAAGCACGCCGCCACTCTCTGGGAAGTGGCCGAGGGCCAGACTGTCCTGGTGCAAAGAGTGAGCGATCACAACCCGGAAGTCCTTCGTTATCTCGCCTCAATCGGCATCTATCCGGAAGTGACCCTCGAGGTCGTTAAACGATCTCCATTCAACGGTCCACTCTATGTTCAGGTCAAGGGGGAGGAGCATGGGCTGAGTGAGGAGCTGGCCCAGCAGATCAACGTGGCTGAGCCATGAAGGTTCCGCTAACGCCGATCCGCTTCCTCTACCGAGCACGTGATCAGTTTGGTAGCAAGAGAGCGATCATCGAAGACGAGGATTCCTGGACCTATTCTCAATTTTCCGATCGGTGCCATCGACTTGCCTCCCTACTACTTTCCTGGGGGATTTCTACAGGGGCACGCGTCGCTTTCCTGTCCTACAACTCGCACGCCCTGCTAGAGGCCTACTTTGGAGTGCTCTTGGCGGAAGCCGTCCTGCTACCTCTGAACGTCCGCCTTACCGCCAATGATTTCCGCCTGATTCTCAACGACGCAGAAGCGGATGTCCTCTTCTTGGATCCAGACTTCCTGCCCTCCATCGAGGAGATCCGTGGGGACCTGAGGACAGTCCACCGATTCGTTCAGCTTGATCCCGGCCATCAGAGGGATTGGATCGAGCCGCACGCCTACGATGAATTGATCCAGCAGCAGTCTCCCGCTCCCGACAAAGACGTCCGACCGATTGACGAAGATAGCACGGCAGAACTTTTCTATACCTCGGGAACCTCGGGTCAGCCCAAAGGGGTCATGCTGACTCATCGAAATCTCTACCTCCACGCATTGGAGGTTGCCCTGATGCTGGGAATACGTGACGACGACGTCCAGCTGCACACCATTCCCCTTTTTCACGTCAACGGATGGGGAACTCCACAGTTCCTTACCTGCGTAGGTGGATGCCACGTCCTGATGCGGAAGTTCGAGCCACAAACAACCTTTCGCTTGATTGAAAAGCACCGAGTGACCCTCTTCTGCGCGGTCCCCACGATGGCCCTGTCCCTACTGAACCATGCGGGGAAGAGAGACTATGACCTCTCCTCGATGCGTTTGGTCAACCTCGGAGGCGCCTCCTCTACCCCGGACCTGGTGAGGCGACTGGAAGAGACCTTTTCATGTCAGTGTGTTGCCGGTTACGGATTGACGGAAACCTCGCCCATAGTAACGCTTGCCTTCCCCAAAGCACATCTTGGCGAGAGGGGAGAGAAGCTACTCCAAACAAAGGCGATGACGGGTTATCCGATTCCCGGGATCGAATTGGAGATCCTGGATCATGCCGAGCAGCCCCTACCCTGGGATGGGACCACCGCTGGAGAGCTCGTGGTGCGAGGCGACACGGTCATGAAGGGCTACTGGAGAGAGAAGCAGGACGATCTGGCTCCCTCCGATGGCTGGTTCCGTACTGGTGACCTGGCGACCATCAACCCGCACGGCTACGTCAGGATCGTCGACCGTAAGAAGGACGTGATCATCAGCGGAGGCGAGAACATCTCCAGCCTGGAGCTGGAGAAAACCTTGCTTGACCATCCAGCGGTTCTGGAGTGTGCGGTGATCGGCGTTCCCAACAGTCGTTGGGGTGAAGTTCCCAAAGCCTTCGTCGTTCTGAGATCGCAACAAGCCACCAGCCAGAAGGAACTCTTGGCACACTGTAGACAGCAACTGGCCAGATTCAAGGTTCCACGTAGTATCGCATTGGTGGAAAGCCTGCCCAAGGGAGGTACGGGTAAAGTCATCAAGCGCAAGCTCCGCGAGGGCTAACAGGAGACGCGCGACGTTCAGACGTTTCGACGTGCGACATATCCTTGAAATTTCAGCTAAGTCGAGCCCCCAGGAAACACTGGCCCCATTCGAGAAAGAAACTTCCAGCTACTGGGGATTTGTGCGTCACTGCGTGGGAAAGAGTTGTCCGGCTCTCTCCTCGGAACCTGGGCTCATCTTGCTAACGGCTCAAGTCGTTCGCGGCTCTGTCCGACTTGGCTTCCTAACGCTGGTAGTTCACCCGTTGGCGGCACCTTCGGAAAACAGGAGACGTGCGACGTATTCTTGAAGTTCAGCTTAGCCTGCTGTCCTCGATCCGAACACGGCCATGCTATACTCCGGCTTGGACACAGCCGCCAAGGAGTACTGAAATGATTGTGGTCATGAAGTCCGATGCCACGCCCGATCAAGTCGAGAAGGCGATGAGGCGAATCGAGTCCCTCGGCCTGAAACCCCATCCGATCCATGGTGTGGAAAGAACAGTCATAGGTGCGGTAGGTGACGAACGTGGCAAGAGCGCCTTCGAAAGTCTGATCGAAATCGAGGGTGTCGAGAATGTGATCCCGATTCTCAAACCTTTCAAGCTAGCTTCGCGGGAACTGCAGGCGGAACCGAGCGAATTCAACGTCGGTCCAGTGCGGATTGGAGGCAAGGGATTTGCGCTGATCGCGGGTCCCTGCTCGGTAGAGAGCGAGGAGCAGATTCTAGATGTCGCGCGACAGGTCAAGGCAAGGGGAGCGAACATGCTTCGAGGAGGCGCCTTCAAACCCCGTACCTCTCCCTACAGCTTTCAGGGACTGGAAGACGAGGGGTTGAGGCTGCTGGCCAAAGCCAGGGAGGAAACCGGACTCCCCATCGTGACCGAGGTCCTCTCATCCGAGGATGTTGCGCGTGTGGCTGAGTTCACCGATGTCTTACAGGTAGGCGCTCGCAACATGCAGAACTATTCGCTCCTGAAAAAACTGGGCAAGACCGACCGTGCGGTGCTGCTCAAACGAGGAATGATGTGCACCATCAAGGAAACCTTGATGGCAGCTGAGTATATCCTCACCAGTGGTAATCCCCGCGTGATGCTGTGTGAGCGCGGCATCCGAACTTTCGAAGATTCGACCCGCAATACCCTCGACCTGGCAGCCGTTGCCCTGATGAAAGACTGGTCTCATCTGCCGGTCATCGTGGATCCAACCCACGGCACCGGGGTGAGGCAGCTGATTCCTCGAATGTGTAAGGCCGCTATTGCCGCCGGGGCCGATGGCCTCATGGTCGAAGTCCATCCGCATCCGGAAGAAGCATTGTCAGACGGTTTCCAGGCCCTTTTGCCCGACCAGTTTCTGGAGCTATCAACAGACATCAAGCCCTATTTGGCGATAGAAGGCAAACAGACCTGATTCAGTCCAAGAGAAGGCCCCTCCCGCCCTCGCCATCGATTCGTTAGGGCACCCCAATCATGTAGTCGGTGCTTCCTCCTCTCCGCTGACAACCCCGACGGCGCTCTGCTGGGGCTGGTGGGTATGAGCACGCTCCTCCAGATACCTCTCCGCGTCAATCGCAGCCTTGCAGCCCGCTCCTGCCGCCGTTATCGCTTGACGATACACCTGGTCGTGGACATCTCCCGCCGCGAAAACTCCTTTGACGCTGGTCCGTGACCCGTCGTGGACAACGAGGTAGCCATTGCCCATCTCAAGCTGCCCTTGGAACACCTCCGTGTTTGGCTGATGCCCGATCCCGATGAAGACCCCATCGGTGGGAAGCAGGGTTTCGGCGCCCGTCTTGATATTCTTGAGCCGGACAGCCTCTACCCGTAGCTGATCCGGGTCCAGGATTTCCTCGATCACCGAATCCCATATGAAGTCGATCTTGGGGTGATTGAGCGCACGCTCACCCATGATCTTCGATGCCCTCAGTTGATCCCGCCGATGCACGATCGTGACGGAGTCCGCAAACTTTGTTAGAAAGAGGGCTTCCTCCATCGCGGTGTCACCACCACCTACTACAACCACCTTGAGGCCCCGAAAAAAGTACCCATCACAGGTGGCGCAGGTGGAAACGCCGTGACCGAGCAACTTCGACTCCGACTCCAGACCCAGCAACATAGCCGAAGCCCCAGATGCGATGATCAGGCTCTCGGCCTGAAAGGTGTTCTGGTCTGTCTCGACAGTAAAAGGAGACTTCAGGTCGACCGAGCGGGCAACCTCCATCTGATACTTTGCGCCGAAACGCTCCGCCTGTTGCTTCATCCTTTGCACCAGATCAGGCCCATCCAGCCCTTCAGGAAACCCAGGGTAGTTTTCGACCATAGTGGTCAGGGTCAGCTGTCCCCCGGGTTCGTGGCCTTCCAGGACCAGCGGCTCCAGATTAGCCCGAGCCGCATAGATTGCGGCCGTTGACCCAGCACAACCCGAGCCCAGTATGATGACCTTGTAAGCCATTAGAATTCCTTTCTGCGCCGCCCGCTTTCAAGACCGACGCTGTGTCTGTAAGAGGAATAGTAAGCAGTGGATCAATTATCTGCTCTCACCCGAAGCTTTTTCGCCCATCATTCTCCTCAACCCTTAACTTCTCGCTGCCCTACTGCTCACTGCCTACTGACAAACTGCTCACTGACACACTGCTCACTACTCAATGCTCACTGACCTGCGGGCGGTTGGCTGGCCAGGGCAACCAGCGCTTCCCTCACCCGGATGATCTGCTCTGCCGTGACGGTAAGATGGCGATCTCCTCGTTGGCCGCCGGATCTCAACTCAACCGTCCCCTGATCGCCGATCCTGAACTCGCCCGGCTCCGAAAGTTGAAAATAGCCTCGATCTGGTCGAACTGCGTAAAGGACGCTGGTCAGATCCCAGGCAGATCGGTCGTAGGGCATCTTTCCGTAAAGCTCGTAGCCCTCTTCCAGGGGGTGAGACGCCTGGTAGCCGAAATCCTTCTGGATACTCTCGGCTGGATACTGGATCGATTCGCCAATCTCATAGCCGCTCATGACAATGGGAGTCGGCCACCGCGAGAGAAGTCGCCTCGATGCGTCCAGGTCGGTTCGAATATTGTATTCCCTGAATCCCTCGGGTCGTGGGATGCCGAAGTGTCCTCCCATCATGGACAAGAGCCCTACCTTGCGCGCAACCAGTTGGCGTCCGTCCAGGGGAGAGTGCCGATCCGGGGCAGAGTCGAGGAGACGCGCTAGATTGGTCGCGAACCCTACCACTACCACCGTGACTGCAGCATCCGGCTGAGCGGAAAGCGTGCGGCGAAGTAGATCCGTGGCATCCATCACTTGCTCGGGACGCAGAATCTTACGTGGGTAGCGCCAAACATTTCCATCACGGGCTTCGACGAGCTGCTTCACATAGCTTCCCGGTTCCGGGGTCATTCCATCCCGCACGAGTCCCACCGGAATCTGGGGCCGTCCGTAGAAGTGATTGACGAGGTCGGAGAAGGCAGCGGCGTAAAAATTGCCTTTACTAACCGTTACGGCTAAGAGAGCACACTCTTCCCTGCTCTGCAATGCGTGGATCACACCCAACGCCAGAGCATCGTCGATGTCGTTCCCCATGTCGGTGTCATAGATGATCCGCACCGATCCCTGACTTCGAAGCCCTTCCTTCGCTTCAGCCTCCCTGGAACAGCCGTACCCGACGGCGAGAAGTATGAGCAACAGACGCGAAAACGACTTCACTACTCTATTAAACCACCAGACCTCTCGCATCGGGACCCGCTGCCTGACTGAGCCGTGATCGAGCGAGCTCTTCCAACCCTTCTCCGATCAGCGCTCATCGGCGCCGAAGACACCACTCGACGGCGTTCTTCATAAG
>Ga0310120_10001075_pt1 | contig 20719 bp, 25 predicted proteins | sample CB27_AW_983_MG_FD_203506 | JGI IMG/M metagenome (GOLD analysis project Ga0310120, IMG submission 203506) | Marine microbial communities from Western Arctic Ocean, Canada - CB27_AW_983 | ecosystem: Environmental > Aquatic > Marine > Oceanic | place: Canada: Western Arctic Ocean | collected...
CCGTCCACTGCTGTCCGGCGCCGGCGGCCATGCCGGCGAGCATCGGCCAGAGCCTCCCGCTCAATGTGATGACGTTGCCAGTCTCGAGACTCTGGCTCACGATAGGGTAGAGGCCGGCCACATCGTGTCGACCCCCCAGCATCGCGAAGCCCTCCACGAGGGCTCCGACTTGCATCCAGACACCGAAACGATGCACTCCGTCACCCGCGGGCAAGTCTTTGGCGACCGCTCGTAGCTCGTCGAAGGCGTCGGGGGTCGACTGGTAGGCCCGGGTCATCCTCAGATAGGCGTGCCCGCCGCCCTGGTAATTCCCTGGCGGTTCACGTTGGATGGACTCGCGGCAGGCGCGCTCGACTTCAGACCCATCGTCCGGCCCAGAAGAGCGTCGTGGCGAGCAGCACGTAGCTCGTGTAAATCCATCCTTCGTGCTGGAAGCGCTCGATGGTCTCCCGCACGCTGTGCTCGACCAGATCCAGGCGTCCGTCGATCACCAACCGACAAAAGTCCTCGACAAAGGCGGCCACGCACGCCGCGCCATCGTGTCTCACCTGCGCGCCCAGTGTGGCCGCCTCCCGGGCACGGTCGATCGCCTCGGCCGGGTCGACAAGTTGCGTCGACACCGCGCCGACGAACAAGGCATCGGCGAGGTCCCAGGTCTGTGACGTCGTGCGCAATAGGGCGGCCGGGCGGAGCCCGGACTCCTTGCTGTGAAGTGGTTGTCGGGCGTGTAGATGACACCAGCTTGGTCGGGGCCAGAGCGTTTCCAGCATGTGGACTCGTTGAGGATTGCGTCCAATAACGGACACTACGTTAACCTACGAACCCGTCTAATCCGTCCTATAGACCTACGGGTGTGAAGGGACCGGATTCCGGATACTGGAGATAAGCATCCCAAATGCCGTTGTTCCAGTGAATGACGTCAACATCGCCGCATTCGTCGACCCACTTGGCACAATACCAAAAGGTATACTTGGCAAAGCGGTCGTTGTCCTCCGGGCCGGACACCACCGCGACATCCTTGAGCTTTTCTGCGACCGCCTCCTGGTAACTCAAGCGGATCGAATCGCCCAGTAGCAGAACGTTCTTCATATGTCGGAAATCGACAGGTACGTACGTTTCGTATGGACGCCGCCCTCAAGCGGAGGCGTTATTGGCACAGGTCGGTCTCGCGTAGTTCGCTATGATCGGGCTGGCTCGTCGTGGACCTACTGGTCGTCGGGATTCGTGATTTTGAACACGATGGCCGCGAGCAGGCCACCAGCAAACGGACCCAGCAGATATATCCAGATATTGCCGAGGGTACCATTGATGATGTTGTGACCCAGGGCGACAGCAGGGTTGAACGCGCCACCCGAGATCGGTCCGACCGAAAAGGCACCCACCATAACGGTGAATCCGATCGCGAGTCCGTAGAACGAATTATCGGGATGATCCTTGGATGTCGCAACGTTGAGCATGACGGAAACGAGTGCGAATGTAATGAGGATTTCCGCTACGAGAGCCTTGACTACGGCAACCCCTTCACCCGGTCCAACTTCGATCGAGCTTCCGGCCAGCCAGGACGACACTGCCGCAGCCAGGACAGCGCCAATCACCTGCGACACCATGTAAATACCGGCGTCTTTTCCTCCGATCTTGCCGCGAATCAATACTCCCAATGTGACGGCGGGGTTATAGTGGGCGCCAGAAATGTGGCCCCCCATGTAAACCATTACCATGAGCGTACTGCCGATCGCTACAGGGGCCAGGGCGACACCGCCGGCGACAGTCAGTCCGATTACAAGTACGAGAAAGAACGTTCCGATGGCTTCGATAAGATAAGTCTTCATGGCTATCTCCTCATTGTGGCCGGCACAATAGCACGCGCCCACAGAACTGGATAGGGCAAAATCTGGGACGTCTTAGGAATCCTTACGAGCATCGTCAAGCAATTTGGCATGCTGCCCGTGCTCAGGGCCCAACGGCCGGAGCCTATCCGGCGCAACCCGCTCCGGCAGAGCCTAACAGTCAGAGCCGAGCAGGCAGTTTTCATCGGTGGAGTCATAGAAACCCAGACGTTGTCCGTCTGGCGAAAAGAAAGGAGGGGTGGCACCGACGACGTCTCGCACCAGCGTTGGATCCAATTGGTCGAGTTGACGCACGTAGAGCGTGCTGGACCCACCGGACGATCCTGAGGCCCACACAATGCGCTGGGCATCCGGCGAGATGGCGACCTCAGGAAAGATGCCAGTCTTACGGAGTTCGCTGTTGGGGGGAGTGTTGACATAGAACCGGCCGGTGGAGGGGGCCTGAAGCGTGTCAGAGGATGTCAAGACCCACGCCGCGAGCGCTCCCGCCAGCATCGCGGCGACGGCGACTCCAGCGACCACCGGCATGCCGAATCGCGGACGCCGATCGGCGTCCGCATCGCCATTGTTTGAGCCGTCACCGACAATCCACTCAAGTGCCCGGCTGAGGTCTTTACCTGACTGCCATCTCTCATCTGGATCCTTCTCGAGGCAGGCCCTGATGAGTCGATCGAGAGCCCGCGGTGTGAGCGGCCGAAGGGCCGATGCGGGCCGTGGCTCATGCTCGAGGATCGCGGCGATCAGGCTCGCCTGCGTGTCGCCTTGGAACGCCCTCGTGCCGGCGACCATCTCGTAGATCACCGCCCCGAACGCGAAGATATCGGTGCGGGTATCGGCCTCTTTCCCCTGCAACTGCTCCGGGGCCATGTACTGCACAGTGCCCAGCAGCATCCCCTGCCCGGTCAGAGGCTCGGTTTGGGTCACCGTCTCCGAGTCGTGTTCTGTTCCAAGAACGCCTGTCGGCCGTGCCTTCGCCAACCCGAAGTCGAGCAGCTTCACCCCGGCCTCCGTCAGCATGATGTTGTTCGGCTTCAGATCGCGATGAATGACCCCGCGCCGATGCGCCATGTCCAACGCATCAGCGATCTCGATCGCCATCGTGAGCGCCTGATCGAGCGGCAACGGGCCCTTCTCGAGCCGCTGCGCGAGCGTCACGCCCTCCAGGTATTCCATGACCAGGAAGTCGATCCCGTCCTGGCTGCCAATGTCGTACAGGGTGCAGATGTGCGGGTGGTTCAGACTGGAGATGGTTTTGGCTTCCCGCTCGAACCGCCGCCTCAGGTCAGGGTCGCTGGCGGCGTGTTCGGGGAGGACCTTGATGGCGACGGCGCGGTCCAGGCGGGTGTCGTGGGCTCGATAGACTTCACCCATCCCCCCGGCTCCGAGGGGCGTTTGGATCGTGTAGGGACCGAACTGTCTCCCGGCTTCTAGACGCATACGCTCGTATCGAGGGGCCTATTCTATGCGCGTCTGAGGTGAGAGCCACATCGGTTTACGGGCGCTGATACCCGTTTTCCGAAATCGGTGGGCAAATGGTGGGCAAAAACAGCGCCCAGATGCAAAAACGTGCCGGTTTACAGGGGGTTTTAAATATGGTGCGGAAGGGGGGATTCGAACCCCCACGATGTTGCCACCGCCAGCCCCTCAAGCTGGTGCGTCTGCCAGTTCCGCCACTTCCGCGAATTGTGGGCCGAGCAGATTTGGTTACTGCGGTTCGACCGGAGCCGAGTCGTCGGGGATCTCGTCTTCAATGGACACGACGGGGGCGTCTGGGCCCTCGATGCCACTGAGGACGGAGCTGGGTTCGCGTTGGCCGATGATGGCCAATACCATGGCGCCGACCATAAAGATCGCGCCGAGGACGGTTGTGGCCCGCGTCAGTACGGTTGCGCCCGCGCGCGCGCCAAAGGCGGCCTGGCTTCCACTGCCGCCGAACGCTGCGGCGATATCTCCACCTTTGCCCTGCTGGAGAAGCACGACCGTGAGCAGGAGGAAGCAAGCAACCGCGAAAACACCGGTCAAGACCATACTCAGCATATCGGGGAAATTATACCGTCTGGGACTGTCTGACGATCTCGGCGAAGCCGTCGGGGTCGAGACCGGCACCACCGACGAGGGATCCATCGACATCTGGCTGGCTTGAGAGGGCTGCGACGTTCGAAGGTTTGACGCTGCCCCCGTAGATGACCCGGCAGGCCGCCGCCAGGTCGCTTCCGAATATCGCAGCGATGCGCGCCCGGAGATGAGCATGCGCTACCTGGGCTTGCTCCGGCGTCGCGTTCCGGCCGGTGCCGATTGCCCATACGGGTTCGTAGGCCACGATGGCACTGTGTGCATCGCCCGCCGACAGCTCGGCGAATGCGGCAGTAAGCTGTCGATCGAGCACGTCGAGGGTTTTGTCGCCGTCTCGTTGTTCGAGCGTTTCTCCGACACAGACAATAGGCGTCAAATTGGCGTCAACTGCTGCGGCCACCTTCTTCGCGACTTGGTCGTCAGTTTCGCCAAAGATGTGACGGCGTTCTGAGTGCCCGATGATGACATGGCTGGCGCCGGCGTCGGTCAGCATGGCTGCGCTGACCTGGCCGGTAAAGGCGCCTTGCTTCTCCCAATACAGATCCTGCCCGGCCACGTGTATCGGCGCGTCATGCAACGCGTTGCGGAGCGCGTTGAGTGCGGTAAACGGGGGCGCGAGCGCAATGTCCACGCCGTCGGTCTGTTCGAGATGGCCTCGCAGCGTGCGCGCGTAGTCGACGGATTCAGACACCGTCTTGTGCATTTTCCAATTGGCGGCAACAAAGGGCGTTCTCATTGGCCTCTTCTGACCCTCGGCTCTTAGGGAATGTCGGGGAGGGCTGCGATCCCGGGCAGGGTGCGTCCGCTAAGAAACTCTAGCGATGCCCCGCCGCCGGTGGAGAGGTGGGTGACCTGGTCGGTGATTCCAGCTTTCGAGGCGGCGGCAATGGAGTCCCCACCGCCGATGACGGACCGGGCGGGTGACTGAGCGACTGCGTGGGCCACGCTCAGGGTACCCTCGGCGAGCTGGTCGATCTCGAACACGCCCATAGGGCCGTTCCAGACGATGGTGCGCGCGCTATGAATGGCCGTGCCATAGGCCGCAGCGGTCTGGGGGCCAATGTCCAGCCCGAACCGGTCGCCGATGGTTATGTCGCGGACGTCGATGGTCTCGCACTCGGCGCCCCCTTCTATCCGCTCGGCAACGACATGATCTGATGGCAGCATGAGCGTCACATTCTTCTCGCGGGCGGTCTCCTCGACGCGACGAGTGGCATCGACGAGCTCCGGTTCGACGAGCGACCGGCCGGTGGGCCAACCTCGCGCTAGAAAAAACGTGTAGGCCATTGCCCCCCCAATGAGGAGGGTGTCGACCCGGGTCAGGAGGTGTTCGATCACCTCGAGTTTTCCGGATACTTTTGAGCCACCGATGATTGCGATAAACGGTCGGTCGGGTGACCCGAGAAGTGCACCGAGGTGCCGCAGCTCGTCGGCCATGAGCAGGCCCGCGGCGGCGGTCTCGACATGGGCGACGACTCCTACAGTCGACGCATGCGCCCGGTGAGCGGCGCCAAAGGCGTCGTTCACAAACACATCCGCCCGGGATGATTGGGCGAGCTCAGCGGCGAAGCCGAGGTCGTTTTGTTCTTCCTCGGCGTGAAACCGTAGGTTTTCGAGCAGCACGACACTCCCCGGTTCCGCCGCTTCAACGACGGCGCGTACATTCTCGCCAACGCAGTCGTCGACAAAACAAACGGGTCGGTCGAGGAGCGATGAGAGATGCGCGCCCACCGGCTCCAGGCTGAGTGCCGGCGCCCGTTGCCCCTTGGGGCGGCCCAGATGTGACGCCAAGACAAGAACGGCGTTTTGGTCGAGCGCAAGCTGAAGCGTCGGGAGGGCTGCCCGAATTCGCGTGTCATCGCCGACGATTCCGTCGACGATGGGGACGTTGAAGTCGACGCGAACAAAGGCTCGCTTGCCGCGAAGCTCTAGGTCGCGGATGGTGCGTTTCCGCACGGTCTCCTAGACCCCCAGCTGGCCAATTTTTGCCACGAGGTCGACACACCGTGACGAATAGCCCCACTCGTTGTCATACCACGACAACACCTTGACAAAATCGCCGTCCATCACTTTTGTATACGCCGCGTCGATGATGGAGGAGTGCGGATTACCGCGGAAGTCGATGGAGACGAGCGGTTCGGTCGACAGATGCAAGATGCCCTTGAGCGGTCCGGCTTCGGCGGCGGCGAACGCGGCGTTGATCGATTCCGCGGTGGCCGGTTTCTCGAGATCGGCAACGAGGTCGACGACAGAAACATTGGGAGTGGGGACACGCAGGGAGATTCCGTCGAGCTTGCCTTTGAGCGCTGGCAGCACCTGACCGACGGCGCTGGCGGCGCCGGTGGTGGTCGGAATCATGGAGAGGGCGGCCGCCCGCGCCCGACGGAGGTCTCCGTGCGGTAAATCTAGGAGACGTTGGTCGTTGGTATACGCGTGCACGGTCGTCATCCAACCGCGTTTCAAGCCGAACGTATCGTTGAGCACCTTCGCCATCGGGGCGAGACAGTTTGTGGTGCATGACGCGTTGGAGATGATCTGATGACGGGCAGGGTCGTATTCATCATCATTGACCCCGAGCACCAGCATGAGGTCAGGACCCTTGGCCGGCGCAGTGATGACGACCTTCTTCGCTCCCGCCGCGAGATGCTTGGCAGCATCTTCTCGTTTTGTAAAAAGACCGGTCGACTCGAGCACGACATCAACGCCCAAATCACCCCACGGCAAGGCGCCAGGGTCACGCTCGGCCAGGACCCGGAACGAACGGTCGCCGACTCGAATGCGATCGCCTTCAACGGTGACGGACTCGGTCAGATTGCCAAGGACGGAGTCGTATTTGAGCAGGTGGGCCAAGGTCTCGGTGCTCGTAATATCGTTGATGGCCACAAGCTCCAGGTCCGCCCCCCGTTGTTGCATAGCGGCCCGAAAGATATTGCGACCGATTCGCCCGAACCCATTAATTCCCACCTTGGTGCGCATCTCGTCCCGTCCCTCTCAAGATTGTGATTCCCTGAAGTCACTCCACATCGCGAGCGGTGTGAGCACGCGCAGGATAGTGGAGACCGTGTCGGCAGCCTGCGGGTAAAGTAAACATTTCATTATAGTTTGCCGGTCTTTTGAGGGTCAACGCCGCTCGGTCTTCAGCATCCCACGCTATACTGCCAGACCGGTGCATGTACCTTCTCTATAGCGTCCTCCTTTGTTTTTACTTCATAGCAGTTCTCCCGGTGGTTTGGTATCAACGCCTACGGTTTGGGAAGCCTTGGGGAAGGCTAGGAGACAGGGTGGGGCAGGTTCCCGCATCGCTGTGGCGTGGAAAGACGCCGTCAATATGGGTCCACGCCGTGTCGGTCGGCGAAGTGGTTACGGTGCGTCCGCTCCTCGATGCCTTGCGTTTGGTTTATCCGACTCATCGACTTCTCCTGTCGACCACGACCGCGACCGGGCAAAAGGTTGCACACCAGCTGGGTGACGTCGTTGACGGCGTCTTCTACGCGCCGCTTGACCTCCCGCGCTTTGTTCGGCGGAGTCTGGCCAGCGTCTCTCCCGAGCTGATGATCTTTGTGGACACCGAAATTTGGCCAAACTGGCTACGCGCCTGTCGACGACGAGGGGTGAAGACGGTGATCGTCAACGGGCGGATCTCGGACCGTTCCTATCGCGGCTATCGCCGCGGACGACCGTTCATGCGACGCGTGCTCCGCGACGTGGATAGGGTGTGCGCGCAGACCAACCGGTGGGGGCAGCGGTTTGTGAACCTCGGTCTGCCCGCCGAGCGGTTAGCGGTGACTGGGAGTCTGAAATTCGACGCATCCGATGGCGCGAAGGCGAGCGAGACCGACCCTGGGGATGGCCTCTTGACGCGCTTCGCCTTCGCTCGTGACCGCATGGTCGTGATGGCCGCGAGCACCCTTTCCGGTGAAGACGAGCCCGTGCTACGTGCCTTCGAGGAGGTCAGAAAAACCGACTCGCGCGCGGTACTCGTGCTCGCGCCTCGGCATCCCGAGCGGGCTTCCACCGTGATGGCCAGCGCAAACGCGTGTGGCTTCACCACGGTCGCTCGCACCGCGCTTGAAACACACGCGGAGTCTTCTGTCGACGTCATCGTGCTGGATACGGTGGGCGAGCTGGCGCGGCTTTTTCAATTGGCCAGCATCGTCTTTGTCGGAGGGAGTCTGGTGCCGGCCGGTGGGCACAACATTCTCGAACCGGCGGTGTATAGAAAGCCCATCGTGTTTGGACCGCATATGCAGAATTTTGCGGAGACGGCCGACATATTTGTTCGCCACGGTGCCGCGGTGCAGGTCCACTCGGCACAGGAGCTCGAGCAGGTGCTGGTCGCGCTCACTCGAGACCCGGCGCGATGCGCGACTCTCGGGGCCGCAGCGTATGCGGTCGTCGAGGCGAACCGAGGAGCGGGTATCAGGACTCTCGATGTTATCCGCGTTCTTCTGCCACCCAACTCCAGCCCGCGGCGTGATGATGTCAGGCCCGAGCCCACGGCGCGGGGCAGGACCTGAGATGGCCGGGGCGGGTTTCTTGGGCGCCGTGTATGCCGGGGTCGCCGCGCGACGTCGGCAGTGGTATACGGGCCACCCACAACACCGACGTTGGCTCGACCGACCAGTCATCAGCGTCGGTGCCCTGGCGGCCGGGGGCAGTGGAAAGACGCCGGTGGCAGTAGTCGTGGCGCGCACGTTGGCGTCACTGGGCGAGCACCCGGCGATACTGAGCCGCGGGTATGGACGCCAACGGAGACCGACCGGTGCCGTTGTCGTCAGCGAACGCGGCGGTCTCCGCGCGGGTATCGAGGTTGCCGGTGACGAGCCATTTATGATGGCGCGACGCCTCAGCGATACGTCGGTCGTCGTGGCGGACAACCGCTATCTTGCCGGGCAGGTCGCAGAAAGAGAATTGGGAGCCACCGTGCACGTGCTAGACGACGGGTATCAGCATCTGCGCCTGAATCGTGACGTCGACATCTTGGTGCTCGGTCGAGATGATCTCACGGGACGACCGTTGCCCGCCGGGCGTCTACGCGAGTCGGTTGACGCTGGACACACCGTGGACGCGGTCTTGATTGAGGCCGACGGCGACACGAATGCCGACGGTCACGCGGCCAGTCGTGTCAGTCAACGGACCGACCACGAGGTACCGTCGCTTCCTAGAACGGTTCTCGCGGGCGAAACATTTTCGTTTTCTCGGCGGCTCGAGAAGTCACAGAGTGTGTCATTTGCCTCGCCGAGTCAGAGCGATGCTGGCGCCAAGTGCCTGGCCGTCTGTGGGATCGCCAGACCGCTGGCGTTCTTCGAGGCGTTGCGGCGTGCCGGATACGAACTGGTTGACGCGATGAGTTTTGCCGACCACCACGTCTATTCGTCACGCGACATCGATCGGATCGGCAAGCGCCTGACGGCGACGGCGGCCACGCACGTGTTGACGACGGAGAAGGATGTCGTGCGATTCGAGACGCGCTCGCCGCTTCCTTTTCCGCTCCGCTGGGTTCCGCTGCGGATCGGCGTGGCGCCGGCGGCACGTTTTCGGACCTTCGTCGCACGGGCCGTGGCGACGGCCCGGCGGGCACGCCAATGATGTGGCGGCACTGGCTCGAGTACTACACGGTGTTGGTGGTGTCGACCTGTGTTCGCTGGCTGCCGCGGCGAGTCGGACTGGGCTTTGGCAGCATGCTGGGTCGTCTCTTCCACGCGCTCTACGGTCGTCGCCGCGCGCTGGCCCTTGACAATCTCAAACGGGCGTTTCCCTCCCGCTCCGAGGACGATTGCCACGCGATTTTGCATGGGACGTTTCGTCATTTCGGACGTCACCTCGTCGATCTGCTCATCTTTAGCGGAATGAGCTCGGACGACATGATGCGCCACATCGACCTCGAGGGAGAGGAGCATGTTGACCAGGCGTTGTCCGCCGGGCGCGGTGTGATGTTTTTTACCGGGCATTTCGGCTATTGGGAGCTGCAGGTGATGATGCACGCATTCCGGTTCGGGCCGATTGTCATGGTGGCTCGCACGCTCGATAACCCGTTGTTGGAACGTCTGATCGAGCGCATCCGCACGCGCGTTGGGACGCGTGTCATCCCGCGTCAGGGTGCAGTCCGCGGACTCATGCGCACGCTGCGAGCCCGTGGCTCGGTCGGCATGATGATCGACCAGCACATTCAAGACCGAAGTGCCGTGACGGTCGACTTTTTTGCTCGACCCGCCGCAACGACATCGGCGATCGCGTCACTGGCCCTTCGCGCCGGTGCTCCGATTATCCCGGTCTTCGCATTGCCGCTTCCGGGGGGACGGTATCGAACGATTTACGAGCGTCCTATCGAGCCGCCCGCGGCTGATGATCCCGACCCGATCCTCACCTATACGCAGCGATGTAGCGATGTCCTCGAAGCGTATGTTCGCCGGCAGCCGGAGTTGTGGTTCTGGATGCATCGGCGCTGGCGGGAGCCCGATGTCAGCGAGGGCGAGTTCCCGGCGTCATCCGAGCGGCGGGCGGAATGAGTCTGTCGGTCTCATCTATTCATCCCCGACCTGGAAACCACGAGCTCGAGACTCGTCTCCTGGGGCTGGTTGATGGATTTCGGCAGCGACGGGTTGTCGTCGTCGGCGACGTGTTCGCGGAGGAGTATGTCCACGGACAGGTCTCGAAGGTGTCGGGTGACGCGCCAGTCTTGGTCGTCGACTACGAGCATACGACCGTTCGGCCGGGGGGGGCGGGGAACGCGGCCACGCAGGTGGCAGGGTTGGATGGACAGGCACGTCTCGTCGGGATTCTCGGGTCAGATGACGTCGGCCGACGCGTGGCCCGCGCGTTCCCGCGGGGCGTCGACAAGCGCCGGCTGACGCGGCTCAGGGCCTATCACACGCCAGTCAGGACACTTGTCATGGCTCGGGGTCTCCAATCGGTGTCGCAGCAGATCGTGCGGATCGACCGGCACGCATCGGCGGTCGACAAACGTGTCGTGGCAACGAGTATCGAGCAGGCGGCCGGCCAGGCCGCGCTCGATTGCGATGCCGTGCTGGTCTCAGACCACGGTTCTGGGCTGGTGACCGCCGGGTTGGTGACGGCCCTTACTCAGCAGGTCGCCAAGCGTTCACGGCGGCTGCCTGTGCCAGTGCTCGTTGATTCGCGTCACAACCCTTTGCACTATCACGGACCCACCATTTGCACCCTCAACGAATCAGGGGCGGAGACCGCGCTCGACGTCACCATAGGTGATCACCCCAATCGTCTCGAGCGGGCGGGTCGCGCGATCTTGCGGCGAACATGCGCGAAAGCAGTGGTCTTGACCCGGGGCGGCAAGGGCATATCGCTCTTCGAAACCCGACAACGAACGACGCATTTTCCGGTCATTCGCACCGTCGAGGTCAATGGTCATACCGGGGCGGGCGATATCGTATCGGCGACGCTTGCCTTGGCGCTGGCCGCGGGCGCGTCATTCTACGAGGCGGCCCGACTTGCAGCCTACGGAGCTGGATTGCTTGGCCCAACGCGAGATGCGTGCGCGCTGTCCAGCGACGAACTCCGGCGGGCAGTCACGGTCGACCTCAACCGCCCGCTTTGAAAAGACAGACCAGGAGCGCCGGTCCGACGGGTCTCATCACGTGGCCGGGGCATCTTTTTCCACCGGCGTATCGTGTCTTCGGACCGAAATAGTCAGCGTATCAGCGAGCAGGCTGGTACAGTCCACCGCATGCGGATTCTCGTTGTCCGTCTGAGTGCCCTCGGCGATCTCGTGCACACCGTGCCGGTCGTGGCCGCGTTGCGAGAGGGATTTCCTACCGCTCGGATTGACTGGTTGGTGGACGAACGATTCCAGGCCTTTGTCGAATTGGTGTCGGACGTCGACCGGTGCATCGTGTGGCCCCGCACCGGGGCTGGTCGATTTGGACGGTTTCGTCGTGTCGTATCAATCCTTCGCCGCGAGCGATACGACATTGCAGTGGACGCCCAAGGGTTGCTCAAGTCGGCGATCGCTGCGCGCCTGGCTGGAGCGAGTCGCGTGGTCGGGTTCGAGGCCTCGCAGCTGCGCGAGCCGGCCGCGCGCTGGTTTCATACCGAGCATGCTCCCGTCGTTGATTGTGTCCACGTCATCGAAAAGAACTTGTCTTTGGCGTCACATCTCGGTCTGTTCACACGAGCGGGCGCCTTTCCTCTGAGTGACCCGCCCACGAACGCCCTGGTCAAGACGCGGACGTCACTCGGTCTGACGGGGCACGGTGGGTTCATGCTGATCAATCCAGGTGCGGCCTGGCCGAGCAAACGCTGGCCACCCGCGGCGTTCGGGGCGGTCGCCAGTCGGGTCAAAACAGAATTGGGGATTTCGAGCGCGATTTCCTGGGGGCCCGGCGAGCGTAGTCTGGCCGACGCCGTGACCACGCTCTCGGGTGGGGCCGCGACGGTTACTCCACCGACGGATATCGCTGAGTTGGCCGGCCTTTCGAAAGGGGCGGCCGTCGTGTTGGCTGGCGACACCGGTCCGCTTCACCTGGCGGCTGCGTATGGGACACCGGTCGTGGCCCTCTATGGTCCAAGCGACGCCGGTCGTAATGGGCCATGGTCGGAGGCCGACATCGTGCTGTCTCGGTCGGCCACGTGCGCCTGTGCAGAAGAACACCGAGGTGCTGGGTCCCGCGGGGTCATTGTTCGCCGGTGCGCGGAGCCCTGCCGCTGTCTTGACGACATAGCGATCGAGGAAGTGGTCGAGGCGATTCGACATCGCCTCCACTGCAGGAGCGCGGAGCGATCGGCAGCCTCGGTCGCCGCGGCTCGGCTCGGGCGGTCGGGTTAGCGACGCGACGGGCCGTCAGAGCTCGCGCTCCGAGGAAGAGGCCGATAGGTGCTAATGTGTTCCGTCGCCCGGCCTATGCTCGACCTCGATTCCAATCCCGCACTACGTCATCTGTTTCACCTCGCCCGACTCCGGGTGAGCCTCGGGTTTGTTGTGGCGGTCGTCGCGTTCTGGTTCGCGGCACCGACCTGGATGTCACTAACCCTCGGCGGGGTTCTGGCCGGCGCGGGCGAGGCCATACGGGTTTGGGCGGCGGGTCATCTTCGCAAGAGCCAAGAGGTCACGACGTCCGGTCCGTATCGCCTTACGCGTCATCCGCTGTATGTAGGATCGTTTATGTTGGGTCTTGGCTTTGTCGTCGCGGCTGCCCACCCAATGGTGGCGTTGGTCGTACTCGGGTATCTCGCCGTGATGCTGTGGGCGGCGATACGGCTTGAAGAGGCCACGCTGCGTGAGGCATTTGGCTCGACATACGACCGCTACGCGGGAGGGACTCTTCACGTCACGACTCGCCGCTTTAGTTTTGCGCAGGTTGTTAAGAATGGAGAGCACCACGCGCTCTTGGGGCTTGTCGCGGCGCTTGGTGTGTTGGCGATGAAAGTTCTATACTTACGACTTGGCTGACGGCTGGGACCTCGAAGCCCGAAAGGGCGGTTAGCTCAGGGGTAGAGCACCGGTTTTACACACCGGCTGTCACAGGTTCAAATCCTGTACCGCCCACCAGCTCGTGTTCCTTCGGAACCAGGCTGCCAGGCCATCGGGCAAGACCCTTGCGGGGTCGTAGTTCAGTTGGTTAGAACGCCGGCCTGTCACGCCGGAGGTCGCGAGTTCGAGTCTCGTCGACCCCGCCATTAACTCCTGCAGTTTCAACCGAGCTTGGAAGGCCGCATCCGCGGCCGCTCCGTTTTCATTGTTAGCTGCGGCGCTAGGTGTGCCAGTTCTGATGCCCCCGTTTTGGTGCGGCAGCGGAGTCGTGAGGACCCGGCTTCCCCGTCAGCGTGTTGGGCGTCAGTTTGCGTCGTCGTGGCCGGATGCATCGCCGGACACATGCATCTCGACAAGCTTTGCGACCAGGACGGCCAGGTAGGTCTGTCCGATGGCCGCCTCGACGTAGGCGAGCGAGCGCGCCTTGGCGGTAAGCGGCAGGATGTCGCCGTAGCCGAGCGTGGTGAGTGTGACAAAGCTGTAATAGAGCGATGCGTTCAAGCGTGATTCTTGGGACACGGGCCCAATCGACAACGAACCTGGTGCCGCGGACTCGGGCAGGAAGTAGGCCAGGCCCCAGACCAGTCCGAGCAGAAGATACGCCGCCAGTGCCCCGGAAATCTGATCGACCGCCACCCGCCTCGCCTGCAGAGTGTGGGCGAGAGTCGCGGCCGCGGTGAACGCAAACGCCAGGAGTAGCATCACATATACGCCCTGGTCTAGGGCTGGGGACGAGACCGCGTGCCGCATCCAGGTCAGGGCAATCGACGGAACGATGAGCACCAGCCCGAGCTTGAAGGCCCACGCCGGACGGCTCACGCTATTGAGGGCGCCCAGGAGCGTGGTCGTGAAGAGGGCGGTGAGCGGCATCGCCGACCGGGTGTCATTGACCGGGTGGACGCTGGGTACGCCAGAGGTGTCGGTTGAGACCGCGCAGGCCCCCCGACTGCAGATCGACCGGTCGGTGTTCAGGATGACCGTTGAAGCGCGGAGGGACGCGCAGTTCTACCTGATGAAGGCGATTGCTCCGCTAACCCTCATCATCTTCATGTCGTGGGCGGTTTTTTGGATCGACCCACAACAGATCGTCCGGCTCGGGCTATCGGCCACCGCGATTCTGACCTTGATTGCCTATCAGTTCGCCTTCGCCGATCTGCTGCCGCGCATCTCGTATCTGACCCGCGCCGACCGTTTCACGGTCGCCTCGCTGGCACTCGTGTTTCTGGCCTTGGTGGAGGTGGTCACGACGAGCGCGCTAGCCCGGAAAGACCGGGCAGAGCTCAGTGAGAAGATCGATCGCATGTCCAGGGTCGCGTTCCCCGTCGCGCTCGTGGTCATCCTGGTGGTGTCGTTCCTCGCCTAGGAGCCGTCTCAGCTGGATGCGATTTAGGATGGCTGCGACTGTTGAGGTCGACACCGCTCCTTCGACGCCTTCCCCGTTCTGTTTGTCCCTCTGTCGTGCTTTGGGCTGAACCTGCTTCCGCCCCGCGAAGCGGGAAGGCAGCGCCCAATCTCTCTGGACCAATCCGAACACTTGGCCGTCGAAACCGTACCAGGCCCCATGGAAATCCCAATTACGCTCGTCCGCAAGATCTGCAAGCGTCTGGCGGTACCCGCAGTCGGGTAACTGAAACGATTGATTCCAGCCGCGAAGCTCGTTTCTTCCTCAAGAGCCGAAGGCGCGACCTCGCCGGCGATGATGGACGCTCGTCGGGTCTGGTGTTGACTACGGGCTCTATGGATCATCTTTGGCTGAGGCGGACCGCGCGTAACATCGCCTCACGCGGCGGTGTTCTCTCCAAGCCCCCATCCCGGAAAGACGAGCACCGCGGGGTGGCACTTGAGGGCCCGAGCAATGACCTTGGCCTGCGCTGTGACGGTCTCCGCTGAAGCGACACAGGAGCGTCGTAGGTGCCTCACACTGAACTCCAGATGAAACTGCACGGCTTCAGTCGCTTCCGACCAGCTTGTCCGGCCAGGCTGTCAAACCGACGTCCGGCGCCGCCCGCCACAACTGACGGTCGAAGGTCGCCAGCACGACATCCTCTCCGATCACATCCTGCCACGTCACCGCCGCCGCGAGCTGAACGGCGTCGTAGCCGCGCAAGTCGTGATCCCACGCCAACCGCTCAGCGAGAGAGACTAACGCTTCCGTCACTGGGATTCTCGCAAAGTCTGGCCACTCTCGCGAGAAGTTGTCTTGTGCGCGCCGACCGCCGACACGTCCTACGACACCAAGTCGTACCGCCCGCGCCAATGCCGCCGCCACTTCCGCGCGACTAATGACTGCGGTGGCCGCAGCCCGGGCTGTGGCCGTGAGCTCCATCACATCTTTTGAGCCGCGCTCCCGGACATAGCGTTTCACGAGCGCGCTGGCATCGAGATATACGATCACTACCGGTTCTCGACGACGATGTCAGCTACGCTTTTTTGCCCTCGAGGAGGAAGATCTGGCATCGTCGTCTCTGGGCGACGACCGCTCCAGTGAACGGCGCCGGCATTTCTCAGGGCGTCGAGCCGCTCTTCTAGTGTCTGCGTCTCAGGGATGATCCGTGCAACACGGTGACCGTGGTCGGTCACAACAATTGTGGCGCCCTTTTTTACCTCGCGGACGCACTCGCTTAGCTTCGACTTGAGTTCACGCATCCCAATGCTTCGCTCCTTCATGAGGGCACATTTTAACATATGTGATCTCATGTGGAGATGAACTAACCCGCCGCACCAGTGTGTTGGTCAGGACAATGGCGGCAAGCGCTCATGCCACGGCGTCGTCTGTTCATACGCGTGGGCGAGTGCGATCACGTCGAGCTCCCCCAATGCCCGTCCCGCGATCTGGAGCCCGATGGGCCACCCCTCTCGGCTGAATCCACAGGGGAGTGAGATTGTTGGGATGCCATAGAAATTGAACGGCGCCGTATTCCGAATCAGGGTCCGCGTCGCCTCGGTCGGCGACTGCGTCGCCGTCTCGATGCTCACCGGGAGTTGGACGAGCGTAGGTGTGACCATCACGTCGACCTCTCGGAAGCTCTCCTCGACGCGTTTCCGCCCGAGCTCGAGCTCATATCGCAGGTCGGCGTAGTCGACCGCAGACACCTCGGTGCCGGTCATGATTCGTTCCAGAGTGCTTTTCCCGTAGAGGTCGCGGCGGGTCTCGAGATGGTCGGCGTGATACTCATAGGCCTCGACGGCCACCAGTCCTCCCCGGTTACTGACCGGAAGCTCAACGTCTCGGAGGCCGGCGGTCAGGTCGCCCAGTACGTGGAGGGCACGTTCCACTGCTTCGAGGATCTGGGGGTCGATGTCGTCGTAGAATCGCTCACGGGGCACACCCACGCGCAATGCCGATGTCCGGCGTTCGAGCGCACTCGTGTAACGCGGCACCTCGGTCTGTCTGCTGGCGATGTCGCGCGGGTCGTAGCCGGCGATCGCTTGCAGCACGAGCGCGGTATCGGCGACGGTGCGACACATGGGACCGACGTGGTCCAGCGAGACGCTGAGGGGGATGATGCCCCGGATACTGGCTAACCCATAGGTGGGCTTCAATCCGACGATGCCGCAGTGTGCGGCCGGGATGCGAATAGACCCTCCGGTGTCGGTCCCGAGCGCTGCCGCGCAGAGTCGAGCAACCACGGCCGCCGCGGAGCCTCCGGACGACCCGCCAGTAATGCGGTCGAGATCCCACGGATTGTGTACGGCACCAAAGTGCGTGATGACTGAGGTTCCGCCATAGGCAAACTCGTGCATGTTGAGCTTGCCGAGGATGATGGCTCCGGCCCGCTCGAGCCTGGTCACCACCTCGGCGTTTTCGTCAGGAACACGATCGGCAAACACAGCGCTCCCGGCGGTCGTCCGAAGCCCCGCCGTGTCGACGTTGTCCTTGAGGGCGATCGGGATGCCGTGCAATGGGCCCCGCCAACGACCGAGGGCCAGCTCCGCCTCGAGTGCCCGCGCGCGCGTCAGCGCGGCGCCTTCAGCGAGCGTGATGAAGGAGTTGATGCGTTCATCAAACCGGTGGATTCGGTCGACATATGCTTCCACCATATCCACCGGCGACAACGTGCCGGAGCGCACGAGCGGGGCGGCGTCGGCGATACTGAGGGTGGTCGGATCACTCGGTTGCGCCACCGCGTGGCGGCTCAGTCCGAGTGCGGCGGCTGCCACTCCTGTCACGACAAACTCTCTTCGGTTCATGCTGGCTCTGGTCACGACACCTCCTTCTTGCTCTCGGCTCCGGTCTCTTATCATCGTCGATCCCTGGTGATCCGCGCGTGACCTCCGGATGCGCTCACGGCATACGAGCCGAGCAATGAACGGCCGCTGTCGACAGAAAGACCCAGGCTCGGTCCAGCAGTCATATCGCAACCCCCAGACGGGAGCTAGGACGAAACGAGTGCGGTGACCCGACTGCGCCCAAACTGGACGGTCCGCGCGCATCGGTCTCTCCACGACAACCGACGCCGCACCTATGAGAAGATCGCGTCGAGGAGCTTCTATGAAGTGTAATTGTCGATGGGTCGGTCGCTGCGTTGATACGCTTCTGGCGACGGTCGGGTTGCTGGCCGTTTGCTGCATCGCCGGTGCGCCCCTATCGGCCCAAAGCGCGCTTCTGGATAAGAACAGACAAGCGCTTCCGGCGACGCCGTCCGCTGGTACCGGCGCGTTGACGCCGCGTGTGCGCGATGCACTTGCGAACGTCGTGCCCTCACTTCAGCAAGCGCGCTTTCCCACTGAGGCCATACAGACCATCGGCTCGTCCGGCGACCCGCGCCTGCTGTGGTATCTGTATGACCTGCTCCGGTTTGTGACACGCGACTCCCGGCCGGCCGTGGTCGAGGCCTTTGAGAAGCTCAGCGGTGCGGAGCTGCCTCGCGAGCCAGTCCTCGCCATGGGTGATCGCACGCTGGCCTGGGACCTGCCCGCGCCACCGGGGTACCGGCTGCTCAAGCGCGACCTTTTTCTCCTCATCGAGCCCCGCTGGGCACCGTTCTTCGACGATGATGATTCGGCCATTGACTGGCGGCAGGTGGGGTGGGGCGGCGTCTTTATCGACGATCGTCCGGACGCCACCTCGGGTCAGATCTGTCCGCGCGGATGTATCCCGGCCTTGGACCAGCCGGCGGTGACCGACGCCGCGGGTGGGTCATGGTATCCGGACGATGGTGTGGTCTTTGGAATCGCTATTGGGGGGGCGGCTCGCGCGTATCCGAAGCACATCATGGAGGTGCATGAGATGGTCAACGACACGCTCGGTGGTCGTCGTCTGGCCATCCCCTATTGCACGCTCTGTCTATCCGCTCAGGCATATTTCGTCGACGACGTCGAGGGCTTCTCGCCGTTGCTGCGTACCTCGGGCTTGTTGTCACGCTCGAACAAATTCATGTATGACGTGACGACATTTTCCGCCGTCGACACGTTTACCGGAGAAGCTATTTCTGGCCCGCTCCTCGACGCGGGCGTCAGCCTCAACCAAACCACGGTCGTGACCTCTACCTGGGCGGCGTGGCGCTCAGCCTACCCTCACACATCGGTGATCGCCGAGGATGGAGGAATTGGTCACCGTTACCCGCGAGACCCTTTGCGGGGGCGTGACGACGCGGGCCCCATCTTTGCAGTCGGAGACGTCGATCCACGTCTCGGTGTGCACGATGTCGTGCTAGGAGTCCTGGACGCCGCGGGGGTGCCGGTCGCGTTTCCGGTAGGGCAGGCGCGTCTGGCGTTAGAAGCCGGCGAAGAGGTCGGGGCGTCTGGGGTGACGTTGGAATCGGACGCCGGTGGTCTTCGCACGTTTATCGACGGGGCGGAAGTGCCCGCCCATGAAGCGTTCTGGTTTGCGTGGAGCCAGTTTCAGCCGGGCACGCTGCTGTGGGAGAGATAGAGGCCGAGAGAGCGCCTGCCGAGCTGTCGCCACTCGTGGTCGAGTTTTTTCCCGCCGGGCGGCTTCCCGTTGACGGTGTATCAGGTCGGTGACCTGCAGCGAAGCACTGGTGATGCCCACGATCTGACCCGCGGCATCGCGCAGGGGCTCCACGGTCATATCGGAAATCTGGTGTTGGCCGCCGAATGTTGTGTGGACCTCTTGGTGGGTGCCCACTCCACTCTCGAGCACACCACGTTCGATCGCCACTAGTGCGGCGACGTCATCTTCCGGCAGCGGGTCGGCGTCGGTCTTTCCGAGAACCTTCTTGCCAGCGAACGAAGGGTGGAGATTGTAGACCCAGGTGAAGCGTAGGTCGGTGTCCTGACTGGAGATGGTGACCGTCGAGGCGCTCAACGCGACCCGCATTCGCTCTTCGTTCAGCCTGAGGGCGTCCTCGGCTCTCCGCTCGTTTGTCACGCCTCGGCCTCAGCGGGCGTCTCTCGCAGATACTCTACATATTCCTCCGGCGAGTCGATCTGGTGAACAGACATGCGTCGCTTGACGCGGCGCTGGATTGTGTTTGGCTTGTATGAGGAAAAATCGTGGCCCGTCCGGGATCGCAACCGGATGAAGAGCTTCTTCATCACATCTTCTACTCTGGGCACCGGTGCGGCCGCACCGGGATTCCCAAACGCGTCATAATCCACCATTCCTGTTGAGAAGCGGTGACACAGGCCCTCAACGAACCGATCGAAGTCGTGCCCGTCGAGCAACGTCGTCAGCCGCGCGTAGAACGGATGGCCCGGCGACGTGGGCAGGTTCGACGTCGCGACCCACAACGGCGGTTGATCGGTCTCGCGAGTGCCCATAGCCATGGCGATAGTGTAGTACGCGAGATCGATCGTGTCGATCCGTATAACGAAGGACTTTCACCACGGGCTGCTAGGTCCTTCCGCCCGTGGCCCCGAACAATTCGAACGCAGGAGAGGTCGGACCGCGATCAGATGAAAAGGAGGCCTGTGAACGACGTATATGGTCGTCGCTTCGTCATTCGTTCCCGACGACCTCGCACCCCGTGTACCGGATCACCCTCGGGCTCGGCCACACGGAAGGCGCCCTGGCGCGCGCGCCAATGAGCGCCATCGACGGTCGTGGAATCGTGGTTTCGGTGCGGAAATTGCTCAAGCCGTTGATTCCGGACTTTCTAGCCAATCGACGTCAGGATGTCACATCGCTACTCGATGCCATCAGACGGGAAGACTATGGGTCGATAGGGCGCCTTGGCCACAACCTCAAAGGACTTGGCGGTCCTTAGGGCTCGTCACGAAACAAGCCGATCGATTGGGCTCGCGCTAGCGGGGTCGCCGTCATACTGTGATGGGTAGATGGTGTAGTGCCACTCACCGTGAAACGAATCACGCGTGAGATTGATGGTGG
>Ga0310120_10001081_pt1 | contig 20619 bp, 21 predicted proteins | sample CB27_AW_983_MG_FD_203506 | JGI IMG/M metagenome (GOLD analysis project Ga0310120, IMG submission 203506) | Marine microbial communities from Western Arctic Ocean, Canada - CB27_AW_983 | ecosystem: Environmental > Aquatic > Marine > Oceanic | place: Canada: Western Arctic Ocean | collected...
AACTCAATATACCTGAAGGACTTCTAGACTTTTTTAGAAATAATTTTTATACTTTTGAGAGAATCATTCTCCAAGAATTGTGAAACCAGATAATTTTGTTTCCCCAGATTATTTTAATTTGGATAATCTTTTTTCAGAAGAACATAAATTAGTTAGAGAGTCTACAAGGTCATGGGTAAAGAAAAATATTTCGCCAATAATTGAGAAACATGCTCAAGCAGGAACTTTTCCAAAAAAAATTCTACCAGGACTATCAGAAATCGGAGCATTTGGCTGTTTTATTCCACAGAAATATGGGGGTGCTGGAATGGATTATATATCCTATGGTTTAATGATGCAAGAATTAGAAAGAGGTGACAGTGGAATTAGATCTACTGCTTCGGTTCAATCGTCATTAGTAATGTTTCCTATTTGGAAATTTGGTTCAGAAAAACAAAAGAAAAAATATCTCCCAAAATTAGCCTCTGGAGAACTGATTGGATGTTTTGGACTAACTGAACCCGATCACGGTTCTAATCCGGGGAATATGACAACAAGTTTTAAAGATGATGGCAAGGGATCCTACATTTTAAATGGAGCAAAATTATGGATATCTAATGCGCCTTTTGCTGATATTGCAATTGTTTGGGCTAAAGACCAAAATAATCGAATTTATGGATTAATTGTTGAGCGTGGAATGGAAGGTTTTTCTACCCCAGAAACTAAAAATAAATGGTCACTAAGAACTTCATCAACAGGCGAGCTTATTTTTAATAAAGTTAAAGTTCCTAAAGAGAATTTACTTCCAAATAAATCAGGATTAGGAGCTCCCCTAATGTGCCTTGACTCTGCTAGATATGGAATTTCTTGGGGAGTTGTTGGTGCTGGAATGGATTGCTATCAGACCTCCCTCTCTTACGCAAAAGAAAGAATTCAATTTGACAAAGCAATTGGAGCAAAACAACTTCAACAAAAAAAATTGGCTGAAATGATAACCGAAATTACCAAAGCGCAACTATTGGCATGGAGATTAGGAGTTCTTAAAAATGAGGGGAATGCAACTTCAGCACAAATTTCTATGACTAAAAGAAATAATGTTGAAATAGCAATTAATATAGCTAGGGAAGCTAGACAAATTCTTGGAGCTATGGGAATAATAGGAGAATATAGTATTATGAGGCACATGATGAATTTAGAATCCGTAATTACTTACGAAGGAACACATGATATTCATCTTTTAATTACTGGAATGGACATTACTGGATTTAACGCATTTTAAACCACCTTAAAGTAATAGGAGGAAGACATGTTAGTTTGATATAAATTATCAAGGACTTAATACTAGTGAAATAATTTAGTAGTTTGTGTTAAAATATAATATTAATGGATTAATAGAATGAACTTTTAATTTTTTAAATGACTTAAAATTTCTCTAGATACGATGTCAAATGAATCTTGAATTAACCAGTGTGATGATTTTATTTTTTTGAGAGTGTAAGATGCTTTAATATACTCTTTAGTTTCATCTACAGCTTTTTCTCCAATTGCTATGTCATTTATTCCATAAATCATTAAAGTTGGAACATAAATATTTCCAATTTTTCTAGTCCCACGTAAATTGATGGCTCTATACCAATTTAAGGAAGCTTTTATAGCATTTTTTTTGCTAAATACAGAAATATAACTTTGTATTTCATTTTTATCACTACTGCTCCATAAAGATTTTAAATTTTTGTATTCAAATATTTTAAAATAGAGTTCAGGAAAAAATTTAAGTCTAAATAATTTTATGTAGCAACTTTTTTTCTTTTGAATTTTATCATTTAAAATCGCATCACTAAATGCGTCCAAATGAGGTACCGATAGAGCAGTATAGCTAAGTATTCTATCCTTACTTAAAGAGCTTAAAAGCCATCCTATAGCTGCCCCCCAATCATGTCCTATCAAGTGAAATTTATCAGCATTAAAAGCATTTGCAATATTAAGTACATCTTGACAGAGTTTATTTATTTTATAATCATTTACTTTTAAGGGTCTCGCACCTTTACTATAACCTCTTTGATTAGGAGCTATAACACGATAATTATTAGAACTTAGAATTTTAATTAATTTATACCACATTCTAGATGTTTCAGGAAAACCATGAAGTAAAATAACAGTTTTACCCGTGTTTTCAAGACCATCAATTCTACATGTAAATATTAATTTATTGATAAAAACATTAGCAAAATTTTCATCATTTTGCTTATAATATGTTATTTTTCTTTTACTCATTAAAAATATTGATTTGTTAGGCTCTATAAAAAATTGTTCGCACAAAAGCAATTGTACTTTGAATTAAATATAGAATTAACAAGATTATATATCCATTCGATTTAAATTCAAGTATATTAAATAAAATACTTAGGGACAAAGAAAAAATGCATACAAGAATTCCTGTCTGAATAATATAAATATGTAAAGGGAAAAGTTCAGGATAGGAGGTTCTTAATTTTCTCATTTGTTTTGGAAATTTAAATAATCCTATTATAACATAAATAGTCATTAAAGAACTTACAATAATCCAGTGGGTGTTATAATCAGAATTGTCATAGAAAACAGCAAAAGGAATTAAGAATCCAAACATAGACCCAAGGCTTGAATAAATTAAAAGTTGAACTCTAAAGGAATACACTAGATTAAAATATTTTATAGACTTTCCAAGTCCAATCAAAATTGATGAAAAACCAAATAATCCTAATGAAATTTCAGCAATTTGCTGTAGAGTATTAAAGTTTGACATAATAATAATATTATTGTTACAATGTATTAAATATTTTAAAATAGTATAAATAGGGTTAATTCATTTAATGGTTAAAAAACTCTATTTAACATAATATAAATTATAGTTTTATATATTTAATATGAATAATGATAATTAAATGTGTAATAAAGATTTATTGTTAATTACTCGTATATTGATTTAATGATATGAATTTAAATAAGAATAATAATTTAGGATTTTGGTCAAGCACTTCACTAGTTGTTGGTAATATGATAGGATCAGGAATCTTTCTTCTTCCTGCAAGTTTAGCATTATATGGACTAGTTAGTATTCTAGGTTGGTTATTTGCTTCAATTGGCGCAATATTATTAGCAATTGTTTTTGGAGAACTCTCCAAAATATATAATAAGGAACCAGGAGGTCCATATAAATTCACAAGAAATGTATTTGGTGAATTCCCTGCATTTCTTGTTGCTTGGGGATATTGGATTTCTATTTGGTCTACAAACACAGCTATTGTTGTTGCTTTCTTAGGATACTTGAGTGTTTTTACACCTTCACTAAACACATCTCCTTTATATTCAATAATTGCAGGTTTATCTATTATATGGCTATTAACGTGGATAAATTCGAAAGAGATAAAAACTATTGGCATTGTTCAAAAAATAACTGTAGTATTAAAAGTAATTCCTATCATTTTAGTCGGCATTATAGGCATATTCTTCATTGATTTAAATAACTTTAATTCATTAGAAATCGACAATGATTTTAGTTTTAATTCATTAACTGTTACTACTACCCTTACTTTTTTTGCATTTTTAGGAATGGAAAGCGCTACAATTCCAAGCGATAAGATAAACAAAGCAAATAGTATAATTAAAAAGGCAACAATATATGGAACGATATTTACTATAATAATTTATTTATTAAGCAGCATTTCTATTATGGGAATAATACCACCCTCTACTCTAGCCCAATCAAGTGCTCCATTTGCTGATGCTGCAGAAATTATAGCTGGAGATTTTTCAAGGAAAATTATTGCTTTAGGAGCTATAATTGCTACTATTGGCGCATTAAATGGCTGGATATTAATACAAGGACAAATCCCTATGGCGGCATCTAAGGATAAATTATTTCCTGAGTTATTTTCCAAAACTAATAGTAATAAATCTCCTGTTCTTGGAATTATATTATCAAGTATATTGATCTCAATTCTATTGTTCTTTAGTTATTCTAAAACGTTAGTTGAAGCATTTACTTTTATGATTAAATTATCTACTTTATCAGTTATAACACCATATTTGTTCTCAACTGCAAGCCTAGCAGTATTATCAAAAAAAAATTTTTATAGACTAATAATTTCTTTTTTAGCATTTATTTTTTCAATTTGGATAATAATTGGGTGTGGAATAGAAACTATTAAATTAGGATTAATTATGTTAGTTGCTGGAATACCCTTTTATTTTTGGTTTAAAAGAAAATAAGGAAATGGAAAAATACTATGTAAATCCTAATATTGAAGAGGCTAAAACTTTACCCTCATCGTTTTACAAATCATCTGAAACTTTTTCAAATGTCAAGGATAATATTTTTTTAAAATGCTGGCATTTTGTTGGAGATGAAAATAGTTTAATTCCGCTTACCAAAAGTGCGTATCCATTTATTTTATTAGATAACTTAGTAAGTGAACCATTAGTTTTAGTTAGAAATGACAAAGATGAAATTAAATGTTTCTCTAATGTCTGTACTCACCGAGGCAATATTGTTATTAATGATCCAGGAAAATATAGAAATTTAATGTGTGGATACCATGGGAGAAAGTTTGATTTAAATGGAAAATTCATGTTCATGCCTGAATTTCAGGATGTAAAAGATTTCCCTACTGCATGTGATCATTTACACGAATTTAGAATCGAAAATCTAGGTCCATTTTTATTTGTAGGAATTAATCCAAAATTTGAAATTACTGATACAATTAAAATCATGAATGAAAGAATTAGTTTTCTTCCAATTGATCAATTCAAATTAGATAAGAATAAAAGCAAAAATTATTTAGTGAATTCTAATTGGGCTCTTTATTGTGATAATTACTTAGAAGGATTTCATATTCCTTTTGTTCATGACGATCTTAATGATGTATTAGATTATGGTGAATATGAGACGATTGTCTATGATAAAATGAATCTTCAAATAGGTTATACTGACTCTAGTAAAGAAGTTTTTGATTTACCAAAGGATCATCCTGATTATGGAAAAAATGTTGCGGCATACTACTATTGGATTTTTCCAAATTTCATGTTTAATTTTTATCCATGGGGATTATCAGTAAACATTGTAAAGCCAATATCAATTAACCAAACAAAGGTGTCATTTAGATCTTATGTTTATGATGAATCCAAATTAAATAAGGGAGCTGGAGCAATTTTAGACAAAGTAGAAAAAGAAGATGAATTTGTTGTTGAGGGTGTTCAAAAAGGAATTAGTTCGTCATTTTATAAATCAGGACGCTTCTCTCCTACTAGAGAAAAAGGAGTACATCATTTTCACAGGCTTTTAGCTGAATATATAAATTCATAATTATATTAAAGTAACACATAATTTTATCTGAATTTTAAACAATCAATAGGAGTCGATTGAAACAAAAACAAATAAAATAAATTATTTCATTTTTATTTTAAATATTTATCTGGTATTAATTCTTTTTCTGGAAATTCACCCAAATCATTAGTTTCTATTATCCAATTATCTAGATCTTTTCTTAGTTTAACTAAAATATCAGAATGATAATTAGAATTAATAATATTATTTATTTCATATGGATCTGCATTTAGATCATATAATTCTTCAGCTGGTTTTGGTTTTTGTAACCATAGTGATTGGGTTTCATTTAATTTTCCATTATTATACAAATCCAAAAGCTCTCTCATCATAGGAATTTGCATCCGATATGAATTGTTTAATGCATGAGGTTTATTAGTATTATAATTTCGAATATATTTATAATTTCCATCGGTTACAGCCCTTAACCTATCAAAAACTTCGTCAAAACGGTCAGTTGCAAAATAAAGCAATTGATTTTCTGAACTTTTTTGATCTCCTAAAAATGCTTTTCCTTGAATATGAGGAGGTATTTTAACCCCCGCAATTGACAAAATAGTTGGTGCCAAATCAATAAAACTTAACAATTGATGAGGATTAGCATCAATAGCAACTCCTTTTGGAGGTTTAATTATAAATGGAACTTTTGTTCCGGTGTTATAAATTGCTCTTTTATGTCTTGGAAATGGGCCTCCATGATCTGAATAGAAAAATATATAGGTATTATCATATTCACCTGAATCTTTAAGTTCTTTAATAATCTTGGCAGTTTTTTTATCAGCTCTAATTAAATTACTAAAGTTTACAGCAAAATCATGTCTGACAATATCAGTGTCAGGAAAATATGGAGGAATTGTAATTTTTGATTTATCAACAAGAATTTCATTATTAGTTTCTCTCCATAGACCTGATTCATGCATATGATGATCATTAAAAATAGAAAAAAAAGGAGAGTCATTAGGATTATTCACCCAATGTGCATTTTGGCTTGATTCATCCCAAGCGCTACTGGGACTTTTAAAATTATAATCTTCTTTAGCATTATTTGTGCAGTAATATCCAGCATTTCTAAGATATTCAGTAAATGGTCGAATATAATAAGGAAAATCAGGAGAATAACTTGGGATTCCAATTGAAGTCTCATTCTCTAGTTTATATGCATTATATGTTCTCATATTGTGAGTTCCAAGAGTTGTTGGGTACATGCCAGTTATTATTGCACTTCTAGCTGGAGCACAAACTGGAGCTGGGGAATGCATATTACTAAAAACAACTCCATCTTCAGCAAGAGATTGAATAGCTGGAAGCTTTATTGGAATATCAGTGTACTGAGGAAAAAATTCAGGAGATTGATCTTCATATACAATCCATACTATATTATGCTTAACGGATAATAATTTAGTCTTTAAATTTTCACATGAATATGCAATAAAAATAAATAAAAAAAGAAGAAAATATTTTTTTAGAATAAAACAGGAATGCATATTAAAATGATTTTCTTAAAATTATAAAAAATATTCTACTTTAAATCCGAATAAATTTGACAAATGTATCATATGTATGAGGAAGTCATTATAAGCGAATTATAAAGATTAACCCAATATCATTTTTTTAGAAATTTTTAGTAGTTTTTCTTTAACTTTTAAAGACATCTTTAAAGGGAGTTGAGCTAACCCTATAATTCTTCTTATAATTTCAATTCCTGAAACTTTGTAAAATAGAGATTTGTCTATATCTCTAGAATAAGCTTTTATTATTTTTTTTAAATACTCTTCGTTTTCTGTAACCATAGTTAAATGAGCCCCCATAACCCCTAAATCAAACTCTTTAAATCCTAAATGACTAAATTCAGGATCTATAACATATACATTCTCATCTCTCTCCATCCAACTCCCGGGATAATAATCACCATGTAATAAGGTTTTTCCAACTTTTAAATACATATCACCTATTTTACTTACAATTTCATTGAGATTTAAGTCATTGGTAATATAAGTTGAAAGTTTTTTCAATCCGTTTTGGATATCATCTAATGGAAAATCATTTTTTTTAAAAGGAAGAATAAATATATGTTGATGATTTAATTTTTTTAAAGAGGAATTTGAAGGGAATGACTTTACTTTAGTTTGATGAATTGATTTAAGAATATATATTAAGGAATTAAAATGATCTTCATTTATTGTCTTACTAGAATATAAATAGCTCATATCTTTACATTCCCCAAGATCTTCTAATAATAGAATAAAATCCTTTTCAATAAACTCAATTTTATTAGGGAAGAATTTATTTATTTCTGATTTTTTAATAAGTTCATAAAATTCATTTTCTACTATTATTCTTTTTTTAGAGTTTTTTATATCAGGATATTTATTTACATAGGGTCTAGATTGTTTAAGTATAAATGATTTTTTATTAGTATCTATTCTTAATACAACATTCATGTTTCCCTCACCTGGAACTTTTATGTTTAGAATTTTTTCATCAGAACTAAAAATATTTAATTCTTTCTTAATATATTTTTCAATTTCAAATAAAGAAGATTCTTTTGAAATTATTTCCATTTTTTATAATTCATTATAGCGTTTGATTTTACTCCAAAAATTTTTTTTCATTTCATTTACATCAATTAAAGTGTAAATTTTTATTTCACGTTTAAAGTTTTCTTTTGGTGTAAAAAAAGTTTCTAGTAAAGCTAATTTAGGAGAAGCAATAGCTTCTATTAAAGCTAAATCCCACATAATCCATGATTTTTTATCTGGATCTTCTTTTGTCCACCATCTATTAAAATTTTCCCATCTTTCAATTAATAATCTTCCTAAAGAACTATCATTTGTAAAATTGAATTTTACTTCATCTTTAGTGAAAATAAATTTTTGAGAAGTAGTGGCAGACATAAGATTAAAATCTAATCCTTTTGTGTTTAATAAAAGTTCTAGGGCAATAGGATCATTTCCTGAATTAAATTCCTTTTTATTATAAAAGTTTGTTTTTGCATTATGCCATATTCCTAAATAATAAACTTTAATTTTTGAAATAATTGATGAGTCTTTTATAATAGCAGAGGCAATATTTGTACATGGTCCAAGAATAACTAAATTAAGCTTCTCTCCTTTTTTCATTTTATGTGCTGTTTTTATTATAAATTCAGAAGCTTCAGAGATTTGAGGTGATTTATTACTAATAAGGCTGTTGTTTGAGCCTAAAGGAAGAATAATATCTTTCCTTTTCATTATGTTTAAAATTTTCTGATTTAATAATTGACTTTCCATCACTGAATTAGAAGAGGCCAAAGGTGAATTATTAAATTGAGCAGAATTTATTGCTAAAACATTAAACTTAGGTTCTGAAATTGCTCTTGCTATAGCAAATAAATCATCTAATTCATTTGCCGTATCAGCATCTATGATTAAAGGAATTTTTTCTTGATTAATGAGGTTTAAACCAAGTATAGAAATAACTAAACAAAAATTATATATTAGAATTTTTAACATAATATCTTCTAAACAATAAGCTTAAAATACTAATTAATTACGTGACTTTAAAACAGATATAACATCATCAAATTTTACTCCTTTGGCTTTTAAAAGTATTAATAGGTGAAATAATAAATCAGCACTTTCGTTTAAAAATATTTCTTTTTTATCATTATTTACTTCTAATATTGTTTCTACAGCTTCTTCTCCGAGCTTTTGAGCTATTTTATTAATACCTTCTTTGAATAGTGATGATATATAGCTATTTTTATTATTAATATTATCATATCTGTTTTCAATAGTTTTTTCAAGGTCTGATAAAAACCCATATGAAATCTGATTATTTTCTTTCCAACAAGTATCAAATCCTTTATGACATGTCTGATCATTTGGTTTAACTTTAATTAACAGTGCATCATTATCACAGTCAATTTTCATAGAAATAAAAGTTAAATAATTGCCACTTTCCTCCCCCTTAGTCCATAATCGTTGTTTTGATCTACTAAAAAATGTCACTTTTTTACTTTTTTTTGTTTTTTCTATTGAATCTTCATTCATATAACCTAACATTAAAACTGATTTTGTTTCAGAATCCTGAATGATTGCAGGTATTAAATTGTATTTTGTTTTAGAAAAATCTATTTTCATTTTTTTTGGTTAAAATTTATAATCTAACATTTATTTTTTCAGCTTTTAACTTCCTTTTTAATTCTTTTATTGAAATTTCATTATAATGAAAAACACTTGCAGCTAGAGCAGCATCTGCCTTTCCTTGTTTAAAAACATCTATAAAATGATTTATTTCTCCTGCACCGCCCGATGCTATTACTGGGATATTGATAAGTTTAGATAATTTTAGTAGAGCTTCATTGGCATAACCTTTTTTTGTACCATCATTATTCATAGAAGTAAATAAAATTTCTCCAGCACCTCTTTTTTCAACATCAACAACCCAATCAAACAAATTTAATTTTGTTATAGTCTTTCCTCCCATTAAATGAACAATCCAATTTGAATTTATTTTTTTTGCATCAATTGCAATTACTAAACATTGTGATCCGTATTTTTCAGAAATCTTATTAATTAAATTAGGGTTTTTTATAGCTGATGAATTAACAGATACTTTATCGGCTCCATTTTTAAGAAGGATATCAACATCTTTTACACTAGATATTCCACCTCCTACAGTGAATGGAATATTAATTTTAGAAGCTATGTTATAAACTAATCTAGATAACGTTTTTCTTTTTTGTTCTGTAGCTGTAATATCTAAAAAAACCAGTTCATCTGCACCATCATCAACATGTTTTAAAGCAAGTTTTATAGGGTCACCAGCATCTATAAGGTTTAAAAAGTTAACACCTTTTACAGTTCTTCCGTTTTTTATATCTAAACAGGGTATAATCCTTTTTGTTAACATTCTAATATATATTTTTCTATTTCTTTTATATCTATTTCTTTCTCATATATTGCTTTGCCAATTATAACACCATAACAACCAATAGATAATAATTTATGAAGGTCATTTATTTTTGTTACACCACCAGAAGCAATTAATTTAATTTTATTAAAATTTGATATGAGTTTTTCATATAATTCAAAAGAAGGTCCATTTAACATTCCATCTTTATCAATATCAGTACAAATGATTTTATTTAAACCTTTTTTTAAATAGAATTCAATAAAGTCATTTAAATTAAGATTTGATGTATTCACCCAACCATTTGTTGCTATTAAGTTATTTTGAACATCAGCTCCCAAGATTATTTTCTCAGACCCATACTTTAATATTATTTTTTCAGAAATCTCTTGATTATTAGCTGCAATACTACCAATAGTTACCATATTTGCCCCATATTCAAAGGCATTTTTAACATCATTGTCTGATTTAATTCCACCACCAAAATCAATAATTAAATTAGTTTTGTTAGCTATTTCTTCTAATGTTTTATGATTTATTATTCCATTCCCTTTCGCACCATCTAAATCCACTAGATGAATATTTTTTATTCCATGTGTTTCATAAATTTTAGCAACCTCTAAAGGTTTATCATTATAAATTTTAGAAGTGCTGTAATCTCCTTTTGACAATCTAACACATTTACCATTTATAACATCTATGGCTGGTATTAATAGCATATTTATATTTTTAAAAAATTGTTTAAAAGTTTAATTCCTGAAGAACTACTTTTTTCGGGATGAAATTGAACTCCATAAAAATTATTTTTTTTAACAGCTATACTATATTTTAAATCATATTCACATGTTCCAATAGTTTCGGGAACAATAGGGGCATAATAACTGTGAACTAAATACATGTATTCTCCATTATTCATATTTTCAAAAAGGTTTGATTGTAAGTTATTTAAACTATTCCATCCCATTTGAGGAACTTTAACTTTGTTAGAAAATCGTTTTACTTTACCATTAATTATACTAAGACCTTTCACATTTCCTTCATCAGTTTTTTCAAAAAACAGTTGCATTCCCAAGCAAATACCTAAAACAGGCTGTTTAAGATTAGGTATTATCTCTATCAAATCATTTACACGCAATTTGCTCATTGCATTTTTTGCCGCACCTTGTCCAGGAAAAATAACTTTGTCAGACTTCAAAATAACTTCTGTATCTTTTGTTAAAAAACTATTTACACCCAATTTATCTAATGCAAACTTTAAGCTTTGAACATTACCAGCATCATAATCTATAATTGCTACATTCATTTACAACTCTCCTTTAGTTGATGGTAAAATCATTTTACTATTATCTCTTTTTATTGCTGCTTTTATAGATTTAGCAAATGCCTTGAAAATGGACTCTATTTTATGATGTTCATTTACTCCTTCTGCCTTTATGTTAATATTTGCTTTTGCAGAATCACTGAATGATTTATAAAAATGAAAAAACATTTCTGTTGGCATTTTTCCAATCATTTCTCTTTTAAATTCTGCATGCCATTCTAACCAGTTTCTTCCTCCAAAATCAATACTTACTTGTGCAAGACAATCATCCATTGGAAGACAAAATCCATATCTTTCAATACCTGTTTTATTACCTAAAGCTTTAGAAAAAGCTTTTCCTAAAGTGATTCCAGTATCTTCAATTGTATGATGTTCATCAACATTTAAATCTCCTTTAGTATTTATTATTAAATCAACACCTGAATGTTTAGCTAATTGATCTAACATATGATCAAAAAAATCGATTCCTGTATTTATATCACTATCTCCAGAACCATCAATATTCAATTCAACAAAAACATTTGTTTCTCCTGTTATTCTATGAATTTTAGATGTTCTGTTTTGTTTTTTTAAAAAGGAATAAATTTCTTCCCATGATTTTGTTTTAAGTTTTATAACATTTTTTAAATCAATATTTTTAACTTCATTTATCCCTAAATTTTTATCATTATCTATAAAAATTCCTGAACATGACATATTTTTAGCTAATTCCATATCTGTTAGTCTATCTCCAATTACAAAGGAATTTTCAATATCATATTCTTTATTATTTAAATACTTTTTAATCATTCCAATTGAAGGTTTTCGATTTATTGAATTGTCTTCAGGAAAACTGTTATCGATGTGAATATTATCAAAAACAACTCCTTCATTTTCAAATGATTTAATAATAAAATCATGTATAGGAGAAAACTTTTTATAAGGAAAACTTTTAGATCCTAAACCATCTTGATTAGTAACTATGATAAACTTATAATCTAATTCATTGTAAATTTTAGATAAAGAATTAAAAACATTTGGAAAAAAAGAGAATTTTTCAAAAGAATCTAATTGATAATCTTCTGGTTCATTAACTAATGTTCCATCTCTGTCTATGAATAAAATCTTTTTCATTGTGTTATATCTATTTCTTTCATTGCTTTGATTAATAAAATATTTTCTTTTTCACTACCTACTGTAACTCTTAAGGTATTTGTACAATTAAAATTTTTTGATGAGTTTCTAACGACAATTCCTTTATTAATAAGTTGATCATATCTTTTAGAACTATTATCAACCTTTATTAGAAAAAAATTTGCATCTGATTTATATATTTTTTTAATGAATTGTATTTTTTTCATTTTAACTTCTAAATCTTCTCTTTCTTTAAGGGTGGCTTTAATTTTCAATAAAACCTTGTCTTGATTTTTAATTTTATTAATTGCCTCATTTTGAGACAATGTGTTTAAATTATAAGGAGCTTTTAATTGATTTAAAAAAGAAATTATATCCTTATGAGCAAAAGTCATCCCTACCCTAGCCCCAGCCATACCTTGAGCTTTAGAGAATGTTTGACATACAATCAAATTTGGATATTTATTTAAATAATTAATAAATGATTTTTGAGTTGAAAATTCAATATAAGCTTCGTCAACAATAACTAATCCTGGAAAATTTTCTATAATTTTTATTATATCACTTTCTTTAAAACTATTCCCAGTAGGATTATTTGGCCTTGCAATAAAAATAATTTTTGAATTATTATTACTTTGTTTAAGTATCTCTTTAACATTTAATTCAAAATCACTCATCAAAGAAATGTCCTTAACTTCAACTCCATGAAGATTAGCTGAAACAGAATACATTAAAAATGTAGGAGAACTAACAATTATATGATCTATACCGGGTTCACAAAAACCTAAGATTGATTGAGATATAAACTCGTCACTTCCGTTACTCAAATAGATATTCATTATTGGAATTTTTTTCCATTTTGATATTTTTTCTTTTAAATCAATTTGTAATGGATCAGGATATCTATTAGTTTTAGAATTATATGGACTTTCATTTGCATCTAAAAGAATAATATTTATATTTTCTCTTACATATTCTTCTCTTGCAGATTTATATGGTTTTAAATCTAGTAGTGATTTTCTTGCAAATTTTTTAATATTAAAAATCATAATTATTTTATTTAAATCTTACTGAAACAGTATTCATATGCCCATCTAAATTTTCTGCTTGAGCCATCAATTGAATTGTTTCAGACAAGTTACTAAGGCCTGTTTTTGTAATTTTTTGAAATGTTATTGTCTTTGTAAAACTATCAAGGTTTACTCCGCTATACTGTTTAGAATAACCATTAGTTGGCAAGGTGTGATTAGTTCCAGAGGCATAATCACCAGCACTTTCAGGAGAGTATTTTCCAATAAAAACAGAACCTGCATTCAATATTTTGGATATAAAATAATCTTCATTTTCTACAGATATAATATAATGTTCAGGAGCATATTCGTTTATAAAATCAGATGCATTTTTATTAGAATTAAAATAAATAAATTTCGAATTTTTTAAAGATTCTAGAGCGATTTCTTTTCTAGATAATAATTTAACTTGATTTAATATTTCATTTTTTACAGAGGTTATTAAACCTTTAGAAATCGAAACTAAAATAACTTGACTATCAATCCCATGTTCTGCTTGTGAAAGAAGATCTGAAGCAATAAATGAAGGGTTAGAAGTTAAATCTCCTAAAACTAATAATTCACTTGGTCCTGCTGGCAGATCAATAGAAACATTATAGTTTAAAGAATATTGTTTTGCCATTGTAACATACTGGTTTCCTGGCCCAAATATTTTATAGACCTTAGGAATAGTTTCTGTTCCAAAAGTCATAGCAGCAATCGCTTGAGCTCCTCCAACACAATAAATTTTTGAAATTCCACATAAATCAGCTGTAAACAATACTTCATTTGGAATTTTTCCTCTTTTACTAGGAGGTGTACATATTATTATTTCTTTACAGCCTGCAATTTTTGCAGGTATCGCTAACATTAAAATTGTTGAAAAAAGTGGCGCTGTACCTCCAGGTATATATAAACCAACCTTTTCTATTGCTTTTTTTTCTTGCCAACATTGAACACCTTTCTCAGTTTCAATTTTTTTAAAAATAACTATTTGAGCCTTATGAAATTTCTCAATATTTTTCTTAGCTGATTTAATTGCTTGTTTCAATTTTTCAGAAACTTTATTGTGGGAATTTAGGATATCTTTTCTTTTAACTTTAATTGATTTTAACAAAGTCTTGTCAAACTCTTTAGTAAATTTTAATAAAGAATTATCTCCATTTTTTTTTACCTCTTTAAATATATTTTCAACTAATGGTTTTATCTTTTCAAGATCTATTTCTGGTCTTTTTGATATTTCAGGCCAAATGTTTCTTGCTGGATTTATTAAATCAATTATCATAGAACTATTTTTTCAATTGGACATACTATAATGCCTTCAGCACCAGCATCTTTTAATTTATCAATAACATCCCAGAAACTATTATCTTCAATGACAGAATGAACTGAGCTCCAACCTGATTTTACTAAAGGCATAATAGTTGGACTTTTTAATACTGGTAAAATAGACCTTATATTATCAATTTTTTCATTAGGAACATTCATAAGTATATATTTTGATTTTTTAGCACTTAAAACAGATTTAATTCTAAATCTCATCTTCTCTATAGTTTCAAACTTATTTGACTCAACTTTAGGTGATATAGCAAGCACTGCTTCTGAATTTAGTATCGTAGTTAATTCTTTTAAATTGTTTTTAAACAAAGTGTTTCCACTTGACACAATATCACATATTGCATTAGCCAATCCAATATTAGGAGCAATTTCAACGGATCCATTAATAATATGTATTTCACTTTTAATATTATTTTTCTTCAAAAAAGAATTTAAAGTATTAGGATAAGAAGTAGCTATTTTTTTTCCATTAAGATCATTTAAATTTGAAATATTGCTTTTTTCAGGAACAGCTAATGAAACCTTGCATTTTGAAAATCCTAATTTTTCAATTATTTGTATATCATTTCCTTTTTCAAATAACAAGTTTTCTCCTATAATCGCAAGATCTATAACGCCATCTTTTATATATTTAGGAATATCGCTATTTCTTAAGAAAAAAACTTCAACTGGAAAATTTCTTGAAACTACTTTTAGTTGATCTTTTTCATTTTCTATTAATATTCCACAATCTTTTAAAAGATTTAGTGAATATTGATTTAATCTACCAGATTTTTGAATCGCTATTTTTATCATAATTTATTATATAAAAAAACCCGCTTGATACACAAACGGGTTTATAATTGATATAAATAATCACATTAAAACTCGCCTGAGCTGAATATAGTATTATGATTATGTGTAATATTTTTTCTCATTAATGCGACAAATATATTTAATTATTATTGAATGACCTAATAACTAGTTGTTGCCTAATATAATTGGCATTCCATCTTTTCCACTTCCAATTACTACAACTTTAGCATTAGGAGATTCTGAAAGTTTTAGTGTTGCTTCAATACCTTTTTCTTTAAGTATTTTATCAGTTAAAGACGCACTTAATATTCTATTAGCTTTTGCTTTTCCTTCTGCTTCTATTCTTTGTTTTTCTGCTTCTTGTTTTGCTTTTGCAATTCTAAACTCATATTCTAATGCTTCTTGTTCTTGACGAAGTTTCCTTTCAATTGCCTCTTTTATAGCTAGAGGTAAAGTTACATCTCTAACTAAGACAGCATTTACCTGAATATGTTGGTTTATAACAACTTTGACAGTTTCCTCAAAGATTTCATTTTGTATAGCATCTCTTTTTGTCGAATACAATTGTTCAGGCGTGTACCTTCCAACTACACTTCTTGCAACTGCTCTAATTTGAGGAATTAAAACAATATTTACATAGTTTTCACCTTTTGTTTTATGTAATAATCCAAGCTCCGCATAAAGAGGTTCATATAAAACTGAAACATCTAAGGAGATTTCTAGTCCATTCGAAGATAATACTTGCATATTTCCCTCAAAGAATTCTTGTTGTTTAACATTATAAGTGTAGACTTTATTCCAAGGAGCAATAATGTGAAATCCTTCACCAAGAGGAATTTCATCAATAACAACTCCGCCTCCGAAAGTTTTAAATAAAACTCCTGCTTCTCCATATCCTATATTTATAGATGATTTAGAGATAAAAATAATTAATACGATAGCCAGTAATATTAGTGGCAATCCGACTTTAGGTAAATTTTTCATAATTTATAATAATTTAAGTTAACATACCTCCATCCACATGGAGAACCTGGCCAGTAATATAACTGGATAAATCTGATGCTAAAAATACGCAAGAATTTCCAATATCAAATGGAGTTCCTCCTCTTTTTAGTGGAATACCATTTCTCCATTCTTGAATTATATCTTCAGATAAATTTGATGTCATTTCTGTTTCTATAAATCCGGGAGCAATTACATTACTTCTTATATTTCTTGAACCTAATTCTAAGGCAATTGATTTTGAAAAACCAATAATTCCAGCTTTTGAAGCGGCATAGTTAGATTGACCTGCATTACCTTTTATTCCTACAATAGAGCTAATATGAATTATTGAACCATTTCTATTTTTTAGAAAAATTCTTTGAACAGCTTTAGTCATATTAAATACAGATTTCAAATTAATATTTATAACTTCATCAAAATCTTCAGGATTCATCCTCATTAACAAGTTGTCCTTAGTGATGCCTGCATTATTTACAAGGATATCAAGAGAGCCAAAATCATTCATTACGTTATCTACCAATTTTTGAGAATCATCAAAATCTGACGCATCACTTTTATATGATTTAACTGTGACACCCAAATTATTTAATTCTTTTTCTAATGAATTTGCCATTTCTTTATTTCTGTTATATGTAAATGCAACCGAACACTCATTTTTAGCAAAAATTGAAGCTATACCTCTTCCAATTCCTCTACTCGCTCCTGTTATTATAGCAACTTTATCTTTTAGCAAGTTCATATTTAACTTATTTTAAAACTTCTAATACCTTTTTACCAATTTGAGCTGGAGAATCAACAACATGAATTCCACATTCACGCATTATTCGTTTTTTAGCTTCTGCTGTATCATCTGAACCTCCAACAATTGCTCCTGCATGACCCATAGTCCTCCCTTTAGGAGCAGTTTCACCAGCAATAAAACCTACCACAGGTTTTTTATTACCATTTTTTTTGACCCACCTAGCAGCGTCAGCTTCTAATTGGCCACCAATTTCACCTATCATAACTATACAATTTGTTTCGTCATCGTTCATAAAAAGTTCAATAGCATCTTTGGTAGTTGTTCCAATTATAGGATCTCCGCCAATTCCTATAGCGGTAGATATGCCAAGACCTTCTTTTACAACCTGATCGGAAGCTTCATAAGTTAAGGTCCCAGATTTTGAAACAATCCCTACAGTCCCTTTTTTAAATACAAAACCTGGCATAATACCAACTTTTGCCTCATCTGGAGTAATTACTCCTGGACAATTTGGACCAACTAGAATACAATCTTTACCTATTAAATATTTATAAACTTTAGTCATATCATTAACTGGAATACCTTCAGTAATGGTTATTATTACTTTTATTCCAGCATCAATAGCCTCAAAAATTGCATCTGATGCAAAGGCGGGAGGTACAAAAATAATAGTAGTGTCAGCATTAAGTTTTTTTACTGCTTCTGAAACAGTGTTAAAAATAGGTTTATCTAGATGTTTTCCTCCTCCTTTACCAGGGGTTACTCCTCCTAAAATATTAGTGCCATATTCTATCATTTGGGTAGAATGGAAAGTTCCTTCACTTCCTGTGAATCCTTGTACTATAATTTTAGAGTTTTTATTTACTAAAACACTCATAGTTGAAAAATTTAATTTTTTACGCGTTCAATGTAAACTCCTTTTTCAAAGTCTACTTTAATTTTATCTCCTTCATTAATAAATAAAGGTACATTAACTTTGGCTCCAGTTTCTAAAGTTGCAGGTTTTGTTGCATTTGTTGCAGTATTCCCTTTAACTCCAGGCTCAGCATGTATTACGCTCAATATAACACTTGCAGGCATGTCAACAGATAAAGGCATTCCATCTTCAGTATTAATTGAGATAGAAACTATTTCAGATTCTTTCAAAAAAATTGGCGAATCAATATTATTCTTGTTAACAATAATTTGATTATAATTCTCTGTGTTCATAAAATGATATTCATCAGATTCATTGTATAAAAATTGATATTTACTAGTTTCTACTCTTATATCATCAATTTTATGTCCAGAAGGAAAAGTCTTATCAATTACTTTCCCAGTAGTAACACTTTTTAATTTTGTTCTAACAAAAGCAGGACCTTTTCCAGGTTTAACATGAAGAAAATCAACAATTTTATATATGTCATTACTATGTTTTATACATAATCCTTTACGAATGTCAGCTGTTGATGCCATTATAATCTATTTTTTTGAAAATATCCTTTCATTATGCCTCTTTGAGAATTTTTTATGAATTGGAGTATTTCATCTCTTTCAGGTGTTGCTAATACTTCAGCTTCAATTATATCAAAAGCTTGTGAGTTGTTGTACTTGTTTTGAAATAAAATTCTATAAATATTTTGAATTTCTTGAATTTTATTTGCTTTGAACCCTCTTCTTCTTAAACCAACTGAATTAATTCCAACATAGGATATGGGTTCTCTGGCGGCTTTGACATATGGAGGGATGTCTTTTCTAACTAGAGACCCTCCTGCTATAAATGCATGATCACCAACAGAACAAAATTGATGAACAGCTACGTATCCAGCCATTATAACATAATTCCCAACTGTAATATGTCCCGCAAGTGTACTATTATTAGAAAAAATACAATTATTTCCCACAATACAATCATGAGCAATATGGGAATATGCCATTATTAGGCAGTTGTTACCAATTGTTGTTTCTCCTCTATCAGATGTTGCTCTATTAATTGTAACACATTCTCTTATAGTTGTATTATTACCTATAACAACAAAAGATTCTTCTCCATTAAATTTAAGATCTTGTGGAATCGCAGATATAACTGCTCCAGGAAAAATCGAACAATTTTTTCCAATTCTAGCGCCTTCCATTATTATAACATTAGATCCAACCCAAGTTCCTTCACCAATTATAACATTATTGTTAATGGTTGTGAAAGGTTCAATTACTACATTTTTTGCAATTTTTGAACCAGGATGGACATATGCTAATGGCTGATTCATTTTGATTCTAATTTATTTCTATGAATAATTTGAGCCATTAATTTTGCTTCAGTTGTTAAATTACTATTTACAAAAATAACTCCTTTCATATGGCATATACCTCTTCTTATAGGACTAATTAAATCAAGTTTAAATAAAAGTGTATCACCAGGATATACAGGTCTTTTAAATTTAGCATCATCAATCTTCATAAAAAACGTCAAATAATTTTCAGGATCAGGAACAGTATTTAGAACTAAAACACCACCAGCTTGAGCCATAGCCTCAATTTGTAGAACACCAGGCATAACAGGAGCTCCAGGAAAATGCCCCTCAAAAAAAGGTTCATTCATCGTAACATTTTTAATTCCTACAACATGAGTGTCTGACAATTCATAAATTTTATCTACCAATAAAAATGGAGGTCTGTGAGGTAAAATTTTCATTATTTGATTAACATTCATTAGAGGTCTACTTTTTAAATCAATGTTAGGAATTTTTATTCTTCTTTCAGCTTTTATTATTTGAGACATTTTTTTTGAAAAATCAGTATTAATTTTATGCCCTGGTTTATAAGCGAAAATTCGACCTCTGATTCTCATGCCAATTAAAGCTAAATCCCCAATTACATCAAGAAGTTTATGTCTTGCAGCTTCATTTTTATGATGAAGTGTTAAATTATCTAAAATACCATTTGGATTAACAGATATTTTATCTTTTTTGAAAGCAATTTTAAGTTTTTCCATATTGCTTTTTGATAGAGGTTTGTCAACATACACAATTGCATTATTTAAATC
>Ga0310120_10001082_pt1 | contig 20594 bp, 17 predicted proteins | sample CB27_AW_983_MG_FD_203506 | JGI IMG/M metagenome (GOLD analysis project Ga0310120, IMG submission 203506) | Marine microbial communities from Western Arctic Ocean, Canada - CB27_AW_983 | ecosystem: Environmental > Aquatic > Marine > Oceanic | place: Canada: Western Arctic Ocean | collected...
GAAGGAGCGGTGGCATTGGTCGAGCGTCTGGCTCAGGCCAAGGCGGCATCGATCGATCAGCCCGAGTATCCGGTGCTGGCGGGGGATACCGTCGTTTCACTCCAGCAGCAGTTGCTGGGCAAGCCCGCCGATTCAAAAGATGCCAGGAGGATGCTGGAGTCCCTCTCCGGTCGAGAGCACCAGGTGACCAGTGGCTGGTGCATCCGCTGGGGAAGCGAGGCTCAGGTGGGCCATGTGGTCACCCTGGTGCGCTTCAAGAGCCTTTCCAGCAGCCAAATTGATGCCTACCTCGAAACGGCTGAACCCTTCGACAAGGCGGGGGCCTACGGGATTCAGGGCCAGGGGAGGGCGCTGGTCGAGGAAGTTCGTGGTTCCTGGAGTAATGTGGTCGGATTACCACTTTGCCCGGTGGTCCGGCTGCTGAGAGAACTCACGGAGCGTTGAGAGTACTCCCTCGGCTGAGTAGACTCATGGCGGAGTGGACTCTGTGCGAGATTCGCTCATCCCTGGCTGCGCGACTCTGGAGGTTTGATCCGTGAGTTTTGACATCTCAGCAGTTCCTGATCTGATCGGACGATTCCACCCTTTGATGCTTCACTTTCCCCTCGGGCTGTTGCTCTGGGCGGGGATTCTCGAAGGAGTCCACCTGCTTCAGCGCCGGCCGATCCCGGCGACCGGCCCGGTCTCGCTTCCCATGGTGATTCCCGGCGCAGCGTTTGCGGTACTGGCTTCACTCTCTGGCTGGTTGCTGGCGAATCCAGAGGATCCAGATACCGCATTGGCCTGGCACCGTTGGCTCGGGATCGCCACCACTTTCCTGGCACTGGTCACAGCGGGTGTCGGAATTGCAGTGCTTCGAGGTCGTGAGGTGGCAAACCAGGCGTACCGCTTGTCACTCTTTCTGTGCATCCCGATCCTCGCAGCGGGGGGGCATATCGGGGGGGAGATGAAGTGGGGCGATGGCTTCGTCGAGGAGGGCTTCGAAAAGGTCTTTTTTGCGGGCCAGGGGGATGACGATCGGGAGAGGAATTCGCTGACCCAGGTCAGCATCGATGCTCCGCAGGAGCAGCGAGGTTTGCTGCTGTACCACGAGCAAGTGAGAGGGATCCTCGATCAACATTGTGTCCCCTGTCACGGCCCGGAAAAGGTCAAGGGGAAGCTCAGACTCGACACTCCCGATGACCTCAAGGATCCACAGAGGGAGATACGGCTGATCGTTCCGGGGGATCCGGACAATAGCCTGCTGGTCGAACTATTGCTGCTTCCCGCTGACGATGAAGATCGCATGCCGCCGCCGGAGGAGCCGGCGCTGACCGAGCAGCAGCGCCGTGATCTCGTCGAGTGGGTGCGGGCGGGGGCTCCTTGGCCCGCAGAAGGGCCAAGAGGGCTGATCGGGGTTGCCGGTCCAGTCGGATCACCCGGTGCCATCGGGATCTCGGGCGGCGCACAGGATCCGGTTTCAGCGGAAGAGGTGGCGGCTCCGGATGAGGAGGTGGCGGTTCCAGCGGAAGAGGTGGCGGTTCCGGATGAGGATGAGGAACCCACCGGAGAAGATGGCTCCGATCCGCAACAGGAAATACTGCACTTCCAGCAGAAGGTGATGCCATTGTTCGAGCGCCACTGCATCGAGTGCCACGGCTCGGAGAAGCAGAAGGGTGGATTGCGGCTGGATCTGAGGGCTTCGGCATTTGGCGATCGCGAGTTTCAGACCATCGTCTCTGGGAATTCCCAGGAGAGCGAGTTGATCGAGCGGGTGATGTTGCCCGACGATGATGAGGATCGGATGCCGCCCGATGGAGAACGTCTGACCGAGGCGGAATTGGCGTTGCTTCGCGATTGGATCGATCAGGGCGCTTCGTGGCCAGAAGATGAAGTGACCGATGAGTCGCTGGCTCGCACCGGTGAAGGGGGAGCACTGCAGGTGCGCTCCAGAACTCCGGGGCAACTTCAGGACATGCCTCTCATCCGGATCGAGGATGAAGAGATCCGAACTGCCGTGGCTCGGTCGGTTTCCACTCTGCAGGCGTTCGGTGTTCGTGTCGCACCGATCTCTCGCAAAGATGATGCGCATGAGGCGGTCTTCCGGCTGCTGCGAAAGAGCGCCTCCGACGAGATGGTGGAGGGGCTTGCAGGATTGGAACCCGTCCTGACTCGACTCGATCTGGCTGGAACATCGGTGACCGCCCAGTCGATTCGAGGATTGTGGAGATTTGGCAAGATTCGCGTGCTCAACCTGTCGGAAACCGTGGTGGGGGATGACGAGGTGGCGATTCTTGCGAGCCTGCCCGACCTGACAGTGTTGAATCTGTTCGGAACCGAGGTGACCGACGATTGTCTGGCACTACTGGAGCGGATGCCCGCCTTGCGAAGGGTCTATCTGTGGCGAACTGCAGTCACCAGGTCGGCGGTCGGTAAACTGGCCCTGCTGCGTCCCGACCTGCTGGTCAATATCGGTGTCCGCGAGGGCCCCAAGATCTTCAAGGCAAAGGTCGAGGTGGAAACCAGTGGGATCTGGCCCGGGAGAGAAGCGGAACTGGCGCGTGAACATGTTCATGACGGGTCCGTGGCGACCATCTGGGCCGGTCCTGAGGAGGAGAGAAGCGGCTGGGTCCAGTTGACCCTGGAAGAGCCCCAGGTGGTGGTCGGTGTACGTCTCGATGAGGGGCAATTCCCGAGGATCCAGAAGTTCTTGGTCGAGGTTCAGGACGAATCAGGATGGGTGGAACTGGCCAGCGGAACCACCATCGGTTCGAAGAAGGAGGTGCTGTTCGATCCGCATCCGGTGAAGGTGATTCGCATCAAGATATTGGAAGCGATCGAAACGCCGGTGATCGCCGAATTCGATTTGCTGATCGACTAGACCGAGCCGTCCCGAACATTTTTTTCAGCTTCCTCGAAGATGTTCTCCCAGGAGTCGTCGAGAGCTTCCAGCAAGGATGAGGTGCTCGAGACCCCTGTGGTCTCCGCGGTTTTTTCCGGGGCGCGTCCTCCCCGTCGGCGAGTTCGAACCGCCTGGTCGATGGTGATCTTCTGTTCATCCGAGAACTCAAGCTCGCGAGAAATCTCGATCTGGATCTCGTCCAGCGAAGAGATGGTGAAGAAAGGCTCGGCATGGAGCCGTTCTCGAAGAGTTGCGATGGCGGGTGCTGGAGGAACTTCTGCTACCGCTACGATCACCGCAGCACCGATGCGAGACAGCGGTAGGAGACCGTGCTCCCAGACGAAGTCTGCTTCGAGTGCCTGCAGCAGATCTGCATCGATCTGGTAACGGGAGAGTGGAATCATCGGCAATTGATGTTGGGCACTGAGACACCTGGCCAGATCCGCCTCACTGAGGGGGGTCTCCCTCAGAAGCGACTCGATGGTGCTCTCGCCGGTCTCCGCACTCTGGCTGCGGGCCGCCTCGATGTCTGCAGGAACCAGTAGGCCCTCAGAAACCAGGATCTCGCAGGTGTCCTTGTATCGAACGGTTCGCATCTTGACCGATCTCCTTCCACTCAAGGATAAGACGCTCCCTCGCATATCGTCAAATCGGCCGATTGGACGAAATCGAGAAAAGGGGTGATGCTGGGATATCCGCTCGCCCGCGGAAGGAGACCTACCCTGTCAGGTATGACCTCTGGTGGCCTGGAACTGGCTGCCACGGGAGCGATGGTGATTGCGCGAATTCGCCCGATTGCCGGAGATCCCCCCAGAATGATCGTCAAGGCCCTTGGTGCCCTCTCTCGAAAAGTGCACCAGCATCCAGGGACCTTGCTGGCGTTAATCGTCCCATCTGAAGAAGCCCATCCTCCGGCGCTGTTGAGAAGGATGGCGCAGTTGGCGGAGGTGGTGAATCGAGGAGGGGGATTCATGGTGATCGTGGGATCACGTCAGTCCCTCGATCTCGATTCCCAGCCGAATCTTGTCGTGCCGGTGGTCTCCACCCTGGAGGAAGCCGAGGTGATCCTGTTGCGTCAGTGAGTGGCTCCACCCGTGGCGGGTGGCTGAGGATCCACTTCATCGAGGGAGGGATCCAGCACTTCATCCTCGATGTCTGATTCCTCTGGTGAGTGGAGGAAAGCATGGAGCGAGGTGGCGAGAGTGGTGGTCATTCCATCGACTTGTGCCAGTGACTCGACGGAGGCATCTCGGATCGATTTGATCGATCCAAACTGCTGTAACAGAGCCCGGCGTCGGCGTGGACCGATGCCGGGTATCTCCTCGAGCCCGCTGACCAACTGGCTACGTCTTCGCAATTCCCTGTGGTATGAGTTGGCAAATCGATGCGCTTCATCACGGATTCGCTGCAAGAGGCGCGATGCGGGGTCTTCTTCTGGTAGGTCGATCGGGTCAGATCTTTCTGGCAGATAGACCCGTTCGGTGGTTCGCTGTCCCGAGCGCAAACGATCCTTGGCGAGCCCACAGATGGTGACCCCAGGAGCGTGGTGGTGGAGCACCGACACGGCACTGGAAATCTGCCCCTTACCCCCATCGACCACCACCAGATCTGGAAGAGCATCCCGTTCAGGATGCTCTCTGAAGCGCCGCTCGAGAACCTCTGCCATGCTGGCAAAGTCATCGCTTCCTCGAACCGTACGGATTCGATAACGACGGTATAGAGCGGTGTCGGGCTCGCCGTCCTCGAAGTAGACCCGGCTCGCCACCGACAGGGTGCCCTGGGTATTCGAGATGTCGTAGCACTCGATGGTACGGATCGGTTGTTGCGCCTCGAGGACCTCACCGAGTCGCACTGCGATCTGCTCCTGGAGTTCCAGTTGTCGGCCATCCGATTCTGAACGTACCTCTGCGTTGCGTCGCGCCAGTTCGAGCAGGCGGACCTTGCTGCCACGCTGGGGTACCTTGACGGTGGTTTTTCGCCCTGCCTTGGTCGAGAGCCACTTCTCGATGATCTCCAGACCTTCGGGAACGGTCGGAACCAGAATCTCGGGTGGAACGAATTTGTCCCCGTGGTAGTACTGGCCGAGAAACGCCTGGAGCAGTTCAGCATCTTCTTCCCCGGCATCACGGCAAGTGTGGGTCGCTGAGGAAATCACTCTTCCATCTCGAACCAGCAGCAGGTGGACCGAGGAGAGGCCGCCGATTCGATGCAGCCCCATCACATCGCAATCTCCCTGGGCATGTTCCTCGACATGCTGCTGCTCCATGATCTTTTCGACTGCCGAGATCTGGTCCCGAACTCGTGCCGCTCCTTCGTAGTCTTGAGTGTCGCTGGCGGCCGCCATTTTCTGGCGAAGGCGCTTGAGCAGCGATCGATCTCGGCCTCGCAGTAACAGCAGCACCTCCTCGACCATTTGGGCGTAGGACTCTTTCTCGTCGAGACCGACACATGGTGCAGTACAGCGACCAATCTCGTACTCGATACAGGGTCTCTGGCGGCTGTCAAAGAAGGCGTTGGAGCAACTGCGTAGCGGGATGTACTTCTTGATCAGCCGCAGTAGCGAATACACCGCTCGAGACGAGGGGTAGGGGCCGAAGTACAGGTGACCGTCATTCTTCCAGCGGCGAATCGGGTGAACCCTGGGCCAGGCCTCACCTGTGGTGACTCGAAGCGAGAGGTAGGTCTTGTCATCTCGTAATCGAAGGTTGTACAGGGGGCGGTGCTTCTTGATCAGGTTGTTCTCGAGAAGGAGAGCTTCCAGTGGATTGCTACAGACGATGTAGTCGATCGCCTCTGTATTTTCGACGATCCGGGAGAAGAGGAATCGTCCATCATTGGCTCCCGGTTGAAAGTAGGATCGAACTCGCGAGCGGAGATTTGTGGCCTTGCCGACATACACCGTTTGTGAGCGTCCGTCGGTGAAGATGTAGACCCCTGGATCGGAGGGCAGTCCTGCTAACTGGTGGCGAAGGGTGTCGGACAGTTCAGGAGACGGCGACATCTTCGGTTTTCTGCAGGTAGAAGTGGTGAATTGGTTGGCCCTTCGATCGGAATCGCTTCTCGAACAGGGTCTCGACATGATTTTCGAGATCGAGCGGTTGATAGAGCCATGGATCCTCCCCCGTGCGTGAGACCAGTGATTCGATCTCTTCGAGCGAGGCTAGTGCCTGGTGGGCATATGAGGGATCGTCGGTGCGGATCTCGAGGGGCGCGCCGGGGCGCAATTTCCTGGCGATCATCGTCAGGAAAGACGATTGCAGCAGCCTTCTTCGGGCATGCCTTGTCTTGGGCCATGGATCGGGGAACAGGATGAAGGCGCCCGCCAGGCAGTTGTCTGCAAAGAGTGGATCGATGGCATCGAACGCATCGGCGTGAAGGAATTTGAGATTGTGCCCGCAGTTCACCGTTTCCGCCTTGCGCAGGGTCATCTCGAATTTTTTCCGACACTGCTCGATTCCGACATGAAGGTCACCTTCGAATCGTGAGGCCCGGTCGATGATGTGGGTGTCCTTGCCGGTGCCGACCTCCAGCCACAGATCCCCCGAGAGGCCGAACAGTTGCGACCAGTCACCATGGTCGAGCAACTGCTGTACCTTGAACTCACGAGATTGCGCGCCGTCGGAGAGTCGTTGGTGTCGTCGCAGACGGGTCAAGATTACCTCCTCGGAATTGTCGATTCCTCTGCTCAAGGGTAGCCGGAGATGGGGCGGATTCCAGAGACAGGTCCTCCAGAAGGGCCGTCGATCAGAGTTTTTCTGGGTCCAAAATATCAATCGAGGTAGCAGCAGCGTAGAGCGTGCCTCGGAGGTAGCATATGGCCGGGGAATCCTCCGAGATGGAGGGTGGGGAGTAAAATATGAAGCCAACCAGCGAGACCGTTTTGTCGATTCCACGCATGCTGCACCCGGTGTATCTGCTGTGCCTCTGCTTGTTGCTGCCCGGTTGCGGGTTGTGGGGTTACTTCTCTTCCGATCAGGAGCCGACCCCGGTGAGCCGATCCGATTCGACTTTCCACTCGACAACCGCCACCCGGGATGGAATCGACGACTCCTCTGGTCTGGCAGAACTAGAGATGTTCCTGCTGCAGCAGAGTCCAGCCCTCGATCCCTTCAAGGAGTCGCAGGGAGCGAGAGAAGCCGGTCAGGTGGAATCCTGGCTGCCAGGGGCACGAGTCCTCGATAGCGCCGCCAGCGGAGGAGATCGTGGAATTCATCTTCCTGGAACTGCGCTTGCTGGAGATCGATCGGTGGCCATCGACTGGCGTCCGTCTTCGATTCTCGATGGGGATGCACAGCAACGTCAGCGAGATGCACGCCAGTCCATTGCGCATGCTCGTCTACGGCAAGCTCAGGGGAAGTTGCTTCGACTGCTGAGAGAAGAGTGGGCCGAACTGTGGTACCAGCAACAGGCGAGCCAGCTGACGCTGGAGGCTCTGGAAGATCTGAACGCAGATCTGAACGCAGATCTGAACGCGGAGAAGTTCAGCGACTCTCCTGAAGAGTCGCCCGCTGAAGGATCGATCCAACGGGTCGCCCTGAGATCTCGCTGGAATGATCGCCTCGAGGGTCTCGGGGAGGAAGTGGTCAGAACCCAGAGCCGCATCAACTCGTTGCTGGGTCGATCTCCCGGGGCGATCTTGCCGCAACCGCTGGATTCTGGTGATCTTCGATTTTGCGAGGTGGACGGGCTGTCCGATCGCCGTCTACATCCTCGTGTCATTCTGGCCGAGGAAGAACTGGTTCTGGCAAGTGCCCAGCTGGAGCAGGAGCAGGGCAGTGATTGGCCAGAGTTCGTGATTGGCGCCAGTTCCAGTTATGACGTCGATGCTTCCGTGACCGGTTCGGCGGGTCGCGGAGATGCATGGATGGTGACACTGGGTGTGGAGTTTCCACTCGGTCTTCAGCCGGGCGAGCAGCGGCTCAACGCCGCACAGAATCATCTCGGCTCTGCTCGTGCACGCCAGATCCTGTCGCGCCGTTCGATCGATGATGAGATTGCTGCAGCCAGGGCCCAGTTACTGGCGAGTCACGAGGCGATCGATACCCTGGAAAACCAGGTGATTGCCCACATCGAGGAGGCGGGGGCCAAGTGGAGTGCCGTCGCGGCTGCTGATCCCGGGGAATCGCGGTTGAGGATCGTCGAGAAGCTGCTCGACGCCCGTATTGGCTGGCTGCGTGCCGTGTCGGATCGGGCTCGTGCCCGGGTGTCCCTGGTCGATCTTCTCGGGCTCGAGAGACACGGCTTCAGAGGAGTGCTCAGCCGCTTGAGATGACCGCTGCTGCGCTGTTTGTTCTTGCCCTGGCCGCCCGATTCCGGTGGGATGATGAGTAGATTCCAGGAGTCAGTTAGGCGGGCAACCCGAATGCAGACAATCCCATCGCAGTGCTCTCGTTCCTTCACTTCAATTGTGGTGCTTCTCATCACCCTTGGAATCTCGATGCCTCTTCTGGCAGATTCACCGAAGAGATCCAAGTCGACTGCGCCTGTCGATGTGCCTGTCGATGCGCCTGACTCTGCCAGGAGTTTGCGGGATGCGGTCGTCAAGTTGAAGGCTGCTTCCCAGCGCAAGGGCTACCAGATGCATTGCAACGTCTGGGGAGGGCTCTCCAACAAGGCGGATCACAAGGTCTGGATGCATCAGGTCTATGAGGAGCATCAAGGACAGGTTCTCGGGCAACTGATGCACTTGCCGGAACTGTCGATCTATCGCAATCGAGAGCGCGGTGCGATTTTTATCGATGAGCAATGGAAGCCGATGATCTCCGATCCTGCCGGCCACCGAGTGCAGAGGATCATCGCATTTCCTGGGCAGGTGCTGTTCGATGCACTCTCGAGCAAGAAAAAGGTCGAGTGGATCGAACCTTCAAAACTGATCGACATCGACGATCCCGATTACAGCGAACCGATGGATGCGCCACTGGAGCCGGGCGAAGCGGGGGATACCGCTGTCGTCGAGAAGAAACAGCCGAGCTATCAGAGGGTCAAGGTGGAGGTGAGCGAGAAGGTTGCTGTTCGATATTTCAATCAGATCCAGAACTCAGGATTGCTCGGTGGGTTCAGCTGAAGCATCACCAAGTTCCTGTCCAGTGTGGACAGGACCCGTACTCGCTGCAGCGTCGAGGTGGGGATCGATCCCCAGACCGGGCTTCCCGATCAACTGTTGATGACGATCCTCATCGGCAGGAAGAACCTCAAGGGGACCACCATCTCGGCGGACCGGGCATTTTCTGACGGAGTCGAACACATCGTCTTCAATTACTCCTACCAGCTCGATTCTTCCGAGCCAGTGGAGGCGTTTCAGATTCCACCTCAGGCAAAAAAACTGCTGAGGTGAGCGCTATCGCCGTCTGGTCGTGCAGGAATCCCCGCAGCGCTGGATGAGCGCCGATCCTCCTCGATAGAAGTGCCTCATTCCACGCTTGAGATGGGTCTGAGGACTATTCTCGGTCAATTGGGTGATCATCAGTCCGATCGATCGGGGCAGCCGGATCGAAGGGTATAGCCCCACCCTTTGAAAGGAGGAGCCAGATGACGGAATTACCCAACTCGACGACACACAATTCGACGACACACAATTCGACGACACACAATTCGACGACACACAATTCGACGAATCGGTACGAACCCCACTGGTGGACGACTGGGCGCTGGACGGCGCTGGTGGTCGGAATCCTCTTCATCTCGCCTGCTTTCCTGGCGGCCGGGGAGTCTCCACGGAAAGCGCTGGTCCAGGTGACCAGAAACCTGGCGCAGATGGCCAGTGAAAGTGGATACCGAACCGACGTCGCCATCATCGGAGGGATCAGTTCCGCTTCCGATCACAGCATCGAGATCCCCAAGTACCTGCGGAGGGTTCAGGCCAGTGTACGAGGAAAACTGATGCACCTGTCCGAGCACAGCGCCTACCTGTACGGCGGCAAGGTCGCCATCGAGGAGGAAGGGGTCTGGATGAAACCTGGCACCAGTGACCTCGGGCGAGAGATCGCAGGGATGTTTGAAGTCCCGACCGACCTGTTGATGAACGCCCTCAAGAGAGGGAGCCGGGTCGAGTGGGTGGCGAATCGAATCGGGACCCGCAAGGCGATTCGGGTGGTATTACCAGCGAGTCAGTCGAGGGCTCGTTTCAGTGGAATCGAAAAGTCTGGTTGTGTTGCTGCCGAGGGAAGGAGACTTTCCTACTTCCAGTCCCGGTTGGAGCGGTCCAATACCCAGACCACCATCATCGTCGATCTCGATCCAGCAGGGGAACTGCCGCAAAAGATCCAGATCGAAGTATTGGGAGCGTACAGGGATGACAATGGCCGCTCTCGCAAGGGCCAGCTGGCGTTCGAGGAAGGAACCAACCATGCGGCGTTCCATTTCATCTACTGGCTCGATACCAGCGCAGCGGTCGGGCAGTTCAAGGTGCCGCAGAAGGCCCAGAGATTGCTCAAGTGAGTATCATGTCAACCAAGAAGGTGCTCTCGGAAGTTCTACTTCCGGGAGCATTTTCGTAGAATTCTAGACCCTCGGCGGCTACCATCGTTGGCACTAGGCCCGCTGGGTACCGTCAGCCATCTCCACTTGGGGATGGTCAGGCTGGTCCGCGAAAGGACAGAGACGTGAACAAGTTCATTTCCGTGCTGTTTTCAGGATTGCTGTTTTCAGGATGGATGCTGGCTGGAGCTGCACTCCAGGCGTCAGACTCAGGGGAGGAAAATGCTCCCGATCCTGCAAAAGCCCTGAGGAAAGTCAGCAAGGACTTTTTGCGGCATTCCAGCAAGAGTGGATATTCGGCACACCTCATCATCTCCGGAGGCATGGCGAACTCGAGTGACCACAAGATCATCGATCAGGCGGTCAGCGAGGATTACTTTGGCCTGGTCCGGGGCCCCCTGATGCACATGCCGGAACAACAGATCTTCCGCACCCTCGACAAGGGCGCCCAGTTCGATGGCGATATCTGGCGGGTGCTCCAGTCGACTGCGGATGGCAAGAAACTGGATCGGCTCTTCACCTTTCCCGAGAGACTACTGGCCGATGCCACCAGCAAAGGCAACAAGGTCCAATGGCTCGAATCAACGGTCAAGCCGCGCAAGGTCAAGAGAGAAGTACCACTCGGTGGAACTGCGGTTGGATCCTCTGAACAGGAGGAAATGGTCTACCATCGCCTCCGGGTGACACTGCCCGCCAAGATGGCATTGCAATACTTCATCGAGGTGCAGAACTCAGGTTGTCTGTCCGGCGGCTGATGTATTTCTGAATACCTGTCCCGTGCGGACAGGACCCAGACTCGCAGCGTGCTCGATATCGACCTGGATCCACAAACGAAGGCTCCTCGAAAGATGGAACTGCTGGTCCTCACGGGGATGCGAAATGCCGATGGTAAGACCGCCAAGGGGGATGCTGCATTCTCCAAGGGAGTCGAGCATGTCGTGTTCCGCTACGAGTACGAGATCAACTCCGAGGAGCAGGTCGACCCCTTCAAGATTCCGCGCGCTGCCCGTAAGTTGATGCGATAAGCCACTGCGGGATCTTCAGTGAAAAAGGGCGCCACCAGCGGGTTTGCTGGTGGCGCCCTTTTTGTTGCTGTGATCTCGGCTGAGCCTGCTGGCGAGAGAGGCACTCGACACCTATTCGCCGGAAGCCTATTCGCCGGAAGCCTCGAGTGCCTCGATATTGCTGCGGATCGTCTCCAGCTGCTGCTCCAGATCGATCGCAAGGGCCTTTTCTCTCTCGACCACTTCGGCAGCTGCACGACTGACGAAATTCTCGTTAGCCAGTTTCTTCCGTGATCCTTCGAGCCATCCCTGGATTTTAGAGAACTGTTCTTGCAGGCGGGTGCGCTCCTTCTCGAGGTCGAGCACTCCCGGGATGAAGACTTCCAGGTCGCCGTCGATGGCCACCGCACTGTCGATGGTTCGCTCGACCGTCGCTCCGATGGTCAAGGAAGAGAAGCTGCCGAGGTGCAAGATCAGTTCTTCCAGCGACTGGAGTTCGGACTCCGCCTGTCCTGAGGTCCGGACCCGTACCTCGAGCGGCTGGCGCGGCGGGATGTTGTAACGGGATCGTAGATCTCGGATGATCCGGATCAGATCGCGGCAACGATCGAATGCGCCTTCGAGTGCCGGGTCGCGCCACTTCGATGGCACCTCTGGCCAGCTCGCCAGGCACAGCAATTCCTGGTCGAGAAGAGGTTTCTCAACGCCCCGCACCGGTGCGATTTCTCTCAGGCTGCCCCACAGTTCCTCGGTGATGAAGGGAACGAATGGATGCAACAATCGAAGCACCTGGTCGAGGCAGGTGGCCAGTACCTGCTGTGCGGTTCCGGCATCTGGAGCGGGGGTTTCTCCTTCGCCCTGTCGAAGACGCGGCTTGATCGCTTCCAGGTACCAGTCGCAAAGTTCACTCCAGAAGAAGTCCCGCGCCAGTCCGATGGCGGCGGAGGGGTTGTAGGAATCCAGTTGCTGTTGGACCTCGGTGCATGCGGCCTGTAATCGAGAGAGGATCCACCGATCTTCGGTAGCGAGACGATCGCTGCAGGTCGGATCGAACTGGTAACCTTCCAGGTTCATCAGCGCAAAACGTGCCGCATTCCACAACTTGTTGCAGAAGTTGCGGCCGACATCGAAGCGCTCGCTGATCAACTTGGCGGCGGGAACACCGTCCATCGTGCCCAGCACATCAAACTCCTTGCCACTTTCCGGGCAAAGGTAGGTGAAGTTGTTTTGACCATGTTTTGCCGTGGCAAGGTCGATACCGTTCCCGGTGAATGGGCTGATCGCCTGTACCGGAAGTCGAATGTCCTGGGTTCCCGTTTGCATCTCGCACAGGACATATCGCATCGCATCGGTGCCATATCGTTCGATGATATCGACCGGGTCGATTCCGTTACCCTTCGACTTGCTCATCCGCTCACCCTTGCCATCGAGAATGTTTGCGTGAAGAAACACATCGGTGAAGGGTAAGTCACCCAGGTTGTAGAGCCCCATGATGACCATTCGTGCAACCCACAGGGAGATGATATCCCGGCCGGTGACGAGGCAGGATCCAGGGTAGTAATAATCGAGGCAGTTTCCTTGCTGGTCGTTGGCTGCGAGCGAGCGTTGACCCTCACCGACCTGGGCGGTGGCTGGATCGGGCCACCCGAGGGTGGAATGTGGCCACAGGGCGCTCGAGAACCAGGTGTCGAGAACATCGGGATCTCGCACCAGCCCGGCCGCCTCCAACTGATCACTGATGTGGGTCTGAGTTGGGGGTTCCTTCAGGCACACCTGCAGGTGACCGCCTTGCGCGGGAATCGCCCGGTGACCATCGAGATGGACACTGGATCCATCGCTGTCGACCAGCCTCAGGCAAACAGCGTCTTGGCCCTCAACGTGGATCGATTGGAGCAGGGACTCGATCGAACCGGCGTCGAGATCGCCAGACCATATGGGAATCTGGTGTCCCCACCAGAGTTGACGAGAGATGCACCAGTCACGCTTTTCCGCCAGCCAGCTGACGTAGGTATTTCGGTAACGATCTGGATCCGGATGGAAGGAGACCGTTCTTCCGGTGTGCGAGCTCCAGCCCGAAACCGCATCGATGGCTGCCTGTGCCAATCCATCGACTCTGAACTCGTGCTCCAGACCCTCGGCGCAGCGGACGCCTCCCTCGATATCTCCCATCCGGACAAACCATTGGAGAGACAGGTAGGGTTCGACGGGGGTCTTCGAACGATCGGAGTGTCCCACCTCGACCACTCGGTCCTCGATCCGTTCGAGCAGTCCTAGCTGCTCAAAGCGCCGAACCACTGCCTTTCTCGCCTCGAATCGGTCCTGGCCGGCATGGGGTCCAGCGGCTTCGTTGAGGGTTCCATCGGGGTTCAGGATGTTGATCGCTTCGATGCGATCTTGGTGTCGTTGCCACACCTCGTGGTCATTGGGGTCGTGGGCTGGAGTGATCTTGACGCAACCCGATCCCAGTTCAGGCTTGGCCCACTCATCTGCAATCAGCGGGATTTTCCGATCGACGATGGGTAACTGGATCATCCGACCAGCAGCCGCCATCTTGGCCAGTTGAATCAGTGAGGGGAGTAACTGCTCGACCCTCGATTCGAGGCGCTGGATCTCCGAGGTGAGATCCTCGACCTGTTTCGCTGGCGCGGCAGCCAGCCGTTCTCGCGCCTGCTGGAGACGCTCCTCCAGTACAGCGGCGGGATCGGGATGAACCGCAACGGCCGTGTCTCCCAGCATCGTTTCTGGACGAGTGGTGGCGACGATCACCTCGGAGGGCTCCCCGGGCTCGGGATCGATCACCGGATAGCGCAGGTGCCAGAAGTGGCCGTCGGTGCTCTTGTGTTCGATCTCGTCATCAGCCACGGCGGTTTGCAGGTGACAATCCCAGTTGACCATTCGATCACCCTGGACGATCAACCCATCCCGGAACATTCGATAAAAGGTCCAGGTCACTGCCCGTGCGCAGATCGGGTCCATGGTAAATCGCTGGCGATCCCAGTCGCAGGAACAACCCATCGCTTTTTGCTGTGAGACGATTCGCTTCTGATACTGGTCCTTCCACTGCCAGATGCGTTCGACCAAAGCTTCGCGGCCGAGGTCGTGGCGGTTCTTACCCTCCAGTTCCAGCAGTCGCTTCTCGACCACTGCCTGGGTGGCGATCCCTGCATGATCGGTACCTGCCATCCAGAGGGTGTTGTCACCTTGCATCCGGTGCCAGCGCGTCAAGAGGTCCTGCATGACATTGTCCATGGCATGACCCATATGAAGAGCACCGGTCACGTTGGGAAGCGGCATCATGATGACGTAGCGTTGGTCACGATCATCGGGAATCGAGCGGAATGCGTCATTTTCATTCCAGCGATTCGTGATGGAATCCTCGACGAGATTCGGGTCGTAATTTTTGGTGAGTTCCTCGGCCATGGTGCCTCTACTTTCCGTGAACCAGGAGGATCTAGGGCGGTCGAAGACAAGTCAAGGGAGACAGCGAGATCAGGGGGGTGTGCTGGATACTGATGACCTGGCGGGATACCGTGAAGAACATTCGCATCTGGTCCGATCATCGGATCGGCAAGAAGGGAGCCTTGAATGCGAGGGTGGAGGAGGATTCGGGACCTGATTTCACATGGGCTGCGAGTTCCCCGACGCTGGTTGGGCCACCCGGATCTCCGATCGCTGAATCGAAGAGCCGATCGATCCAGGCGAGACGTCGAGAAACTACTGCAGCGGCTTCATCCAGGAGTGGGTTGCGAAGTCGTCTCGAGCCCCGGGACCAGCCACTTTGAGGCGGGTTGTTACTCTCAAAATGGTGAGGATGGGGTCTTGCTCCACATCCTGTCCACTGCCGGGGTCGACCAGCGAAGAATCGTCGAGATCGGTTGTGGTGCAGCGGTCGAATGCAATTCTTCTGCATTGCTGTGCGGTTTTGGTTGGAGCGGTGTCCTGTTCGATCGAGACCCTCACCAGGTGAAGAGTGCTCGGCGGTTTTTTGAGGAGCAAGGAATCTCCAACCGAGTAGAGGTGCTGGAGGTCGAGGTTCAGCCTGACGCGATCGATGCCCTGCTGGCAGATCGATCGGAGCCTGATGTTCTTTCCATCGATGTCGACGGTTATGACTTCTGGATCTGGAAACATCTCACTGTGTTCCGGCCACGGGTCGTGGTGATCGAGGTCAATGCTTCCTTCGGGCCATCGGCATCCTGCACGGTTCCTTGGTCTTCTGGGAGTTCTCATCATGATGCTTATCGTCATCATGTCCGTGGCTGGCATCACGGTGCCAGCTTGGTGGCGATGGAGGCACTGGGGAGAAGCAAGGGCTATCGGTTGGTTGCGGTCGAGTCGACCGGCACCAATGCTTTCTTCTTGCGAGAAGACCTGGCGGTCGGAGAACTTCAGCCGCTGGACCCTGGACGGGCCTGGAGGCCTCATCAGGTGAGGAGTCGGCGGCATTCTCCAGATCGCCAAGCGATGCAGCTGCAGTCGCTTCCATCGGTGATCGTTGCGCCGGATGGATTCCCTGCGAGTTGACTGCTGAATCCGCTGGTGGCGGCTCGATTCAGAGTCGATGATATCGGTCAAATCAGCGATCAGGGAGGTGTGAGATGGATGGGTTCCAGTCGAAGTTGGTGCATGGTGGGGAGCCGGAGGAGCGGGTCGGTGGAGCCATCATTCCACCGATCTACCAGAGTGCGACCTTCGAGCAGGTACCAGGTTCTGGATATCATGACGGGCGATACATCCGCCTCTCCAATACTCCGTCTCATGACCTCCTCCACGACAAGTTATCACTGATCTGCGGTACCGAGGCTGCGCTGGTGGCATCCAGCGGTATGGCGGCGATCACCTCGACACTGCTGGCATTGCTCGGTTCAGGAGACACGGTGGTGGCGCAGGATCTGCTCTACGGTGGGACCGAGAGTTTTCTCGATGGCGAGGTGCAAAGATGGGGAATCGAGGTGCAACGCATCGATGCCTGTGATGTATCCAGCTGGGGAACACCGCCTCCGTCCGCTCGTGTGCTCTATTGCGAGGCGATCTCCAATCCGACCTGTCGGATCGGGGATCTCCGAGCACTGGCCAGCTGGGCTCGTGACCACGGAATGATCTCGGTGATCGATGCGACCTTTGCCACGCCCGCTCTGATGCGACCCGTGGATCTGGGTTTCGATCTGGAGGTCCATTCGGCGACCAAGGCGATGAACGGTCACGGCGACATCGCTGCTGGGGTGATCACCGGTCGAAAAGCGTTGGTCCAGCAGGTCAAGCATTGTCTCGACCACCTGGGCGGGCACCTCGATGCCAACGCCTGCTTTCTGCTGCACCGGGGAATCCGCACCCTTGGCCTGAGAGTCGAGCGCCAGTGTCAGAACGCCTACGCGGTGGCGAGTTTTCTAGAGGGGCATCCGGCGGTCTCGGTGACGCACTATCCGGCGCTAGAAAGTCATCCGGATCATGCGCGCTGTCAGGAGTGGTTCGGTGGCAAGGGAGGTGGGGTGCTCTCCTTCGATGTGCGGGCAGGGGTCGAAGAGGCGGAGCGGATCGCCACCTCGATGGAACTGATGGCGACCGCTCCCAGTCTTGGTGGTGTTGAGACTCTCATCATACGACCGGCCAGTTCCTCTCATGCAGCGGTCGATCCTGCCGTGAGACTACAGATGGGGGTGCCCGACTCGCTGATCAGGATCGCCTGCGGGGTCGAGGATCCCGATGATCTGGTGGCAGATCTTGCCCGGGTGATGGGAAATCGCCGATGATGAAGATCGGGTTGGTGACTTGTCTCGAGATTCCCGAGCCCGACCCAGATGAAGAGATTCAGTTGGAGGCGATCCGCCAGGCCGGGGCAGATGCGAGTCTGGTTCCATGGGACGATTCTCGGATCGATCTCTCCCGCTTTGATCGACTGATCCTCCGTTCCTGCTGGGATTATCCGTGGAGGGAGTCCGAGTTCCGGGAGTGGTTGGCGGCTGCCGACGGTCAGACTCAATTGTTCAATCCTCTGGCCGTGGTGAAGTGGAACCTTCACAAGGGCTATCTGCTCGATCTGGCGAGAGCCGGGGTTCCGGTGGTTCCCACCCGTATACTGCCCGCGGGGCAAGGATCCACCGCACTGGATCCGATCCTGGACGAGGAACAGTGGTGCTCCGACCTGTGGCCGCAGATCGTCATCAAGCCGGCGGTCTCTGCAGGAAGTTGGCTCACCGCTCGATTTAGCTCGGCTGAACTGGCCGCCGCCAGGACGTTCATCGAACAGCATGGGGTCGACCGCGACCTGCTGGTTCAGCCTTACATCCGATCGGTCGAGAGTGGTGGAGAGCGCGCCAATGTCTTCATTGCCGGGCAATGGAGCCATTGCGTCGCGAAGTCACCGCGCTTCAGTGGGTCCGATGAGCAGGTCGGAATCGCCCAGCCGGTGCTGGCCGAAGATCTCGAATTGGGGGAGATGGCGATCGCCTGCAGCCCGGGGAAGATCCTCTACGGAAGGGTCGATACTGTTCGCAATGACCAGGGAAAGCCGATGGTCGCAGAACTGGAACTGATCGAGCCGACCTTGTTCCTCAAGGAGAATCCCGCTGCACGAGCACTCTTTGGCGCCGCCTGCGTCGACTCCGCCTGATCGGCAAGTTGTCCACAACGTGTCGGCTAGTTTTCCACACTGCCTTGCATTTTTAACCTCGAATCCGGTAGTGTGCCGTCACGGCGCTCATGGGAGCTTGGGTTGACCAGGCTGAGCGTCGTGGGGAATAACCAGGGGGGAACGGCTATGGGGAAATCCAATTTCAGGATCGCTTCGATCATTTGCGCCTTGTTACTGGTGTGCGGGAGCGTCTTTGCTCAGCCAGGGAGTATCGTTACGCAGACCAAGAACAATGCTCTGATCGATGCTTCTAAGGTGAATGAACTCGGTGTGGTGAACAAGACTTCGGCCAATCAGGTGCTTAACAACCTGGTGGGAACCTGGAAGTTCGAGTACTCGCTGAGTGAGGATCTGGGCGGATATGCCGCGGGAACTCCGGTGATTGCGACCGTCACTTATCGGAGAGACTTCTCCACCGGAGGACTGTTTGGATTCGCCGAGACGTTGACCCTCAGCGGTGCGTCGGTCAGTAATGGGACCTACTTCATCAACTGGAATGACACCACCAGCATGCTCGAATCGCACGGTCGATTTGTCGCAGGTGAAGTGGTGGCGATCTTCGATGAATACCTCGACGCGATCAAAGGGGATACCTACTGCTGGATCGGTCAGCGCACCCAGGATGGAGTGGCCTCGCCGAATGTGTTGATCGAGCGGTGCATTCGCAATAACTCCTTCAATGTGGTCGTCAATGAACTCTCCGCCTCCGGCAACCCGCTGGCTCAGGTCTGGAATGTCTCAGGCGTGCGAGTCAACATGCTGAAGGAATGCTTGGGACCGTTCGTCACCCTTGCGAGTGAATGGCAATCCGAGAGTTACACGGATATTGGAGATAGAATTCGGATCGAGCACAACGGTTACTGGGCTGCGGATGAAGCTTGTCTCGTGGTCGAGGTCAAGAAGTTCACCAACGATACGATCTCCGATAACACCATCCAGACCTTCTACTACGATACCGAGATGCACCGCATTGCTTTCACTGAAGTGGGAGCCAATGGCTTGGTCTGTACCGGTTACATTTCGCCCACCACGGAGCGAAATGGGACTCCCTGCCAGTTGAGAGTGTTGGATTCAGCCTTTGGCAATGGCGCCAAGGTCAGCACTATCAACAAGATGTTCCTCGTCGATTCGAAGACGATCAAGATCGACTTCGAGTGGGCCTGGTGGGAGGGAAGCGACATCACCTCCGAAAACGATGTCGTTGATTTCGAGCAGAGGTTCGTGCTCAAGCGAGTACCCGCCTCGAATCGTGCCATCCCTCGGCCGGCTTCCTTCTAGGAGTCGACCGTTACTCAACTGCGGCGGGGAAGTTTCTTCCCCGCCGCAGTTGCTCTATATTGATATTCTTGGACCTCGAGTGGGGTCATTTCGATCCGTCGCGGATGAAGTTCATCGATTCGACCAGATCATTTACCACATCCGGATGCTCTTCAGATAGATCATGTTGTTGCGCCAGGTCAGTGGCCAGGTCTTTGATCGGCGCATCTCTGCTGGCTCGCATCCGTTTCCACTGGCCACGGCGTAGAGCCTGTACAGCCACAGGTCAGCAGCCTGGAGCTCATCATTTCTTGTCGCCAGCAGGCAGTCGCCCCGGACCCCGAACCTCGTCGCCCTCGATACTGGAGAGCCGATCGCCCAGTCGCTGGCGCATTCCATTCGCCCGCGCTGACATCTCGACCACCACCCCAGGGTGCTTGGCTTTGACATCGACCAGCTCGTTGGGATCGCTCTCCAGGTCGTACAGAGCGAGGCCGGTCTCGATCCCGTAGTTGTACTTGGCGGGGATGCCATTATTCCCCGGTGGGCGACCCTCGAGACTGCGATACTTGTGGGGGAAGTGTAGTTTCCACTTTCCCATCCTCATCGCCTCCATGTCGTTTCTGTGGTACCAGAAGTACAATTCTTCGTGAGGCGCGACGGCATCCAGATCTCCCCGGAGCTGGGCAACGATGCTGACTCCGTCGATGGGCAGTACGGGAGCCTCTCCGCCGGTCAATTCGACGATGGTGGGCAAGATGTCGATGGTCATGCAAGGAGTCGAGCATGTGGTTCCAGGAGAGATGACCGGGGGATATCTCATCACACATGGAACCCTTACCCCACCCTCCCAGGTCGTGCCCTTACCCTCTCGCAAGCCTCCGGTGGTGCCGGCATGGTCGCCGTAGGAGAGCCAGGGACCATTGTCCGAGGCGAACATGAATAAGGTGTTGTCGAGGATTCCGTGCTTCTCCAGAGCCTTTCGGATCTGTCCCACCGAGTCATCGATTTCGCGGATCACATCCCCGTAGGCACCAAAGCGGGTGGTCTGTCGGAAACGAGGTGAGACACCCAGGGGCACGTGCGGCATCGAGTGGGGCAAGTAGAGCAAAAACGGGCCATCGGCGTTCTTGTCGATGAATTGCACCGCACGACGAGTCAACTCGGATGTGATCTGTTCCTGGTCATCGAGGTTTTCAATGATGCGCTCGACCTGGCCCTGCTGATACCACGGTAGCGGTGGCCACGCCTTGGGAGATTCTGGATGACCGGGCCACATGTCATTGCTGTAGGGGATTCCACAGTACTCATCGAAACCCTGTGCGGTGGGGAGGAAGTTGGGATG